>Ga0228674_1000044_pt1 | contig 105104 bp, 122 predicted proteins | sample 1D_rmetaG_FD_189054 | JGI IMG/M metagenome (GOLD analysis project Ga0228674, IMG submission 189054) | Seawater microbial communities from Monterey Bay, California, United States - 1D_r | ecosystem: Environmental > Aquatic > Marine > Coastal | place: USA: California | collected 2016-09-26
CACCGCCACCGCCGCCTCCGCCCGTAGGAAGGGCAACGCCAGTGAATCCAGTAGCAGTTATTGTTAAACCGCTACCGAATCCGGTTGCTGATATGGTTAGATTTGCTGACATTATGTGATCAACTCAATAGCTATTTCGTGAACCCAAACTTTTTTAGTTGGACTATCACTATTTTCAAATGAGATTACAGCATTCATATGTCTAGGTCTAGTTGCATCAGTTTGCGGTAAGTTAGCATTTGGAATAGTAGTTTCGTAAGTAACTCTAGAGACAGAAGTGGTAACATTTACAAGTTGTAATGTTGTTCTTACGCCAGAGTTGTTAACATACTGCAAATCAATTCTGAATTGATTATCCCAATTAGCACTAGTTTCAAAATCTGCTTTAAATTTCAAGCTTTCTGTTGTGTACGCTGGTACAGGAACTTCGATGTTCTTTTTGTAATCATCATTTAAATTACCTGAAGCGTTTGATTGAAAACATAATGCATTACTATTAGCTGAGTCATTATAATATAAAACAGGGTAATGAAACGAATTGTTTCTATTATAAGACAAGCAAGCACCTATAACTCTACCATCAAAGTCATTCGATGAAAAGTGAATGTTAGTATCAGCATTATAATTACCTGTATACGAATACAAATACTTATCTGTTTTTACTTGAAACGATGGGTTAAGAGTTTTGTAATCAGTATTATCAGTTTGCAAAACACCTAGTGCCATATTTTCTTGGAATGAAGAATGTGGGGTAGATGTTCGTCCGTCGTGAAAAATACCAACAGCATCATACCAATTAGCTGGATTAGTTGGTACATTTTGTGTATAAGCATCACTGTTATCCGCTATTTGAGACTTGAATGTAGGACCTGTAGAACCACCAATGTCTGCGTTATCTAAGAAAGTACTCGAAGTGTAGTTATGAAATGGTGTGTTAATAGTAAACGTATACCCACTATCATATCTGAAAATCCCACCACTATTAGAGTAATTATACATAATAGATCCTGCAATATTTTCAAAAGTAACAGTAGAAGAATTACTACTAGTGTTATTAATTGCTGCGCCGTTGGAGCCAGAATACGACATGTAATTGCCGAATAGAAACTTTCTACTACCCTGTGATCCTGAAAAATTTGCATAAGAACCTTGATACCCGTACATATTGTTCACACGTGTCTCAACATTAGTACCATATCGTCCATATGCATAAATCGCATAATAGCCATATGCATAGTTTATTTCCAAATTATTACATGCTGTTTCGGCATAGGACGATCCATCATAGTAATAAGCGTTGTATAAGTACGTTGGATATCCATAATCGGTCTTAAGAAGACCACCAATCTTTTGTGTTACCGTGTTTCCTGCATTTGCACCATGAGCAGAGTTTACATAATAGTAAAAACGGGCGACGGTGTTATTATCATCAAAACATAAGAAATATGTTTTTGGTATATCGTAGTGAGTATCTGAAGTTGTATTATTACCCGTTGAATTAAAATATATTCTAGGATTATAACTTCCAAAATTTGAATAGAACGGCAGTAATGTGTACCCGTTTCTTTGGGTCTCTGAAGTCCAACCATCAGTAACAGTAATATCTATATTTTGTTGAACACAAAAATATGTGCTATTGCTGGATGTATAGAACGTAGATGTGTCAATATAGTATTGAGGATCAATAATATATATTGTAGCGTTAGCTGTACCAGAGTTTGGGTATTGATCCTTAAACCAACCTCTAGCGTGCCCACCCATTCCACTACCAGAATAAGTATTAATATATGAGCTATTCGTAGTATATGTTCCACCAAAGAAATGTAATGGTTTATCGCCTGATGAGTCTGTTATTGCAAACTGGTCTGTATCAACAGGATCAAAACAAAACATCCAACCGGACTTACCGCTTGCTGATGTCCACTGACTACCACTGTTGCCAGCCAAGTAGTCGTTCATGGTTGTTCCAGTTGCGTTTGATGTTCCAATCCTATAGTAGTTACTTGTGTAATAATTGCTACCTGCATCTACTAAAAACGAAGCACGAGGAAGACCTTTTAATCTAATCTCATCTCCACTAGTTAATGTAGTACTATTTGGAAAATTACCTGTACTTACGCCAGTTGTTAGAACGTCTGTAAATGACCAAGGAGCTGCATAAGTTCCTGTCTTACTAGACGTATTAGAAGTACCATGGATACCACCAGAATAAGATTCTATATATGGGTCAACCCAATAAATTGCCATTATTATTCTCCAGTGTTACTATTAGCTAATTCCCACTCGACCATTTTTTCAATCGCCATATCATCTAGTTCACTATATGCTACTGCTAATGTATCGGATACGATAATCTGCTTAGTTACTCTATCTTCGCATTCAGTAGTTTCGTCAACAATAGTGCCGTCAAACTCTAATGCTAGTTTACCATTCTTTGGGGTGTATCTATAAGATTCTCTAATTGCGGTTGCGGTAATCATCTTTTTCTATCCTATTAAGTAATGAAGTAAATTGTAGAAGCTACAGGTGATCCAGGAAGAGATGACACAACTTCAATGTCGTAGTCTGTTATTCCTGCGGTATCTTGAAACGTAAATGCACCCGAGCCGTTTGTTGTAAGAACTTGACCAGTAGTACCGTCTGCAATACCTAAGTCAGATAAATCATCAGGAATCACATTAGTATTATCTGTTAATTCAGAAAGGTCTGTTGGTATACTAGTTGATGCAGTGTAAGATATCACACCAGTTACATTGTTGTATGATAAGTCTCCAGTAGCACTAATAGCTAGTCTTGCTTTAGCATCTGTGAAAAATTGCACTGTAGCAGTTTCCTGAAGCCTATCAATGTCAATTGGTGTGACTTTAACCCATTTATCTCCAACCCACTTATACGTATCGTCACCTGAAACGACTTCTTGGTTAAGAGTGGGGCTGTTTGGTAATGCTATAGCCATATCTATTCCTCTTTATTGTCTAATAAACATTCTATCTTCTGTTATTTATATAGATTGTTACTTTGATTTTAAACTGTAAATGCATACTTGCCAATATGTTCGCACTTAATACTGGTATCTGCCCAAACACTAAACTTTAAATTCTTAGCCTTTTTACAAAAGTAAACGTCTTCTGATATAGTATTGCTGTGATCTATTGCAGACTTATACACAAAATGTGGGTACTCCATTTTATTTAGAACATTACCCTTGATAAGACAACAACCCATACCACATGCATCTACCTCAATTAAGCCTTGATTTCGTATCATGTTATGCGGTATGTTAGTCACACCACCTTTATCATTATCCATGTAGATTTCAAGCGTATGTGTATTAGGTATACGCTGAATGTAAAGACCAGAAATAATATCTTTATCATGACGAATCATCTTGACAAGAGTATCGTTTGGTAGTATAATGTCACTATCGACACAGAATAAGTAATCATAATTCTTTCCCCAAGAGGCAATAAGATTACGTATCTGATCTATTTGATATCCGTAAAAGAACTGAAACTCTGTACGATAACCATCTGGTATAATCAAATCATATATTGATTTAAATGTCTCTGGTTCAACGTACTTGTTAGTAGGTATTGCAATCAAAATAGTTTTCATGTTAAAGCACTCCTAGCATTACGAGTTTGTTCTTCATTATTTACTTTGTAATCGTTTAACGGATTTTCATCATTATAATTATATATAATATCCTTAACAACATATATTTTACTAGGATCAATCTTTTCGATAAGTTCATAGAAGAATGGTGTATCACCACCTGACATCATCCAGTTACCATCTTTATCTTTTAGGGCATCGTAGTTAATCTTATCATTGTGAAATACTGAGCCTAAGAAAGTTCTTAGGTGTGAGTAAGGAATATTCCAATTAAATAATTCTTTTCTATATGCTTTGTTTTGTTTTGTCTCACTTGAGTAATCTTGTGCAATGTGTGGAATATTATCTGCTTGACTCCAACATGAGCCATATGTAAATTCATAACCACGAGAGTAAATGTCATTATATAAATGAAAGATTGTATTATTATTCACTAACCAATCATCACCATCAAGTAGTATTACAATATCATTTTCTTTCGTCCATACTTCTATTGCTTCAATCTGGTTTCGAATGCAACCCTTTCTTTCTGTATTAGTAATAACAACTGTATTCTTTTCATTAATTTCAATTGGATCATCTGATGCATCGTCAATCAAAACATGTAGATAGTTATCATAGTCTTGTTGTTGTACTGACTCTATACATTTATGTATATAATCTCCAGCATTTCTAAATGGAGATATGATAACAATTCTTCTTTGAGAACCAAAACTTCTATACAATTTAGTTGTTTCTTTATTAAGTATTCTTCTACCAAATACTCTAGTAACGTCTTCATTGATACGAGTTACTTTGCGATATTCTTCAACAGACAAAGGCTTCTTCATTACATTATAAAGATGTTGTTTCCATTGAAGTGCGACTGTATCCCAACCAACAATATCTCTAATTTGATCACAAGCATATTGCTTTTGCTGGTGTAGATATGGGTCATTATATGCTTTAATGAATGTTTGTACGAATGCTTCTATCTGAGTTTCTTCGTTGATATGTGGAAAAAGAACGTTTGGCTTTATAGGGTAATTAGTTTTGTAGCAAGCTAAATCTAATGCAGTCTCTTCTAATGCACCAAAGTTTGATGTGACAAGAGGTGTTCTGTATAGTAAGCTTTCTATTGTAGATATGCCAGATGTTTCTGGAAACTCTGGTGGGTATATCATCATGTAAGACTTTGCTAAAATCTCTGCAACTTCTTTTTGAGTAACTACGCCTGTGAAATTTACGTCTAACTTTTTTAAGTTATCGTCTTTCATCAAAGCTCTAACAGTCTTCTCTTGCTCATCTGGCGCAGCACTATCTCTAAACTTATAAAAGCCACCAACACAAGTAAGTTTTGCATTGGGTAGTTGTTCTTTAATTCTAGGCCAAATCTTAGTGACAAGAGGAATAAGACCTTTTGTTGCAGATGAATTGTAGACAAATAAGTTCTTATCTTTTTTTCTTACATCTACTTCATCTATCCAACGAACAGCGCCGTTTCGTGTTTGCCAAAACTTATCCTTAATAACTTCAAACATTCTAGGATTACCATGTCGATTATTAGAGACGTAGTTCGTATGAAAATCTGATAAAGTGTACACTTCATGTAAGAATCCATCTAGCAAAGCACCTTCGATAAATTCATCACCATGAGCAAACGTATCATGCATCCATAAAACACGATGAGGAATACCCATCACTAGATTAACATAACGATGAGTTGAAAGTAATGGATGCACTGAACGTGATAGCACTACCACATCAAACTTCTTATTTTTTACTAGACTACTTTGTGAATGGTCTATGTATAAAACATCATCATATCTACCAGGAGAACAATCACTATCAATGCAACTATTTAATACAGTTACTTCAAAACCTATTTTTACAAGTTCTTTTGATAGTAATATTACAGCAGCTTCGGACCCACCAATTCCTCTTTTGTTAAGAGTGTTTCCATCGTAAGCTAATCCTAATCCATCAATAAGGAGTATTTTCATCTAGTGACGCCCGTAGTTTTGTTGTGTTAGCACGTGTAAACATTTGATAGTGTTCTTTGATATTGTCAGGCATAGGAATGTATTCTATACTTGCTTCACACTTATCTGCAATCTCTTTTGCAACTTCATAAAAAGACTTTGTAATTCCTGTACCAAAATTCCATATGCCACGCTCATCTATATCTATAAATCTAGAGTGCAATTGAACAATGTCATTTACATGAATAAAGTCTCGTTTAAATTCTTTGCTACCTTCAAAAAGTTTAATTACACCATTCTCTTTTGCTTGCTTTTCAAATTGAGTGTATGGACTTGCTTGATTTCCCTTGTGTTCTTCATGAGGACCATATACATTAAAGTAACGAAATGCTTGCCATTTAATAGGTGCATCACGTGTGTTCATGTACTCTTCAAATAGATACTTACTTCTTGCATAATGATTTACTGGATTAGGTTTAGAAGATTCTGAGAAAGAAGAACTTAACCCATAGACACTAGCAGATGAAGCAAATTGAAAATCAACACCATGCTTAATACAATCTTCGAATAGTTCAATACTAGAAACTAAGTTTTGATTTAAAACACTATCAACCGTAGCTGTTGTTGAACTAATAGCACCGAGATGAATTACCAAATCTTGATTTTTTACATTAGGATGTATCCAAGACCAATCATAAGTACTTACCTCATGATGATTCTGTAAGTGGTTTATCATATTCTGGCCGATGAACCCTTTACTACCAGTTACTAGAATTTTCATTTTTGACTATCACCTGTTTCAATTCTGTAGTTATCTTCTACTGAATCCGGTGAAGAAACTTCTATGATAACACCATTATCATTCATACAAGTAAGTTTATGAGGTAACATTGGTGGTATCTCTTTAGTTGTTCCTGCCGTAAGAAATACAGTGTGACGTATAGCGTTTTGAGTGTCTATGGTTTCTAATTTAAATGTACCTTCTAACACATGCCAAGTCTCATGCTTTTCTTTATGAAAATGCATCGAAAAGCTTTTACCTTGATTAAATCTTAGAAGCTTACCGCAATACTTATCATTAGTAGCGAATATAAGTTCACTTCCCCAACCCTTTTCTACTTCACCTTCAAGTCTCATTATGTATCTCCTTTAGTGTAGGTGCATAGACTCCTGAATGCTTAACTGTAATAGAAGATGCTTTCATAGCAAAGCTAATTGCACTTTCCATATCTTTTGTATGTATATAATCAAACGCAAGGGCTGATAGAAATGTATCACCAGCTCCACACACATCATACGTATCTACTTTAGGTGGATGAAACTCTTTATCTCCCCATACTACTTTTTTTGAACCATACGTGACAATTAATGATTGAGGATCAGGTGGAAGATAGCTTGTGTTTTCATACTCATGTTGATTGATCTTAATAAAGATATCTTTGAATGCGCCCAGGTTTCTTTTCTTTGTATCTAAGAATATAGGTCCATCGTAAACATGTCGTATAGAAAGAATAGTTTTATCGGACACAAATCCTTTATCATAATCAGATATGACTATTAGATCATATTCTGAGTATATGACCTCTGCATCATATTCAATAGTGTCTATGTCATTTAGCTTTTCGTCAACACGTAAAAGTTGTTGACCAGTTTTAATATCAACAAATCTTCTTTTATTTTCTACGAATTGTGTTTTTATGTAAACGTCTGCACCCAGGGCTTGTAGATTTTGATAGACGTTTGATGCCATTCCATGTTTCTTAACAGTCTTTTGAAGGTCTAGAATTGGAATTGGTGCTTCGGGCGATATACGATTAACCTTGCCATAATGATAGTAATCGTAGCAACTATCGCCTATTAATAAAATCTTCAATGGTTTTTGTAGTTGACTCATCGTTTACTCTTTCATAGAAATGCACTTCATCGCAAAACTCTTCGCCTATAACTCTCTTACCTCGCCAGTCAGAACCCTTCACCATAACATGTGGTGAGTATGCTTTTATAGTATCAATCAACTCTTGATCTGTACCAAATACTTTTACTTCATCAACAAATCGAAATGATTCCATAATTGACTTACGAGTAAGCAAGTTGTTTACTGGCCTATCATTACCCTTATTATAACGTATTCTTTCGTCAGTGTCAATGGCTACAACCAAATAATCACCAAGACTTGCCGCATGTTTTAGCAAGTCTAGGTGACCAAGATGTATTAAGTCAAATGCCCCGTTAACGAATATTCTTTTTGATGATTCTAACAATGTCATCTATCTGGTTCTCACTAAAGTTCATAACTTCATCATTCAAACGATCTGCCATTTGACCATCTAGCCCTCCAATACGTATTGGACTATATTTCGCATGTGCATTTTTATTTCGATAGAATTTAAAGTGATCTGGATACGACACATTATCTTCAAATGTCGACCCCATAATTACAAGACCATCTTTATCAAATGATCTAGCAATGTGTTGACCTAGACTATCAACCCCTACAAAATAATCAGCTTCGTTAATAATACCCATCCAAGAACGCATATCTAAGCTCTGTGGTACAAGAGTATTCTTATCGTCTTGATTAATAAGTTGACTAGGACCCATAAACAAGATACCCCAAGTCTTTGGAAGCTTCTTTACAATTTTTAAATATGTGTCTGGGCTTAAGCTACGTTGAGTATCATCCGAAAATATGCCTTCTTCATTAACGTTAGCAGTAGCACCGAAGGGCTGTAAGATAACAACCTTATTACGTTTAAACTCTTTGCGAAGATTATCTAAGTAAGCTTTTGCAGAGTTCTTTTCGTTTGAATGCAAATATAGATTAGGCTTTGTTAAATCACTATGATCATTCGTACTATTGATTTCTTCATCAAATGCTTCAATCAAAGATTTTTGTTGATTGTAGTATGTCCAACGATGATAGGGTTCTGGCTGATACAGATTGCTATTCTTAATCACAAGATCAAAGATACCTTTTTGATCGGCATCAAATGTTCTTTCTTGTAGAATAGGATGATTCCAATACAGACTAGCCCATCCGTAGATAAGAACTTTGAAATCATCTTGTGGATTTAATCTAGCATACTTTTCGAGTGCAGGAATTGCTGTTACAATTCTACCTGCTCCACCACTCAAAAGAAATACAGTGTTTCTTTCACCATCATATTTATGTGTCATTATAACCTCTTCAATTCATAATCAATTCAATTTTATTAATCGCTTGCTAAATCATCCAAACTAAAATCATCCACAGAAGACTCAGTAACTGCACTACCAGGATTAAACGCTTCGTAATGAGTATCGAAAATAGAATCACTAATAATATTAGGCATTTCAGAAACCAATTGTGCTTTAGTGTAGCCATTAGGCACTTTACTAGGCTCTACAACTTCCCAAGAATGAGTGTACGTATTAGTCCAAGCTGGATTGTCTCCTTCACCAGCATAAGCGTATTCTACAGCGATATCCCATTGGGTTACGAATCCATCTGATTCTCTCACCGTTGGTGTCGCTTTAGTCAATGTTAAAGTGTGATTATACGTAGCCATGTAATTCTCCTATTTGTATTCTTAACTATATCATAGTTTTTTATTTATGTCAACCCTTAAGCCTGCGATTCAGTCCAAGTAATACGACCAGCCATAACAAGAGGTGATGCTGAGTTAACTTGAGACGTATCGATAGGTACCGCAGCAATTGTTAACAAGTCAGGACCGTTCGGGAAGACCCCATCGCCACCTAGAATAGAGTTACCTAAGTCGGTGATCTGCGCTAGATCAAATTCTGATGTAACGGGTAATCTCTTACCATTCGCATCTTCAGTACCACCAGAAGCACGGAATGAGAAGATTTCCGAGCCACCAATCACACGATCACCAGCATTGTGTTTTAATAGTTCTGACAATGAAGGTGAACCCACAATTGAGTAAGTAACATTATCGACTGAGCCATTTAGAATTAGAGCAACGTTACAGTCATGTGATAGTGTAATACCAAGAGACTTCAATTGCAATTGCATTCTATTGATAATCTCTCTAGCACCTACTGCACCTGACAAGTTGTTGTCAACAGAAGGGGCAAGTCGAATACTAATCAATGGTACTGCATTTGTCAAGTCAACATCTGAACCACCGCCAGCAGGCGCACCAATATTCACTTCTGTGCCACTAGTCACATTTGGATAAACCGCAGGTGGATTACGATACGAAGATGTTTGCATGAAAATATAAACATAAATGTTACTACCAGAATACTGTGTAAATGTAACTTGTTCACCACTTAATGCTTCGTCTGCAGTATACAATGGAGTGTTAGTAGAGAAAGCTGCCCCAGCTGATGATGGGAATCGTAATCTAACGTACCAATCATATTGTCTCAATCCATAGTTATAATATCTAACCAAAATCGATTGGGCATTAGTATTTGCTGTTGTTGTGTCACCGTTAGTAAATGTGAGTGAGTTAGATGCCGCTGTAAATAGATACGCTTTATCGTCATCAAACTTACCGTCCATGATGATAGATGTACCCCAGTGGAATAGACCTGGAACAAATGTCGGCGTCCCGTTATTGAAAATCTCATATCTACCTGGAATGTTACCAGAACGCATATATGCTTCTTCAAGAACGTTGTTGTGAATGAACTCATGGACATATTTTACATGACCATATGTGTCTTTAAATCCGAAACGAATTTTACCAGCACCGTACCATGAGTAGTCGATATATGCCATCTGAATTTTAGTAGTATCAAGAATAAATCCTGATGGACCTGTTCCGTCACAAATATCAACGTTCCATTCATCTTGTGGTATTCTAGCATCTTCAGTCTTAGTAACAATAATCTTAGATGTAGTAATACCTTTGTATGAAGGTTGAATATGAAGTTCCGTATCACTTACAACTTTAGTAATTTTATAGCTAATCCCACGAATTACTACAAAGTCTTCTTGCGCTAATTGCCCCACAAATGATGTGTTATTACCAAATATCTTATTTGAGCCAAATTGAGCATTAACAGATCCTGGTAACTGAGTAACAGATGAACGTCTTACAGTGTATAATTGAGTACCATCAAACTCGAAGAACATTCCGTTTTGATAATCAAATAGACCTGACCTAACTAAGCTGTTTGCCCATGCAGTTATATTATATCTAATAATACCATTAGGTACTTCTGACAATGGAGTTGAAGGTAGTGTGTATGAGAATGTAAAGTCTGTCTTTGAAGTAACGACAAATGTGCCATTAAATGTAACATCATCACAACCTTTAACCGTGCATGAATTCCCTACAATAATTCCGTGAGGGTATTCGGTGTGTACAGTTGCAGTTGTCCCAGACGATTCAATTCTAAGAGCAGTCCTAGACGGATTAAAGTTAATCGCAAGAGAAACTTGAATGCCTTTACCAGACTGATAACGGAAGTACTTACGAGTTTGACGAACAATAGAACTATTCGGTGAAGTACCAGCGTTAATTTCAACACCACCGTCAAACGGTCTATGTAGGAACGAACCATCTGGTCTTACGTTAATTTGTGTTTCTACAAAGTAGCTAGTTTCTGTTTCAGTAATTCTGGCAGGAGAATTTAGTGATAGTTCTGTATCATCAATAACTGTAGCAACAACACCTTCATAGTAAAGTGTCGGAACACTACTTGTATCTGCAAATCTAATAGTATCTCCTGGTTTAAAGTATCTCTTAAATAGTGTGTCCACACCTATGATTTTACTTGAGCCTTCAGTAATATCTACAAGACCATCACCTGGACTAATACCAGATATTGCTCCAGATGTGAGAGTGTACGTATTTGGTGCAACATTGTTTGCATTAACAGAAATTGCCAATGGACTATCTGTAATTGCGGCTTCGTAAGTTTCAGCCAGTAAAAGATAATCTGGACCAACTGGTATTACAAAATAATCAGTATCTTCATTCAGACCATCAATAATACTATCGTCGCTTGTAGAAGCATATGTAACTTTTTGGCCTAATTGAAATCTATGCTCAGTGGCACTAATATGATCAACACCTTCAAACACTACAAGGGAAGCATCTGTAAAATTTACTACTCTTTTTGGAACTTCATTACCTAAAGAAAAGTCTATTTCAGTTTCTGTAGATTGTGTAACATCATAATAACCATCTGCACCACCGATACTTTCTGCTGTTTTAAGAGTAAATGGTCCACTACCAGAGTTTGTGAAATCATAAGTTACGCCTGATGCATTAGCTAAAGATATTCTTGTTCCGTTCACGACTTTTGCATAAACAGTTTCTGACTGACCTGAAGTTAATGTTGATCTAGTTAAAGTATTACTAATATCAGTTGCGATATTGTTTGCTAATGTAGCCGCTGGTAAGACAGTACCTCCTGTTGAAAGAGAGTAATTACCTGACACACTACCTGCTTTGATTGGTAGTAGAGCATGAATAACATATCTTTGACCCGCTCGGTTACTACTTTCTTGCATAAGGACTGATCTACTTGATGAGCCCAAATATCTAATATCGCCATCATAGTTAGGATAATATCCAGACCAGGAAGAGTTATCGATTACAACAGTTAAAGAAATATATCCGTGATATGTACTATCTGGAGCCCTATACATCGCTTCATATTCATATCTCCACCCATTGCCTAGAGAGTTCCATGCGCCAGATGTGTTATAATCATTTTGTCGATTATCTATACTAACGCTACCAGAATAGTTATATGAATAACCACTTAAATAAAGTCTACTATAACTATTTGCCCCCAAAACATCTTGATCAGCTGGTATTTGAAAAATGTTAACATGATATGGCGTTGTTGTGTTTTGAGTCCAAGGTGTGGTTATTAGTTTGTAACCTTTACCTTCTAGTGAGGTCCCGGCAAATAGTGCATATTCCGTGCCAGTTGCAAAGTTGTCATTAGACAAACTATCACTGATAGTATTAAATACTGGACTATATACGTTAACTCCACTCATTTGGGCATAAAAGTATTGTCTACCGCCATCAAAAGTGTCATTATAGCTATTAAATGGATAGTAGTGAGCAAACCCATTATAGTACAATAGTCCGGCTTCAGAACCCATAGTTACTCTAGCGGCATCTAGTGTAGATTTTACTGAGTTATAAATTGTAGTAAGTGTACCGTTATTGTCAGGTTCAATAGCTCCACCTAAAGTAGTTGGGAATAATGCATCATCACCTTCGGTAAACGTCATTTCCTCACCGTCTACTAAATCATAATCTCCTAGATATATCGAATCTGCAGTCGGATTAACTCTAGCACCAATCGTAGAATATACACCAGACGCAGTATGAAGCCTAGAAGCATTCTGCAATCTAAATCTATTTGTAGAAATTACTCTTACTCTATCTTGATATGGAGATGAGAATGTAGCAAATACTGGGTTTGAGTTATAGTTGTTTGATGTGTCAACTCTTGCTCTAACGCTTTGTCCACTGGTAGTCGTAAATGTCACATCAGTATTATCACCTAGCCCATGATTTGATGCATAGAATGTATCTGCTTCTGCATCTTTATCTAGTGGGAAAAAGAATACAGTATCGTCTGCTAGGTTAGTAGTTTGTGACAAGCTATAGTTATATCCACCAGAAACATATAAACGAATAATTCCATTATTATCAAAATAGTGCCAGTTGTTTCTACCTACAGTTTGATAGTTTTCGAAAAGTTTAAAATCTTCAATAAACTCGTACCCATCAGTAGCACTTTTTCTAGTAGTGAACCCAGGGTTCACAGCAGTAGAGTAATATGGGAAGTAAGAGAGATTAAAGTGATTCGTGTCAGCATTATAACCACGTCTTCCTAATGCGACTACACGATTTGGATATACTCCACCTAGACCAAAGTACCCGCTTCTACCTCTTGAAGTTGTTTGACCTTTAGATATTAGATCCCAACCAGAGCCTGATCCGTCGATAGAATATCTTGTATGAAGATAATTATTGTAATCATTCGCTCTTTTTTCTAATCTAGAAATTTCATAACCCAATAACAATTCGTGTCTACCATAATCACTTGTACCTTGAGAAGTGATATCGATAACTGGGTTTGACCCATAGTTACCACCTGTTGTTTCACACAATGTTATTGTATTTGCAGTAGGTGTTGATTTAACATAGTAGACTTCAAATCTAAATAATCCACCTGGAGGTGTATCTCCAGCTGATGGTGAGAATAGTAAAACGTCACCTGCTCTTAATTGGTGATTAGGCCAAGTAATAGTATTATCAATCGGGTTGATTGCAGATGCACCGAACTTATGTGCATATGTACCAATCATTTCTTTAGTTTCAGTTAATTGACTATTAAGCGTAAATGCTTTAGACGTAGTATTTTCATAATCAATGTAAATAGATCCATCTGGAGCAGGTGAACCAGTGCCTTCTGGAATATTGAATGTAGTAGAACCGATTGTGTTAGTAAAGTACAAACTAGACCCGATATCAAAGCCGTGTGTATAGTCTGTAGTTATTTTTAGAGTAGATTGTGTTGCACCATCTGTAGCTAGTCCTAAAGATTGGTCAAAATTAATTTGTGATGCAGCATAGAACTGACCAGGAGTAATAGTCGTATATGAACCTACTAAGTTTTCAGTTCTTTGCTGAACACCTTTAGATTTGTATACAAAAGAAGTAGGTGAAGGAACTTTAGTTACGAGGAACTTACCTTCAGCGGTACGAACACCAAGCCCTTGAACATCAATAGGTGAACCAACAGCAATGCCGTGGTTGTCAAGTGTAGAAACGGTAATGTTTTCTGCACCTGAAGTTGTCTGCACTGAAATAACATCTGGTAGAATGTAGTCTGCTTGGTTAGCATAAAAGCCTGGTATGTTGTTAACTAGTTCAAGTGTTTCCCATTTAGATCCTTGTAGACCATATTCGAAGTCGGTGTCAATCAAGTTTTGTGGGTTAGTAACACGAAGTTTATTAACAGGATCAACAAAGCTTTCGCTTGGCTCCATAAACTGGTAATCCATCTCAACAAAACATTGTAACGTGTCATTAGCAGTCATACCATCACAGTCATTTTGTAAGACTAGTGTTGTTGATTTATTCTCGGCGGATACCGAATGACTTACAATACCTTTTGTAGTACTATTGAATTGAAAGATAGTATCATTCGTTGACGTGTTTGTAATAAGAAGAATACGTTCAAGTGCATAAATTCCGTCGAGTATTACAGTATCGTTAACCGGATCAAAAGTGTATCTTGAAATTAGTTTCTTTGCCATGTCTTTATCCTAATGCTATTGAAAGTGCGACGATATCTTCACCGCTTGTTCCGTCTGAAATAATTGTATTTGGTTCACCAACACTAGTTGGACCAGTTGCGACAACCCATTGCACTGAGTCTCCGTCAAAATAGTAAACTGATAGTGTACCGTCTGTCGTGTCATACCATAAGTCGCCATAATTAGCACCCACTGGTGCAGTAGCTTCTGAGAACACTGATACGCCACCACGAGAAGCTGTTGCTCCCGCTGCTTGAAGCCATTGATTACTATCGCCATCATTGTAATAAACAGATAATGTACCGTCTTCATCATCAAACCATAAGTCGCCTACGCCTGGGTTAACAGGTGCGGCTGAACCGATTGAAACTCTAGCTGGAGCTGCGCCACCTGCACTAGCGGCACCCGTGATAACAATCCATTGATTACTATCGCCATCATTATAGTAGACTGATAATGTTCCATCACCATCATCGAACCATAAGTCACCGATAGCTGGAGTTGTTGGCGCTGTACCACTGGTGTGAACCATTTGATACCCTGAGAAAGGGCCTACACCAGATTCACCAGAGACTGCTAGCCATTGAGAACTATCACCATCGTTAAAGTAAATGTTGAGTGTGCCATCATCTGTGTCGAACCATAGGTCACCTTCTAATGGGGATGAGGGGGCTGAGCTACTTGTTGTGACAGATGCGCCTCCGCCTCCGCCTCCTCCGCCGCCGATACCAGCATTAGTAATAGCTGCAGCGGTTGTCGAGTCAATAGCTGTAATGTTTTTAAGTTGTCGGGACGAAGATACTATCTCAGACCCATTAACTGTTAATCCGTTCTTTACGGAAAAATTCTTATCGTTAGCCACGGTTCACTCTCCCCAAAGGCATATGTTGTTTATATTATTTATGCAAGTATCATATTACCACTTATAACAAAACCTGTAGAATTAGTAGTTGCAGGAGTAACTAGTACTCTAACATTCCCACCACTAATGTCAACGTCTATAGTATAGATTGAAGTATTTGTTTGTACGATACCATATTCTGTCGATACTGCAGTTGTACCATTATGTGTCATAAGTACTTCTGAAATGTGTCTTTCAGTTGTAGAATTATCAGTTGCTTGAATAACGAACTTGCCACCAAGATAATCACTTACCGCAAATTGTGCTAGAGCAACTTGAGTTGTTGCTGTTGTAGTAAGTGTTTGGTTGTTAACTTGAGTAGAGCCAGCAATTGTGATACTGTTAGCATCTGCTTCGAAGTTGATACCACCAGAACCAATTGTTAACTTATCAGCAGAGTTATTACCAATAGCGATTTTATTGGAAACGGTAGCATTAAATCCACCTAGACATACACAGCGGCCAATAACAATATTGTTATCCCCATTGTGACCAAGATTACCAAAGGCTTTATACCCAAGCGCAATATTACCGTTACCATTATACAATCCAACACCAGCTTGCGCTCCAACAAAAGTGTTTTCATTGGCACATTTTGTATATTCACCAGATTGCGCTCCAATGAATATATTGCCTTCCATCAATTGGCAACCTGTGCAAGCAGATAAGTCTACAGTACCAAGACCTGCGCCCGCCCCATGACCAAGAGCAATGTTGTTGCCTAAAAATGTGTTACATGCATCATTTTGAGTTGATTGTAATGCATATGTACCAATTGCAATGTTCTGTAAACCAACTTTATCATATTTTAAGGCATTTGCACCAATTGCAATGTTATCATCACCACAAGTTTGATTTAGTAGGGATTCGGCACCAATGGCAATATTTCTTTTACCTAAGGTGTCATACTTTAATGCTCTATAACCAATCGCAACGTTACTATAACCAGAACCCACTTCGGTATGAGATGAAGCGGCTTCATAACCAATTGCAATGCCACCACATGAAGACTTACCAGCACGTTTACCTATATTAACGCTATATTTATTACATGCACCAAATCCCTCACCGGCGCAGTCGCCAACAGCAACTGAATCGCAGAACATTGTGTTTCCATAACCTGCATTATAACCAACCGCAACTACACTATTAATAGTTCCGTTCAGGCCGGCAGCAAAACCACCGACTAAAGTGTTTTTAGTACCTGAGGTATGATTTTGCCCTGCATAAGCTCCTAGATATGTGTTGAATGAAGAACCGTTACTATTAATCGCACAACCAGCTTCATAACCAATTGCTAAATTATATGAACTAGAAGTTGTTTGAGATGCAGCTGCACCAAGACCGATACCATAACTTCTACATGCGGCGTCACTCTTCGCATCTTGTAAGTCATCTATAAAGTTAAGGCCTGCACTACCAGTATAACCGATTGGACCTTGTGGACCCTCGATGCCTTGAATACCCTGGATACCTTGACAACCTTGTGGACCCGAAGTAGTTACCCATTGAGCAGTATTACCGTCATTGTAATAAACAGATAGAGTACCATCGCAAGTATCAAACCAGACAGCGCCATTTGTTACTGGACTTGGTGCTGTTGTTGTAGTAGCAACACTTAGTGTAGTAGACTGGGTAGTCCAAACAAATCCACCATTTGTTGCACTCCATTGTAAGATTTCACCGTCGGCTGCATCATTAGTATCTAAATCAACACCAGGAATAATAAGACGATCTTGTGTAGTAGAACCGATAACAATTTGATTATCTATTTGATCACCAAAGCTACCTACTACATTAGCCATAAAGCCGATAACAATGTTACCTGATCCACATTGCAGGCCGCCTGCTGTGTTATAGCCTAAGACGGTGTTATAATCACCGCAAGATAGATTAGGAAGGGATGTGCTACCAATTGCTGTGTTATATGCACCTGCTGAAGTATGGTTACAGACATTACCAGTTAAACCACCATCGCCCAATTTTCTTAATGCTGCATAACCAATTGCAAGGTTAACTTTAGTATCATGACCCGCACATAAGGAATCTTCACCGATAGCAAGGTTAAGCTCGCCTTCTGTGTTACATCTTAGCGCACGTGTGCCAATAGCAAAGTTAGTAGAACCAGTGGTATTAGCACATAAGGCATCGATGCCAATAGCAAATCCAGAAACTAAACTGTTACTTAATGCACGTGCGCCGATAGCAACACCATTGCACACATTTGATGATACAGTTTTAAAGGCATCTGGGCCTATTGCTATATTATCATTGCCCGTAGTTAATGTTGTTAAGGCATCTGAGCCAACGACTACATTTCTAGAACCAGTAGAATTTTTACCTGCTCTTGCACCTATTAAAACAGAACAACTAGCACTCGCAGAGCTTTCACCCAATGCTTCATTACCAATAGCAACTGTATCTGTAAATGTCGCACACTTACCAGCTGTGTAACCAATGTATACTGAACCAGTATAGTTACCAGCTGCATTTAATGCGGCACAAGAACCTATGACAACGGTACGACAAGCATTTCCTGTCGATACTGCTGCCTTATACCCAATTGCAACGTGATCACCGTCAGTGACTTGGTCACCACACTCCAGTGCGCCGTGACCAAGACTTGTATTATAACTACTACAACATTTTGTTCTTTGAGAAAGGTTACCTACCGCTACACTACCAAAGCCTTGAGACTTCGCCATCAATGCTTGGAAACCTATCGCCACGTTGGAAGTAGATTGTAAGTTTTGTTTTAGTGCTTCATTACCGATAGCAATATTACACTCGCCAGTAGTAAGGCTTCTTTGTGCTAGTATACCTAAAGCAGTGTTATTAGTGTTTGCAGAAATGTTCGCAGGAACGCACATAGCATTAGCGCCAAGTGCAACACTTGATCCGTCACTAAAACCATCGCTTAATGAGTTTATGTTATCAGCACCAGCGGGTTGACCCACCCATTCACCGGATGAGTTAATAACTGCGCCATACCCACTAACTTCATAAGCGCCAGCTTCAAACTTTTGTGATCCGACAGTCCATTGATCTTGACTTTCATCCCAAATTAGAGAAACGTTAGATAAAGTCCCTCTCTTAACTTCAATGCCAGAATCTTCACTTGGCGCTGTTGTAGCAAGAATATCTGCATTTAGCGTAATAAGATTATCGCCAATATTTAATGTATTAGTGTCAATGTATGTGGTGGTACCAGATACTGTTAAGTCACCACTAATATTAATATCATTGAACGTAACATTTGAGGTTGTTGTTACCGCTTGACCAATGCTTAACGGGCTTGCGCTTGTGCCAAGACCACTAATCGTACTATCGGTACTAACAGCTGTTAGAGTTGATCCAACCGCAGTATTGACATTAGCATCTAAGTCTGCTAGTACTTGATCAAGAGTAGTAGCTGAAGAAAAGTTAAATCCTGTTGTATCAATTGCAACAGTTGTTTCATCAACGAATAATCTATCATTAGTGTGGTCTAAAGTTAATCCAGTATGTAATGTGTAGAAATTTCTACTACCATCTGTATGAGTGATGACAATTGAGTTATTAGTGGAGGGAACACCTAAGTATTCTTCAACATTATCCAGTCCGACAAAATTACCAGTTGAACTATGTTTTTTTCTACCGCTTAATAACCCCATGCCTCTTTTAGCCATTTGAAGACTCCAAGATGCTTAGTGTTAATTTGAATGCTGAGTTTGCACTCGCTTGCATTTTTATGGAATCACCAGCCTCAACAATGAGTTTACCAGTCAAAGGCGAGGCCGCATCTTCTGTTGGTATGTCATAGTTCTTAAGTAATTCAGTTTCTGTTGTTGCACTTGTATCATAGTGCGAAAATGTTACACTCTGTGTTGTAGAACCAATGTTCGTAATTTGTGCCATTAGAACGATTCCTGAGTACCCAGTAGGTGTTGTATAAACAACATCATTGTTTGTAGTGACAACATGTGTAACTGTTTTAAATCTATTTAATTCTGCCATTGCATTAATCCTCGATTGCTAGAATGTATGGGGTAAGAACAGCGAACAGTGATCTATCAAATGTATTACCAGTGATAGTTCCGCTTTCACGATTAATAGTCAAATCACCACCAATTCTAAAATCACCTTTGTGGTCTGTCGATGTAAAGTATACTAAGCCTTCGTTGTTTGCATCTTCTACTACTTCGTTTGCTTGAATTGGGAAAGCACCAGATTGTGGTGTGTCATAAACACCTGTACCTGAGCCAACATATTCGAAAGTAATACTAGAAGCTTGAATGAGACTTCTCTGATGAAATGTTACTGCGTCTCCATTGCCAACGTCTAGCTCAAGAGGTTCTAACAAAGTAACATCGTATTCGTTTGTATTCCCAGTTGCGGTTACACCTTCAACCGAGTAATACTTAGTATCATTTGCAAACTTAACTGCTTCTGCGTAATTAGGTGCTGATGATACAGTAATTGTAACTACACTACCACCTTCTGTACCAGCAGCACTTGTTCCTGATTTAGAAAGAGAAGAAGAGCCTGTTGCTTTAAGGCCAAAGTTACCAAATGAACAATTAGAGTTTGTAAGTGAACAATTACCACCACTTTCACAAAGAATGCCTACATCACATGAAACTGTGAAGATAGATACTAGCTGTGCATATCCTTTGTTTATTAGATGTACACCCTTACCACCTGCATTAATTTGAGTGAATGCATCTGATACCATTGAGCGAAGACCACCAACAAGGGATCCATCAATTTTCATACCAGTACCAGTTGTAGTAATAGATGAGCAATTTTGTACGTAAGGAGATGTAACGATGTTACCAGCAGAAGGATTAAACGCTACAGCTGCAGCTCCAGATGTATGTCCTCTAAATGTTACACCAGTAACATGAGAAGCATTACTTAATAGAAGCAAGTCATTAGTTGCTGTTTGACCAGAGATGTTTGTTGTTCTAAGGTTATCGCCAACGATTGATACGTTAGCTGGTACAACCACACCACCTGATGTATTATCAAGAATGTAGTCTCCACTTTTTAAGAAGATAGTTGTACCTGAAGAAGCATTAGCTAGTGCTTCGTCTAAAGTTAAATAAGCTTCGGCTACAGTCGAACCATCATTAGCGTCATTACCGCTTTCACTAACATAGAAAACATTGTCTGCTCTATCAGCAAGACCAACTTCTCTAATTGAAAGATTCCCACTAGCATCTCTTTTGAAGAACATCTTACCATCATGGGTGTTGATGGCAACTTCTCCAAGTTCTAATTGTGCGGTCGAAGGTATAGCACCAGTTGTGGCACTACGGCGTAACTTAATGGTTGACATGTGTCCTCACTCAGTGTATAATAGCTATATAGCTTATAAGATAAAGATAGTATATACTACCTATTAGAAGTATTTATATTAGTACGTTCCACCGTCAATAGTTCCTAAGAACTCTGCTGCAAATATTTTCTCAGTGCCTACACTCCAGTAGCCATTTGTTTCATCCCAGAATAGTGATACATCATTAGAAGAACCACGATTTACAAGAATACCTGAATCTTGTGTTGGAGCAGTACTTGCATCAAGGTTACTATTAAGTTCGATAATATTATCTGCAAGAGAGATAGTCTCAGTATTAACAGTAGTTGTTGTTCCAGTTACGGTAAGATTACCAGCAATAGTAACTGTACCAGCGGTAATGTCATTTGAGTATAGAGTACCATCTACCGTTACATCATTGAATTGAACATCTGATGTAGTTTCGACTGCTTGACCAATACTAACTTCAATTGTATCACCAGTAGTCTTAGTCGCAACACCAGTTCCACCAGAAATTGTAAGTGTATCAGTTAAGAGAGAAATACCATTTGCGGGTGTTGTTGCATCATCTGTGTCCGCCGCAATCGCAAGAGTAGTTGCAACAGTTACTACACTAGCTGCAGTTAATCGACCTTGAGCATCAACTGTAAACGTTGGAATATTAGTTGCGTCACCATACGTACCTGCGGTTACTGCAGTATCATCTAAGTTAAGAGTAGTTGTTCCGTTAGGATCATCAACGACTGATGTAATCGCTACACCACCGACAATTGTACCACCAGTAACATCTTGAATGAATTCTGTAAGTGAAACGCTATCGCTTCCAACGTACGGATTAATAATAACAACTTTACCAGTACCATTTGGTGAGAGTGTTAAGTCACCATTAGCATTTGACGTTGTGATTGCGTTACCATCAATAGTGACATTATCAACGTTAAGAGCGTCAATCTTATTATTAGCATCTGTGACAATAGCACTAAGAGCTGTTAGAACACCTTCTTGATGATCTAAACGATCTGTGAAAAATTTACCACCGATAACATCTATCGATGTGGCTAGCCCTGTAACACCGTCAACACCAGTACCGATAAATAATCTATCGCCATTGTCTTGCCATGTACCTGTACCATACGAGTAACCCGATTCACCCGGATACAACCCTGTGGGTGCATTCGTCGTACTACTTCGTTTTATTCTAATTACTGAACCGGACATTTAATAGTCTCCTCCGTTAATTTGAGTGCCTGGATTTTCTACTATGTTTTCTGCTTCCCAAAGTTCTGTCGTGGCATTATATATAAGGAGACCGCCACTTTGGGCGTTTGAAGCTTCAACATCGAATATATCACTCAATCTCAATGTGTTTGCGTTTAATCTATAATTTGTTACTAATAACTTTTGATTAGGAGTAATTCTAGCTTTTATCTGTGACATTAGACACTCCTTGTTATACCTGGTGTTACAGTAGCAACCCCTTCGACAACTCGAATGACAGTACCTCCAGTTGATTGGATTTCAATGTCATATAAGTATCTACCGGGTTCTAAATCTTTTGTTGTATCACTAGTCATCGATAGTGTGATTTGTCCACCGCCATTGTTATCTGAACAGACAAAATCATGTGCTGTCGTAGAAGAATAGTTCTTCCTCATTTGAGCAAATGCATCCCATCCAGTCAAATCCCAAGCACCTCCTACATCATCTTCAACATCTACAATAGCTGAAAAATCAGTGCCTTGGTCTATTACTATATTTGCTTTGATTGCCATATTAGACTCTATTATTAGGTTATCTCTATTACTTGATATTTATATAAATAAAAACATACGAAACTCTTTTAAAAGGTGTAAAACAGTCATGGCTGGAAAATATGTTCGTGTTGGTCTTAGAAGAGACAAGAATTTCTCTGACTTAGAAAGCACTTATTCATCACTCGGTAATCTATTAAACAACTTAGCCCCTCCAGGAAAGTCGTTTATACCAGATGATATTCAAGTTCTCAATAACGTCTCTGAAGACTCTAACGTCACAAATGACAACTTTTTAGAGTTACAAGGGAATACTAGAACGGCAACTCAAATTAGATTTAGAACTCCTATCGAATTCTCATCTGTTTTTGAATCAGTTCCGTTTAATGATGGATTTTCTTTTTTAAAGTCTGGAGAAGAAGTACTATTTGAGAGTGTTGGTAGTGCCAATGCTGTCTATGATCCTATTACAGAAACTAATACGTATTTTTATAGTTGTGTCATACTAACAAATACCAATGTGGTTCCTTTTGCAATCAATGAAGATTTGATTATTCAATCGACTGGCATTACTATAACGGGTATAGATCCTACACAAGAAACGTTAGACAACTTTTTAATTGAACCTAACATCACAATAAAAGATACTATCGAAAACGCAAAAGTAATTACAGGCGATCCTCCTTACTTAGCAGGTGGCGATGGATTAGAAGCTAGATTTTACCCATCTGATTCAATTGCTACAGCAGCACAAAGAAGTTCCAGTATTAGTGGTTACGAACTATTTAATTATGCTGAAGCATATTTAGGTGGCTCAGCAGGCTTTCATTATGGTCCTTTTAATTTCTGGGAGAGTGGTTATTTTGGTTTCGGTCCATTAATATATGACTCTAGCGAATTTGTTGATGGGTATGGTGGTATACAATGGGAAGGCTTCTTTGCCCCTATTCCTTATATCGTTGACAACAATTTTCAAATCGTGTGTAGTGGACTAGTCATTATTGAAGAAGACGTAAACGGTAACAATAACTGGCAAAAGCTTCTTAACATATATGACCAAGAGAGAGAAATAACAACATCAAGTACTGGTAATATCACTTCTCTAGTATTATCTGATGATGATATGAAAAAAATAGGCGTTAATGATCAAGTCACATTTGTAACAACCCAAGGTAACATATATAACACCTTTACAAAAATTGAAGATGTTAGTTACGAAACAAATACTATAATTTTAGACCAAGCTATTAATGTTACTGCAGGTGATGTTATAAAAGTATCATTCCCAGTAGGCTTCCAGGATATTACTACAAGAGTAAAGGTATCCGTTCCTGGACTAAATGTCAAGAGAAAACTTAGAATAAGTATATTTTGGCCTTCTGATGCTGGATATGATAACTTTAGAAAACGATGTAGCTTTGCTTACTTACAAGAGTCTTCAACAAGATTACCTTCTTCGTTTCTATATACTACTGATTCCCAAGTAGCTGAGAACACTAATGTAAACTCATTCGAATACTTCTTAAACAATTATGTTAATCTAAGTAATGATCGAACTACAGCTGCTTTACAAGTAAACGATAAAGCAGTCATAAGCTATGACCCACCTCTTACATTTTCAAATCAACTTTCTAATACTTCAATAAGTTATCTTGGTAATGGTGTGTTTAGTTATAGTGGCGCAGCTGTACTTCAAGGTGATAGAGTTATTGTGTCATTAGGAAATACTTATCTACAACTTCAAGCGATTGGTGATTCCCCATCAGAATTTGCATTTTATGTAAACGAAGATGATGTGGTTAATTATAATTCTGGTGCTATAGCAGGTGAAGAAATTAGTGGAGATGCATCTAATTTACCATCTAGTGCCGGAGGTCCTTATCCTGCATATCGTGTAGAGAATGTCGGCCTCAAAGATATCTTTATAAGATATGATAACAATGCAAATTTTGTATCTATGTTAAACCCATCGAATGTAGATGAGCTTGCAAAAGATCAATTAGTCTATGCTCTAAAAGGTAGTTCTGGTACAAGTTTACCTAATGAAGGTCCAGTTAGACTATTAACGGCTACTAAATCAAATGGCGAATATACATTTACTGTAGACGACCACTTTGGAGGACTTTATTCAGACTTCTTAGGTGATGCTAACGCTGGTACGACAATTCTTATTGTATATAAAGACAAGTCACTAGAAGATTTATCAAAGGTTAACTACTGTAATGGCGTTATCGGACATTTGATTACAGCAGATGCTGCCCTTGGCGCAAACGAAGTATTCTTAGACGATGTATCAGATGTTCAAATAGGTTATTACATACAGTTTTCTGGATTTATTCCTGATGGTACTCAAATCACTGGTGTTGATGGAGCAACAAATAAAGTAACTCTGTCTAACAATCTTACTAAAGTACTAAAGCAAAACTATACAATTACTATTATCCCAGGTGATCCGGGTAGTGAAAGTTATGAGATATGTGTTCTACCTCTAGACACAGCTCCACCATTTACTGGAACAGACACTGGACTTAAGACAGCATCTGGTATAGAAAACATTAAAGGTAATGAGTTATTGTTTGACAACTTGCTAGTTAAGAATGTTAAAGATGAAGAGATTGTCGATCAGGAATATACTAAAACTATGAACCTCACACACGATAATGGGATTGGTGTTAGAAGACTATTTAAACTCTTAGTTCTTTAAGGTTCTAATTTACATAGTAGATTATATTCTTCACCATTAACTAAATTACCAAGATCATCTGTAAACAAAGTTTGCAGTAGTATTTTGTGAGTAAAGTCAGTGTACGACTCAGTAGACCCTACTGCATCTATTGGAATTGAATTTATTCTTGGATTAGTTATAGTTAAGTTATTAACATTTATTTGAGTAGATGTTGTAATAGTTTCACTTGTCAAAGAATCTATTGACCACGGGTCTGTGTTATTACTAAACGCTCTTGCTTTTTCATATATTAGCCTGCCTTCAGAATCAAATGTGGGGTTGTCATTTGAATCTAGTACAACCTTATCTGAAATAATAAACAGACCAGGTGAAGTATCTGATGGGGCTAAGTCAGCAGTGTTAATAATTGTTATTGTACCACTTAGATTAAGTTCATTATCTACTACATTTGTTTTTGTAGTGAATAGAGTTGTTGATCTCTTTAGAGCAAACGCATCCATAGTAGGTCTAACTATATCACCAAATTCTGTTAAAGAAGTATCTCTAAACGTAGTAGCTGGTACGTCAACATCTTCTTGAGATTCTAAAATTTCTTCTACAACAGCAGGATCGATAGTTTGAAGAACATCAGGACTCATGTTTTGAATATTAGCTTTAGTTACAGATTCATTTCTACGTAAGTCTTCAGTTACAACTGTAAGGTTATTTCCCAGTTCATCTACTAACTCAAATTCATCAACACCATTTGAGTTCACAACTGTAAACAAATCACCATCATGTGTGATAACAGTTCTATTAGAAAATGCAATATTTTGTTTACTCTTAACTCTAAGTTTAGTAGTATTTGGAATTAACTCAACTTGAGTAGGTCTTAATACACTAAAGTTTCTAAGGTTATTTGTGAATAGAGAAATATCATTAGAACGACCAGCGCCCGCAAGGTTGTCTAATGCGGTAGCATCTTTAGAAAAGCTATCTGATTCAGCTAAGTTTAAATCTCTTGCAAACCCTTGAGGCATTGACTATCTCCTATTATACTCTAATTGTCCATCTACGAATTTGTGTCAAGACATTGTATTGTTCTTGAACAGTAGTAGAGTATGTTAACAGTTGGTTTAGTGTGAATCCATTATTAGATAAATCAAATCTTCTAGACCAAGTATTCGTAGTATTTAGATGAATTTGATAGATATCATTAATTATAGCTGCGCCGGCATCTACTGTTAAATTGTTATTATTTACATAGTAATATCTTAAATTTGTGTTTGAAGATATTGATCCTGCTGAGTAGCTAGTGAAATTGTTACTAGCTAGGTGGCAATAATACAATCTTGGGCAATTAGCAAAGCTAGGTAAAGAGCCAGTAAAGCTATTATTATAAGCTTGGAAGTATCTAGCATTAGGTATATTTGGTGATGGTAGCCCACCACTTAAATTATTGTTATAGATATACAAGTACCCAACACGTGAATTGTTGAATTCAGGACACGCTCCTGTTAAATCGTTATTACCTAAATTACACCAGCTTAGTGAAGGTACTTCTGCTAAGTTAGTCAATCCACTTGTAATATTAGTACTACTTATAGTTAAACTACTTAAAGATTTATTAGAATTAAAGTTTGGTAAACTACCTATCATGTTACTATTACCATACACGTTTATACTATTAATATTTGGTGTGTTTGCAAAGACTAATCCGTCAAAGAATGAGTTCACACCATCACCAAGTTGACTACTACTTAAAGTTATGTTACGTAGGTTACCAGTTCCAGAGAATGTATCTACACTAAGTACACCATTAAGTTTAGTATTGTAAAGGTTTAGACTAGATAGAGACGGTAAGGTTTGAAATGCAGTTGAAATATCACCAGTTACAGGATTACTAGATAAGTTGATAGTGCTTAGACTACCACATCCAGTAAACACACCTTGAATACTAGAGCTACCTCTTAGTGTTTGTAAGTACTGATGAGTGTAGCTAGTTAAAGATTGGCACCCACTAACAACAACTAAGTTGTGATTGTTTCTTCTACTATAGAAAGTTTTCAGTCTACCAGTGTCGGACCCACCATCACCAGCTGCAGCAAGTGTGATATCAATTTCTTGAGTACCGTCCCATCCAGCTTTAATATTTCTATTAGTTGAGGTACTTTGTGTAACACTTTCAATATAAAAATCTTCTAAGTTTTTAGCCTTCATCACAGAGTCATCAAGATATCTATATTGTTGAAATCTTATATCATAGAATTTTAATGAAGTGTTCTCATCAGTTGTAGGGTCAACATAAACAGCTGGTGTTTCACCAAACGAGAACATTCTAGTAGATGGTTGATTACCTCTAAATATAATTCTTTGTAAAGCAGTTAGATCGTCACCTTCATAGTTCGTAGATAAGTCTATTGAACTAGAATCAGCAAAAGTATTATTCATTGTAATACGTTCAATTGTACTAGGCAGTCTACTCAATTGTTGGGCAGCAGTTCTTTCTGATCTAATAAACGGATTTGATGTACAGTCCAGGATAGTTAATCCTGGAGATATGTAATTTAAATCAGGCAACTCTGTAAGTTGGTTATTAGAAATATCTAGATTACGTAAACCAGTTGCTTGCGTTCTAGAGAACTCATACATATTAAGGTTTTTGAGTTTCAATAATTGAATTTTTCTAGGGTCATTAAAGAATTCTAATTGCAATGATGCTGAGCCATTACCAAAATATGATATACCAAGCCCACCAGTATTTTGAACGTTCTCAAATGGTAGAAAGATATTATCATCAATATTAAAGACTGTCCATGTCGGTGCAGGATCAGCTGCTGTATTTGTTACAGTATGATTTAAGTTATTTGAAGTAATTGTTTCTGCTACAACTTTAAACTTCATAGGAATGCCACGCATTGCTAAGAACTTTTCTATGCTACCATTAATATTTAAAGATACTAAATGAGTAGGCACTTCTGCAGCGAACCTTTTTAATTGAGGCGCAATAGTAGTTGTCAAAGAAGTAACGTCTAGTACTGAAATAGCATTACCATCAACGTCAGTTTGATTTGGATTAGGTGTAATCTCTAAATCACCCTTATAGAAGATAGGTGCTGTTAAATCAAAGTCATCAAACGAAGACCAAGATGAAATTCTAGATGTTGAAATATCGGCTGAACGAACTACATCATTATAGTAATCATAGTAATCGAATTTGATTGCTCTTGCTAAGAACTGATCATCTATTATAACATTAGAGTTTATAGTGTCATTAATAGTTTCAATGCCGTTCATCAAAACTAAATATTTTTGCATAGCAATAGCTACGGAATCGTATGTCTTTTTGATATCAAAGTCAGCTGTAGATAATGTGATAATATCACCTGCAGTAACACCTTCATCAAACAATCCAGATATGAGAGTCAGATCATCAAGTTTTAATCCTAAGTTTTCTAAAGCTAGAAACTCATCTTGAATTTCAGAGAAGCTAAAGTTAACATTTAATCCGTAATAAAACTGTGCCATTAAATTTGTTCCCTAAGAGTAATACTCAATTCTATATCACCTGGTGTCGTTCTTGTTGGAGGATCTCCTGGTACAGTTATCAAAGTCTGCGCAGTTAAGAAATATCCTACATTATTTGATCTTGAAGGTGTTATAGCAATTCTATCTTCACCAAAGAATTCTTTAAGTCCAATCTTTTGGGCTTTATTCTCTGATACAAAAACATTTAATAGGTTTCTCTTAGCAGGTCGTAACGGCTGAGTAACTTGAAAATCAAGTCTTGCTGCAGACTGTGCAGATAGGTCTTCAAAATCACAAGGTTGTAAATCTTGTGATGAACCACCACTAAGTACGATAGGCTCTACTATAGTTCCTTGACTATTAATATCTGTATAAGTTCTAGAAGAAGTTATCCATTGAGGTGTAAATGTCTCATTACCTGTAGGTCTAATTTCTTCAACAACAATGTTATTTACCTGTGCATTATCTCTTAGTGCAAAGACAATATATAAAGGCTGAATATCGAAAGAGCCAGCTTTCGCTACGTTAACTGTATTCTCTTGGAAGATAGAATTACCTTCTGAATCAACAGTATCAACTCTAAAGTTATTTTGAAGAATTATAAGTTTTGTTTGAATAAGTCTTTTTGCATTAATAATATCAATTTTACCAGGAAGAGCATTAGTAGTGTCAACAGTAAAGTAATAATCATATATTTCATTACCAAGTGCATCAACTGTATTTGTATCTAGTTCTATCAATTCAGATGTTACTATGATACCAGTTCTTTCGTCATCAATACCTAACTCAACAGTTCCTTCATTAATATCTCTAAGACTAAATCTAGGGGCAGATTGCACATCATCAAAATAAACTCTATACACATTTCCGGTTACATCATTAGGATCTGCTTGAACATCATCGTTTATGATATAGTCAATAATTTCTACCTTACCAATGATGCCTGAAATTTTACCAGTGTCTTCTCCATCTGGTTCAGGTAGATTTCTATCTAACTCAAAACGAAGTCCACTAACGCTTACAGCTGGACTAGTGTCATATGGTAGAGTTGCACTTTGGAATTCTTGTAGTTGACTAAACTCTGCATACGCTTCATCATAGACATTAAATATTTCATCAGCAGCGCCAAATCTTAGAACTTCTGTAAGAGGGTTCCCTGCATTAGCAACTTCTGCTGTCTCAACTGCAGTTAAGTCTTCTGGTTGTAGAGTAGTCACGTCAACCATTTTAGGTTGTTTGTTTGTTAGTGCCAGAGCGAATTCAGAGAATTGACCGTGTATGTCAGTCGCATTTGGATTTAGAAAATGAATTTTAAATAAGTTACTATTAAGTGGAATCGTAGATGCTATTACAGTATCGTATCCGCTTAGTCTTGCTTCAAATTCATACCCACTCATTGGACCTAGAATATTTCTACTAATACCAGAAATGATTGTTGGTGTAATGACTTGTTCGTTCAAAGCCCTTTCACTCATATTATAGTTTAGTCTTCTCTTTATCTTACACTCAAAGTCGTTATCATCGAACCCAATATATGTATTGAATAAGAATCGTGATATTACTTTTTTCTCATTATCAGCAGCTGTGAATGTATAATCTTGTGCTGGAATAGACAAATCTTGTCTGTTAGCACTTACTCTCATATTAACTATACTAGAGCCAGGACTAATACCAGACTTTAATGAAGGTGAGTAATGAAAGTGTTGACCCTCTGGTGATCCAACAATCTCTTGTAATCTTATCTCAGATACTTCTGAAGCGAATGCAGACAAGTCTTCTAAATATATTTTCTTATCATTTGCAATCTTAGCGCCAAAACTATTAGTAATAAAATCTTTAGGGAAGATAGCAATAGTAGGTGAGTTAGCTCTAAATTCTTTTTTCTCAGAAGCGCCGTTGCTAATAATAGATGTACCTTCGTCTCCACCATCAATATAATAAGATGCACCATATTTGTATAGATAAACTGGCTCATACATCTTATCAGTATTTTGCACGTTAACAAGATACTTAAATCTAAAGTTTGGGTTCTCAAGACATGGGCGGTCAATACCGTTTTCGATTGTAATTCTATGTAAAAGAACCCAACGACATTCATCGTTATCTACAGGAACATACGCATAGAACTGCGCACCAATAGCACCGTACCAACCAAATTCTATCTTATACATTGTAACACGTGTAATGTCAATGTTATAACCGGATTCGCCTGTACCATCTAGTTTATCGTTAGTCCATTTATCACGTGGAATCGTACACTCAAATAGAGGCTCTGTGTTATCAAGTCCACTAACGTATATAGGTGCGGCCGTTTGATCTCTTTCATTAAGACCCATACGCTCTAGTAATTCAGGTGGTAATGGAATAGTACTTCTACGAACAATACTTAAGTTTGGTCCTTTTAATTGGAACATGTATTCATCTGTAGAATTTGAGCAACCCCATTCGATAGAGTTACTTTGAGTCTCTGGGTTTGTTACGCCTCTTAGACCAAAAGTAAATCCAGAAATACGACCTGGTTGATATCTAAAAGATTTTTTACTTTGTAAAGTAGCATACATAGTTTGATTAGAACTATAGCCAGGTCTTGCTGGTGTTACTTCATTAGTTTGACTTGACTTAACACCATTGACTATATTGATAACATCGTCTGTAGATTGAAAGCCTTGATCTGGATAACCAAGTGCATCATCTAAGATTTTAAAATATGCAATAGTCCACTTTTCAACTTGATTGAATGCATCTTGTTCAAACAAACCATAGTCTACTTTATAAGCAGCGCCAGTATTAATTAAATTACCATTAGCTTGAATATAGATGTTTAGTGAATTGTTTTGTTGTGGGTTGATAAACTCTAAGTCTGCACCACTACCATCTTCAACTCTAATGAAAGGAGGTATGAAGTTAGCATTAGCAAAGTTTGTATAGCCTTCATTGTCATACAAGTGCCATAAAATCTTACCGATGATAATAAAGTTTAAGTACTTTGGATAGTTAATCGGATCGTGTTGTATAGTTCCGGGAGGCCATGGATAAGTAAACTGTACTGGAAAGCTAGATAGATATAAAGCTTGCTCACGTGTCTCTTCAGCAAATTTAGTACGATATCTATATCCATATTGAGGATGTTCACGTTCATACCAAGAAACTGGATTAGGTGTAGACCCACTTGTTCTATATTCCCAAGAGGTATCGTCTAGTCCATATGAAGACACATCAGAGAATAAACTTAATTGAGTTTCTGCTCTTTCAACGCCAAGTAAAGTACTACTAACTTCACTAAACGTAGGAAACTGTTCTTCAATTTTAATAGTTTCTCTGAACTGATCACTATTGACATTGTTTACGACAACTGACATAGAGTTGTCTTTTGTATTAAAAAGCTCTAATGAAGAACTCTCTAAGGTCACAAGAGGAATACCAGAGCCGTCGGTAAGAGGCGTACCACTAACTAAATCGTATAGTGGCTCGAATCTCTCAACCTTTGGCGCTGGGATTTTATCAAATCCAATCTTTACCTGTTTTGACATATGTTATTGCTCTTCCCATGTACATCCAACATTTGCGGTTCCGGTCAATGCAGTATTTGCAATATCTTCAACGTCAACAGTGTTCTCACTATCTAGCGTGAAGTATAATGTGTCCGCTAAGTCAGTGAGTGGGAAAGATAAGTACTCTTTATTGTAATCATAGAAGTCTGATAAGTCAAACTGATCAGCACCTGGACTAATATACAATGTTGAAACTGAAGCGCCAGTACCAGGAATTGGTGTCTGATCATCACTCGCAACTAGAATAGAACTTAGTCCTTCCTTTTCTTCTACAAACTTAGACACTGTACTATCTGGAATAGTATCACCGTCTGCAGTCATTCTCAAGTCTCTTAAGAACTCACCAAATGCTGTTGTACTAGTATCGTAACCTTTAATTCTCACATCACCCGCAAAAGTCTCCGCAAGGTCGAAATAATATTCATTACCTAATCTATATAGTCTACCAAATAAAGTGACTTCATCAGAGATGGCATTAGCAGATACTACGCCTCTAAACCATCCAAATGCTTCATCACCATCGCTCATGTATTCTTGATAACTAGCATCAATTGGTAATGGGTTATTATCTGGTGAGATTAGATAGTTACTAAAGTCTGCATTTTTACTTACTACAAACGCAGGTACGCCAGCAGAAGGTACAAAGTTACTTTGATATATTGGGTTCTTTCTCATATTCAAACGAAGAGTACTAGAAGTCAAGTTAGCTGTAGAAAGTTTAGTTGGATAAACCTGAACACGGTTTCTAACTTTTTGTTTCTGTGAACTAATGATTTCACGTTTTGTTTCTAGTCCAAACATACTAGATGATCTATCTACAATGATACCTAGGTCTGAACCTTGTGGTGTTTTACTAAAGTAGATTCTAGTTGGTGTAGTCCAAACAACTTTGATAGTTCTATCTGCTGCATTGTTTGTTGCTAGATATCCATTAATGAAGAACACATTCTCTGGTTCACCTGCACCAGGAGTTCTTGCAATGTATGGCAAGTTATAAGAAGTATCGTCTACATAAGTCACAGTGTTAGAACCACTGCCACCGAAGCCAACATACTTACGACCATATACTTCACGTACTGATGGTGAAGTGTGGCTATAAAGTCTCACTGTACCACGATCACCACCGTCGATATAGTAAGAAGCACCATACTTAACTAAGTGATGAGAAGTAGATTGACTATAACCTTTGTTTGATGTATCGTCATACCCTAAGCTATTTGCATCACCACCACCATACACTGTGTATGTAATTGGTAGAGTAGCGTTACCTAGTGAAGAGATTTTTAACTGGTTAGATGCACGTAGATGATGTACACGAACCCATCTTGCATCGCCGTTAGCTACTGGGACATATGCTAAGAACAATGCACCAACAGCACCGTACCATGAGAATTCAATCTTAAGCATGGTAACTCTATTGAAGTCGTATTCGTACACACTTTGATCTTCGATCTGTACACCAGTACTATCTAGTACAGGCTCACCTGGTCTAACTTTACCAGTAGATCCTGTTGCGATATCACTATAGACTTGTTTATTTGTTCTAGCATCTGCTGGATCTGTGTTTGGTAGACCGTTTAGTTTATCTGTACTAAAGCGATTACGAGTTACACGATATTCATAAACACCATAGTACTCTGGGTCTACGTTATTCTTAATCCAGTTAATATATTCTGGAATAAAGTTAGCACTATCCATTTGCTCACGCATTTTTCTACTAGACGCAAGTACGTTTGTATCTAATGCTGAGTCCACAAAACCAACTTCGTGAATACCTGGAGCAACTGGTAGAGTATGTTCTGAGCTATACTTATATGGGAACATCATACCTTGTGGGTATGGATCGCCACCTGGGAAGTCAGTACCGCCTGCTGTTAATCCACGTTCAGCTTGTGTTGCACTTGTAGTATACTTGGCTGGATTATAAACGTCTGGGAAGATAAATGGTACAACTAATTCGAATTCAGTATCACCAGTCTCTGTAAACGTAACATCTTGTGATAATACTTCATCATATAGAGTGAAGACATTACCTTTAGGTCCTTTAACTAACTTTACTTTATATACTTTGCCATTCTCTAGTGCGTGTGCGCCAGGTGTGCTTGGATCGCTTCCGACCCAACGTACATGTTGACCAAATGTCACGATGCCGTTATTAAGTTTAAAAGTATTAGTGTCAGGTTGGAATCTTGCTTTCTTCTTCTCTGCTTTCTTCAATAGAGAAGGATCATTAACCGCCGCATGAGTCATTATTAGACCATCACGTAGAGTGATTAGGTTACCTGCTACTGCTAGTGACCCGTATTGAGTATTAGTAATGTCTTCTGTTGAGAAGTTTCTAATGATGATGTTAGCGAGACCATTGCCTGTAGCTAAAGCACCATTAAACATTTTATCAGAGAATGTAGATAAATCTTCATTATAATACAATACTGAGTTATCTAAATCATTTACAATCAAATCTTTAAGATGAGTGTGTCTTAATCTTTCACGTGGTGCGCCTGTGTCATCTTGTGAATAAATTGACATACCATTGCCATCGTAATACATTGAAGCGTTAAATTTAGTTTCAGCATTACCGCCACCAGACATATCATTTTTATATCCATCTAAGATATAAAGAACGTCTCGTTGACACTTGTATTTAATTACTTCAATACCTGCGGCACCTGAACCAAACTCTCCTAATCCACTTTCACCTGAAATATATTCATCATATGTAAGAGAAGTAGTTGTATCGTATGGGTTACTTGCATTGTATTCAAAGTTAGATACAAAGTATGACCAATAGTTCTTTCTTGTATCAAGTACAGTTTCAACTCTTTCTTTATCGCCCCAAGCAGTAGGTAAAATGTAGATGTTTTGAGTGTCTACAGAACCTACATTGTTTACGATATCTAAATTAACATTTGGATATGTTGAACTATCATTGACACGTGTAAAGAAGTCGATAATTCTTTGTGCAAGTGTTTGTAGATATGTTAGAGGCGCACCAGAGATATTGTTTGTGCCACCAGTAATAAGTGTAGATGAAGCAGCATCGTTTCCATCAATAACATCTTTGAATGCCTGGTACATTGTGATTTCGTACGGAGCTGCTCTATTCGCAACTGCAAGTGAACTCTGATAGTTTCTAGTATTAACTACTGTATGAGCATCTGCAAGAGTGCTATCTGACATTGCAAAGTCCATTAAGATCATATCGATCCAATAGTCAAAGTCTCTCTTACATTTCTCTTCAAAAGTCTCTTGTGCTTCAGCACTTAGTCCGTTATAGAATGTTGAGAATGCACCATTGGTCATTGATTCTGTCCACGTAGCATCAGCTAAATCAAAACGTGCCGCAATAATCTTCTTACGTTCACGAATGTTAGTAGTATCTTCTACAATTGGATTAGCAGGTGCTTTACCGATGATACGATAATCGTCTAGCTGTGTTTGTGGTAAATCAGCTGGCGCAGCGATATCAGGTGCTGCACGTAGAGGCTCAGTGTCTAACCCATATGGAGATGTTGGCGAACGGAACAAAGATTGTGTTCTACGTACAACACTAAAGTTATCGCCTTGACCATCTTCTTTATTCTCCCAATAGTAACCATCATAGTTATCATAGATGCCATACTTACGTATGACTGGGTTTTGACTAAAGTTAACAGTTGATGTAGTTGTTTTAATACCAAATGTCGCTGCTGATACACGACCAGGCTGATAGCGAAAGAAACGCTTTGATGTTAGAACTGCTGATTTGTTTTTAGGTGCTTCTACAAGAGCGCCTGCTTCGTCTGGTAAGTGGAATGTACCCCAACCTGATCTAGCATTACCACCTAGAATAGAAGCCGATGTGTATGTCTGCGGGAAGGAAGACCACTCAGTCGGGTTCACGTCATATGTGTTAACGTCAGCAAAGATCCCAAGAGCTACTTCTGAACGAGGAATACCTAGAAGAGAAAGTGCAACTTCGGATTGAATTTTATTTTGTTCTTCTACAGGAATTGCAGGCTGGTCGCTTGCAACTACTACTGGAATAGAACGATCTGATGTTGTGATGCCAGGAGAAACTGGTGTAGTTCTGCCTACATTGATCACAGCACTGTTATTGTTGATATTAGTAATGCTTGACATTGCTTATAGTACCCTTCCCTTAACAATCGTCTTTTCAGAGATGTTTCGTAATGTGCCTTCTGCGGCTCCTGGAGTTAATGTTGCGGAGTTATCGTATTGTATTGTCACAATGGCTGTCCCTGATGGTTGATCTTCTACTATTTTAAATATTTCACCGACGTAATTTCCTGTACTCACATTAAATCCATTATGATCATTTAATCTCACGCTGTCTCCAATTGCTATATTTGAATAACTATTCACAACAACTGAGTAAAGGCCGTCATTTACTGGTCCTACTACGGTACTTGGATGTTCGCCAGTAGCGCCTGCTATTGATCCGTTAATTAGATCAAGGGCGTTGTTAGTAAACGTTCCACTTACTGTAATCATAGTCACCGTATTACTATTTATCGTTGCAGTTTTGACTAGTCCATTAGCACCTGAATTATCTTGAGTAATTAATTCGCCTGCCGCAAAACTATTTGCACCACTAAGAGTTAGCGTTACTTCATTTTCTAAATTAGCAGTCTGAATTGTGCCGGCAAGATCGCTTGTTGTTAACCCCACAACATATACTAGACCTACATGATCTGCATTTACTGCAGCTAGAGTAGCGTAGTTATAGTTGTTCAATATTTGATTAACACTAGTTTCTTGAATTCTAAACTGGAACAAACCTTCTGTTGGATCAAGACTAAAATCAGAAACCTGATTAAACGTGATGACAGAATCAACAATTTTCTCATAAAGATTTTCAGCACCACTAGCTTCTTTTTCTAACTTATACAAGTCAAATGATAGTGTGCCTTCATTTGCTGTTAAGTCATAGTTGAAACCATTCTCTTGATAACGATAAACGTCACTAGTGTATTGCTGATCTTCGGTTAGTTCAATATTAACTGCATCGTAGATACTGTTTAAAACATCTGGTGAAGGTAGAAGTTCATCTGCTGGACCAATAAGAATATTTGGAGAAGAGATAAGGAACCTTGAACCGTACACTAGTAAGCCATTACCACAATTATTGATGATGTTATTTGTTACTAGAATTTTGTCACCGATAGAAACATCTAAGTGAAGAGTGTAGTTTTGGAAAGCGTTACTTGCGATAATATTCGCATTACCTTGAGTTTGTAATAGTGGGGAATAATCAAATCTATCCGAAACACCACTATTTCTTAGTTCACTTTCTCTCATACGGAAGTTAACTGCGCTAGGAGAATAGATACCTCCAGCGATAACATTTAGTGTTTTAGAATTGGATATTAGAATATCTTCTGGTGCATTACCAAAGTTAAAGAAGTAGTTTCTACTCACATCAACACTATCATCAAATAGAATTTGACATTCGAATGAACCGTCGAAATCTACATCTGAGATTGAAATGCCGTCTGCGCCTTGAGTGTTTTGTAGTTTAATAACATTGTTGCTAGGATTTGGACCATATCCAGACCATGGTAGTTTAGCAACTTTAGTAATATTTGGAATACCTTTAAGTGAGAAGTTATTAGGTAATTCGATAGTAGATACTACATAAGTCTTGTCATTCAAAGATAGAGCAGAGCGACCATCTGCATAGTACTCATCAATAGCACTTTGAATAGTTGGAGTATCGTTATGTGATATGTTAACAGCTTTTGATGGTGTACCATAAACAGTGTCTGTCAAAGTAATAGCGTTGTTTGCTAAGTCTACACTTTCAATAGTACAATCAGCCCAACCAGTAAGTGCTACAGTGGGCGGTAACATAGGCACATGAATAGAAGTTGTGTATGTATTGTCTGATAGTCTCTTTGGACCCCAAGTAACATGATCAAAAGTACCATAGTCGATATAGTAACCACGATTTGATTCTTTTAGCCCAATGACTTGATATAATCTAAAGTCTGCATCATCAGATGAGTTTATTGAACGATAGATAATAACTGCTCTATCTTGTCCACCACCAGTCTTAGAAATGTTAACAGTAATGTTATAAGTTTCGTTAAACTGATCGATGATAGGTCTTGGATCTTCATTGCCTTGATCATCTAGTAGAGGATAGAATGTAATCGATGTTGCTGCAGATGCAGATGAAATTCTACCATCAGTCAAATCCATCTCTGCTATCTTATAGTAGAAAGTTTGAGCTGTCAACCCAGTAGTTGGGAATGTATGAGCTAGACCTTGAACACCATAATACTTTGTATTATCTGGGATTGTAGAGTTGTCTAAACTTGCACCGTAAACTCTAATAGGACGTCCAGCGTTAAAGTTTGCAATAAACTCTACATTGGTTAATCTATCTGATTGAGCAGATGACATAGTTGACGGGAATGTAGCATCACACTTAATAAGACTGTTGTTCAAGTTACCATCATAGAATGCAGTCGAGATTTGATCTAATTCTGTTTGTAGATAAGTTTGAAGGTCTACTCTAAATCTATCAGTTGTGTAGTATCTGTTTGTACCACCCTCGGTAACATCATCGGAATCGATGTTAAATGTACCTTGATTTGTTAGAACACCGCCAGTAAAGTTCTTACTAACATACTTTAGTTTGTATTCAGATGCATCTGGATCATACGTTACAAAGCCAGATAGATTTGCAAATTCACCTAGTTCTGTTCTAATTGTAGGTGTATTTGTGAAGTTTGTATAATCTAGATAGTAAGTGCCTTCTTGACCATCTAAAGTATCTGCATTCAAATCATTAGACCCATCACCACTATCATGTGCATTGATTTGAGAGATTAGTGTGTCGGGTGTTAGAAGATTATTGGCGAAAACATCATTGAAAACAAATGATCTAAGATCGCTCAATAAAATCTTTTTGGAAATTACTTCATCTACATCTGTAGCAGCAATGATATCTTGTGCATCAATCGCTGTTAAGGTTGTTAATTCACTAAATCTTTTTGCCATTCGAGTGACCTTTTACTGCCTGTGTTATACTTATTTATTCTATTTATCAAAACGTTAAACGGTGTGTTCCACCCAAACTTTGAAAAAACCAGAAGGATCTGTAATAACTCTATGCGTTTCAATAGTATTATTTTGTATATTATTTTTAGTATTTTGGATTATTTGTTCATAAGCATTAGAGAAGTTTGAAGAGGTAGTTTCTACAACCTCACCACTATTATTTCTAAGAATTAGATTTGCTGGAGCTTTAAAAGCTTTAGCTGTTTGAAGAGAAATACGTGTTTGTCTACCATCATCCATCGATACAAAAACTCTAATTTCCTCATTCATTGTATCATAAATGCCGTTTACCATCTCATCTCTATATTTTCTAAGAGTTGCTTCTGTCTTGCAATACTTATATTCACTACCATTATACACTCTAAATTCATTTAACTCAACAATTCCTTCTAAGCTACCATGTGATTTTAACATGTAGTGATGCAAAGATTCTTCGTTAGTTCTAAATAAGTCAGCGTGTCTTTTCCACTTATCAGGAACGTTATCTGATGCTTTCCAAGTATCATATGCATCTTGAGCATCAACTTCATTCCCATCAAAGCCTAAAAGCTTAAGAAGGTCCATACCTTCCTCGCAAGCACCATCTTTAAACAAATCAACTGTAGATGATTTTTGTCTTAACCAATTAGTATTAAATTTTGCCATGATGTTTACCTATATCTGTGGACCATATATTCTGTTGGCACCTTGTAAGACAGAATATGAACCTGTAGCAGTTCTAATAGCATAACCAGCTGTGCCTCCGTTACCGTAATTCCCATGTTGTCCAGGTTGACCGAAATCCCCACCACGACCACCATGAGCTGCACGACCAGGTGTGCCTTGAATTAACGAAGGTTTAGTTCTACCACCGCCGCCTCCAGCACTCGCTGCATCTGTCCCTTTTCTATTAAACCAGTTACCACCGTTACCGAATGTGTTACCGCCTGTAGCTACTGCGGCTCTATAAGCGGCACCATCGCCTCCAGCGGCTCTTAGTCCACCTGCTGCACCACCAGCTAGATTGAAATTATCGGGACCGTAAACACTACCACCAGTACCTCCACCGGCACCACCGCCACCGCCACCGATTCTTGCTTCACTACCGCCTAATTCCATTCCCATGCCGCCGCCTCCGCCGCCACCGCCTGCAATGCGCCCTGGGCCAAGTACACTAATATTAATATTGGAATCACAGTCTATCAATAATGCGCCACCGCCGTTTTCGCCTGTGTTTATAGTTGGGTTAAAATCGTTTCGACCACGACCACCATTACCACCTTTTCCCATAATCATACCGCTAATTTGTAACTCTACGTTTTGACCAGAAAAATTATCTATTCTACATGCTGGTGTGAGAACATCATTAGACCAAAGAAACCTATCATTTGAAATTATAATGACAATATCAGAGATTCCATTATACCCAAAGTTCATTGCTTCGCTGTATATGTTTATTTCTTGTGCATCATAGTTAATTAAGAATGTGTATTCAAGTTCAACACCATAGTATTGTGAAAAAGATAAAGCTTCGTCTTGTGAACCATACGGTATTTGATTATATGGTTTATACGTAACACTCATGTTATCGTTTAAAGATTTAATAATCTCTTTGCCATAGTACTCAGTTAAATTGTGAGGAGCAAAGCTATCTATATGCGTAAACTCGTCGATAATATCGTTTTCTAGCGCAAGGGGTCCAGATGATTTAATAGCCATGATTAACCCCTTTTAATTTCTTCGATCTCTCTACGCAACTCTTTAATAGCTTCAATCATTAGACCCATCATATTTCCATAGCGGACTGCATCGAAAGTGTCATTTTCTTCTTCTACTTGATATATAACTTCTGGTAGAACTTCTTTAACTTCATCTGCCATTACACCAGTCATTCGATCTTTATCACCAATGTAATTAAACGTATAACCATTTAGCATTTCTACTTTGTCTAGTGCGTTTTCAAGTTTTTCTATATTTTCTTTTTTACGTCTATCAGATAAACTAGCCTTTGCAGTTATATCACCTTTTACTTGTAATGCTCCGCTAGAGTGGTTTAAAGATAAAACTGTTTGTATGGCACCAGAAGCGATTTGAGACTTGATAGTAAAGTTTTTCTGTTTCATGAACAGTTCTGTTTCTCTACTAGTTTCTATTTTAAAAGTAGTAGCATCCCCACTTAAAGATGTAGAAGAAGCATCTCCTGCGGCAGCACCAACAGAACCCCATTCTAATCTTGAACCTTCGGGTAGTCTAAAATTACCACTCGCTTTAACAGCGTATCCTGATATCGGTAAATATCTTTGATCTGATTCTGTTTCGGTGTAATATCTTGAATCGTGAGTGTGACTATCATCTGCAACTTCCAAGTTTACAGCTATTGGGCTAGACTCTCCCCCTTGAATATTAAACTCTCCAGAAACATCACCAGAAAATTGAACTGTTGTTGCACTAGCCCATGTTGTAGCGGATTGAGCATTACCGGACAATTGACTTGGTAAAATCGTATTAGATATTTCAAGGTTGTCACCAATAAGTAAACCACTAGTGCCACTGGGATCATCTTCTATTCTTAAGCTATAACCAACAGGGGAATTTGTAATCGCAAATGCAGTGTGTGTTTCATTTGTTTGTAGTGCATATTTTGTAGTACCCTCAAAGTCAAACTTTATACCTATAACACCTTCATTCGATCCATCGTCTGCTCTATTGAGAATAATAGAATCGTTACTATCATGATTTATGTTTACTGGCTTACTAAGTGTAAGTCTTGTTGCACCAATTGAGTTTACGTCAATCGTATTAACTTTTAAAGTACCAGTCGAAGAAATATCTCCGTCAATTACTATGTTACCAAGATTAACTTCGGCGTTACCTATAGTAACTACGTCTTCAATCACATCGATAATATCATTGGTTGTAATTAACCAATCTTCAAACGTGTTTGAGATTATAAGTGGTGTTAGTGTTCTACTCATGCTTTTTTCTCTTTAATAATTGATTGCAATTCCACTACAACTTGTTCTAAACTATCAACTCTTTCATATAATTTATTGAACATTACTTCTCGCTCTTTTCTTTTCTTATGAGCTAACCAAGCTTGTTTATCAGAAGATATTAAAGCATGTGAGTTCTGTTGTCTAGAAAAAGTTTCTTGTGTCATGATACTGCTACTGCTCTATAATCCTTAACGTATGGTGCCAAATGTATTCCAGTTGATTCCAGTTCGATTTTTACTTGGAATGAAATATAATCTGCTTCTGATGTAGAAGGTAATTCATACTCAAACTCTCTATAATCTTCGGTAGTTGCCAATGAACTGAATACACTAGTATTTAGATTAGTTAATTCTATCCATTCGCTAAACTCTTCTTCATTATTTCTATATTTAAATCTACCATAAATCTTAACGTCTGTACCTTTAGGTCTATGTAGAGTGGCAAAAACGGTTAGTCCTTCAGCAGGAATCTTATCATCTAGTTTAACTTCTTTACTAACATAAGTCGAATTACCAAAATTCGCAAGAGTATATTGATATGCGTTAATAAGACTAATAGCGGAGTCGAATATAGGTGAAACGTTATCATCTACCGAGTTCAATGTTACTTTAGTGATAAAGTCTTGACTTGTTCCAGTAGCAATGTTTACAACATTTGATTGGCTTCTAATTACTCTTGGTGACTCCTGCATGTACTCTGTTCTATCATCAGAAAATGCTTTATCAGGTAATACGCCATCAAACAATTGATAATCTATCGATGTTTTAATTGTATTTGCTGTGTAGAACAATGCTTTAAAGTAACTGAGTGGAATATCAATAACACCATCTACTGCAATGCTACATCTAGCTCCACTAGTTGCGCCAATGACGATATCACCAGCCTCAAAGTAGTTAGTAGTTGAAGCAGAACTCTTCTTGAGATGTAGTTGATCTGATCTAAATTTATTGTAGTAAGTTACAATACCACCTTTAACAAGAGTTACTTCTACTGGAGAACTCGTATCAAACTTACCAGATTCAGTACCAACAAGAAGTGGCTTCTTGATAATCATTACATCGCCATCTGTATTAATACTTACGATAGGTGAAAGATGAACTGAGTTACTTGTACTCTGTTCGACTAACACATATTGATTAGCAGCAAATGGGAATGCGTTATTGTTTGCTGTAGTAAGTTTTAGATAATTACTACCTTCTTCAGTACTATCTACAGTAATTGAAGATGTGATATTAACAGTAGGTACCGTTGAATATGCTACTTCATTTGGTAAGAAGACGCCATTGATATCTTCAATTTCAAGAAACTCCATGTTGTCAGGAATAAGATTGATATGCGAGTCTAATGTAGAGAATGTATATCTATTAAGTCTAAACTTAATATCTTCATCTTGGTAAGACCTCCACGCAGAGTTATTTGTAGATGTAAATAGAACACCTGTACCCCAATCTTGAGAGACAACATTACCAGAAGCAAGATCAAGTCCGCCAACCTTTGAAGTAAATATATTAAAGTTTGGATTGTTACCATCTGGCATGACTACAAAACAATACTCACTATCTAGTGCTAGACGTACTGGGTTAGGGAAATTAACAGTTGTTGCTACGCTACCATCCGAAGAGGTCTTGATTACGTCAACAGTGTTACCATTAGCATCAAGTCTAGTTGAGTCTAAATGAACTTTAGCGAATGGAAGAACGTTTTTAGTTGGATAACCATTTTCAACTTCACGCAATTCTACTGTAACACCTTGTGTCGAGTCTTTCGTTCTAAAGAATATATCTAAGGAATCGATTAGAACATACCCAGACCCAGCTGCCATTTCAGAACTAGTAAAGAATGTTTGTGCGATTGGATCTCCACCAATACGTCTCATTCTCGTACTAACTCCTGTTTGAATTGTTTGTGTGTCGAAGTTAACTGTTCTAGTAGTAACATTTAATGCACTTGTTGTCAAGTCTAAATTGTATGCTCTGTAAATAAACTTAGCATAAGAAGTTCTTGCAGACAATAGCGATGCGTAAGATAATGCATCAGAGATTTCAAGTGCATTATCACCGATGTAGTAAGTGCTTGCCGGTATTCTAAACACTGCACTAATTCTACCAGTATTATCTGATAGTAATGCAATTTCACCACTAATCGTTTCTCCGAATGATCCTAGAATTTCAATGTCACTAACATCAACTTGACCGTTTGCATCAGGACTTGGCATTGTACCTTTTGCAACATTAGCAGTTACATCATCTTCTGCAAAGTAAAACTTGTGAAGAGTATTAGGTCTTAGGCCCCATACAAAAACTTTAACATCGTTTGATTCAATAAAGCGATTGAACTGAACATCAGTAATAAAGTTTCCTACATGTTGATTGATATTAGATGTAGTATTACGTAGAGCTGTGGCAGTACTCACAAATGTATCAGTAGCCCAAAAGCCGTTCTCGGATATCACTGTGCTTGCACGGGTAGTAGTTGATTCTGAAGTAGTGTCGATAAATCCACTAGCATCTAAAGTATCAACTAAATTTAATAGCGGTGTTGCTATGTCAATATCAATATTAGATGGCGGTCCTGGTATTCTATCAACCCCACTATCATATTCTGGGAAGATAGCACCTTGTCCAGTAAATAGGTAGAAGTTAGAAACACAGTTTCTAAATTGTGTTGCAAACCTTTGATTTAAAACACTTTCTGAACCAGTATTTGCTTTTGTGACAACATCTTTAAAGTAATCTACGTTATTACTATCTGTGTTAATATCACCTCTTTTTAGATGAACTGGAAACTCTCGTATTGCAGGAGTTAGTCTTTCACGACCTGTGTCAACTGCGGCTTGATGCTCTGCTGATGTTACATCTGCAATAGCTAGATTTTTCATGGGATCAACTAAGAAGCCGTTCTTAAATCTATTGAGGCCGCCGGCATCAGTGATAAGCAAATCTTTAGTATCTGTTTCTAAAAGACTTAATGTAGTAATCTCAGTTATTGCATCAATCTTTTTAGCCATCCCATCAATCTGTTCCATAGTGTATCTTGGATGCGCTCTGTTTTCAATTTTAGCTGCATAGATGCCACTATTTTGAACAGCATTACTAATTTGTTTTACTGATGCTAGATTTAGTTCATCAATAACTCCTGGAGCTGAAGGAACCAATGCTGGTTGACCCTGAATTAGTTTAACTTCACCATACATGTCAATTGCTACAGTGTCTTTTCTAGGCATGTAGTACTCAACACTAGCTGTAATCTCACTTACGTTTGCTACTGAAGTGATAACAGTACCATCAATATTTTTTGCTTGACCTGCATACAATGAGTTCTGATACACACTACCTACTGGTGATACAACTGGCGCACTTGAGTCGCCTCCAGTGTGATAGTTTACTAGAGGTACAACCGAAGGCCTAAAGTCAACACAAGATGAAAGCTCAAACGTAGTTCCGTTTAATGCTCTATATAAAGGTGTAGATGTTATATCAGTTGGGCTATAGCTACTACCAGTAAAGAAGCCTGCACCGTTATTTGTATTGTGTTTGTAGCAAGAGAATGATACTAGTAAGTTAGAGTTCAGAACCATGTTCAAAGTCTGACCAGTCTTCAACTCAATATAAGAATAGTCATACATACCATCTTTTTGATTTGATACTATTTTAAACTTGTTAGTAACATCTTCGATATATGTAGTCTCTGGTGTACTACCAGCGGAGTTGTAAATCCAAACTCTATCTAAAGCATATGCATCTGGTACACCTAAACTTGCTCTTGTCGCACCAGGTGTATTATCAACTGTGCTAACAGCAGTTTGAACTTTAACACTTAGGTTTTCTTTAGTGTCTTGTGTAGTTGGCACAACTCTTTCATCAAAGTAAATTCTTGATGTTTGAGGATTGATATTACTTGCTAGAGTTAATTGCAAGAAGGAATCACTATTCGAGTCTGTTACAATACCACCTGACGTTACAGCGATTTCTGCATTATTACCATCAATAACTAAAAAGTTATCATTATTAAGAGGTGTTCTAGTTCCAACGAATGGAATGTTTATTGTGTTGGTAGCTGAACCTGTTGAAGCTGTGTAAAAAGTTCTACGTACATATGATAAATCATCTACTTCAGTAACACCAGATTGATTAAAGCTAAAGATCATCGGCGCAGATTCTGTCTCATTAAGACCAGGATCTACTGTACACTTTTCTACTAAGCTTGGGCCAATGCCCGTAATAGCTGTTGTTAGTTTATTATCATTTTTTCTTAGATTGTATACATAAATCTTACCATCTTCAACATTAGATACAGAAGCTGTACCTATGATGTTATTACCACTATCGTAAAGATTATACTCTGTTCCATCTAAATTAAACTTAGTTACAAATCCAGAGGTTGTAAAGTAGTTACCATATCTTGCACCAACAGTTTGTTGTGTAAGCGTTTTAGTATTACTAAGGTTTGTTAGTGGTAGATATCTAGTAGCAAGAGTTTGTACTTCATAACCTCTTACATATGCTTTACCTGGAGATACTGTAACGTATTGATTGTCTACGCCACTCTCGTTAATTACTTGAGTATTTACGTTAAATCCATTTACAACATAGTTTCCTGATTCGTCATATGTTCTTCTTGCTAGATTATCGTTGAGTACATTAAATTCGGTTGTATCTCGAATTTGAATTGCAGACCCTCTCTTGTATCGAATGATAGCAAAGAACTCTTCTGGTTCTGCATTTTCTGCATACGAAACAAGTAATGGTTGCAACTTAAGTCTATCAGCACCAGGAGCATTAAGATTATTATAGCCCTGAGCGTTATCTAAAAGTGTTTGGTCTTGATTAGAACTTACAATGGTTTCAACTATTGTAAAGCCAATCGATACATCATCTGGAACAGAGTTATACTTCTGAACGATAAGTGTTTGGGATGAGACGTAGTTGAAGTGACCCTTTTGGTAAACGATACCATCTTCAATAGTTACACCGAAAGAACGACCTGCGTGATTAGTGAATGTAGTAACAGTTATGTTACCAACTCTATTACCATCTGGATCAAAGATTTCTAGCTCTTCGCCTGCTTCAAATTGATCTAATGTAACGTTTGCGCCTGTGGTCGTACCAGTATATTTGATATAAAAAGTTTTTAAATCTGGTGAACGTGTTTCAAAGCCTTCTGATGCAGAAATGATTTCAGCTTTAAGACCTGACGATGCACCTCTAACAGAGAAGAAACGTAAATCATCTTCGTTTACATCAGCAATACTTTCAGCTTCTAATTCTGTTGCTCTATATGGTAAGAAAGAAATAAGACCGTCTGTAGCACCTGTGATACCAGAAGTATCATCATCCAACTTAACAAAGAAAATATCTTGTAGTTCGTTAATACTAACACCTGTAATGATAGTACCTTCTTTATAGATATTCGAACCAAATCTCTCAACTTGGCTTTGAAGCATTGTCTGTAATTGAGTGAGTTCACGGGCTTGCACTGAACGTGCAGGTTTGAACAAGACACGCACGAATTGTTTTTCGATATCAAAATCGTCAAAATACGGATCTACATTTAAGTCTGTGTTGATACTCATCTATACTTTCTCTCTTTTTAAAAGTCAAAAATGAATTTGATTTTTTCTGTTGTGTCTTCTTGTCTAGTGATCGGTTTAAAATTAGCAAAGTGATAAAGTGTTCCACTCAATGAAGAATATTCACCGTTCGTAATACTATTTATCCTAAAGTTTATGCCGTCTGTCGTAGTATAATCTCTTTTAATTTTAGCTAATGGGCTATTAGCACCAATCTCAAAATCAGAAAAGTTATCATTGCTATAGTCTGTAACGTATATCGTAGTAACGTTTGTAGCACCATCATAGGTTGCAGAGTTAATTATAGCAGTTAGAACTTCTCTATTATTTAGTGAGTTTGGATTAACGATTTGTTCAATAACATAGCCACTAATTGCAGAAGCTGCATAGTTTCCTGGTACTGTAAGAACTTTTCTATTATCAAATGTTAGCGGAAAGTTTAATCTGTTTGCAGTAACGCCAACAACGTTTTGACTTTCGAACACTCTATCTATAGAAAGCTTTGTGTCGTTTTGAATTTGAGTTACAGTATAGTTTTGACCAGAAATAACAATGATGTCATTAACTTCAAGCTCTTGTGTGAAAAATGTAGAAGCACCATTTACTAGTGTACTATTGTTTAGAACGCTAATTGAACCAGCAAGTGTCGTTGTAGATGATACATCATTATTAAAATCAGGACCTCTCAATAGTCCTACTTTAGTATATGTACCTGTGTTAGGTATACTTGTCTCATCACTTGAAATAATATTAGCAACTACACCAATATTACTCATAGCAAGTTCTAGTATAGGATTCGAGCCATGACCACCCTTAGGTGATATAACTGGTCTTAGTGTAACAGATCCTTCTTTGTCTGTCAACCCCTCTGGTAAAACAACTTTTGCTGTAGCGAAAGTGTAACCACCACCGAAGTTAACAATTTGAATATCTACTATACGACCATTTGTATCTAGTACTGCATGTGCAGTTGCATCTGGAGATATGTTAATAATTTCTGGATTCGATGATTCCCCTAAAGTACTCTTAGAGACTTTAATCTTTGGTAAGATTTGACAATTCAAAACAGTGTTTGTTGGGTTTGGATTAGTCTCTGTGGATATCTCAATAACATCAGTAAAGCCTGCTGGTCTTTCTGATGCTACAATATCATACACAGAACCTGCTACTACAAGATACATGCCAACATAAGAGTTGCTATCTGCCCTTGCGGTAAAACCAGGATCAATTTTAATTCTTGAAACAAATCCAGTTCCACTTTGCACAGTGTTTTCAATATTAGATAGTCCAACTAGATAAGGCAAGAATAAGTTTTGAGCAAAAACATCGTTCTCACTGACTTTGATATTATAGATACCATCGTTAGATGCATCTTTAATATTTTGGTTATCAGAATCTAATACTGGATTGAATGGTAAGTCGTTGATAGTCTGGTGACGTGTATACTCTGATGGTTTTATTTCAAACATATATTTCCAGTAGTACCCATCTCCAGTGAAAAAGAAGCCGTCTTCATCAACTTCAAAAATAGCCGCCGATGGTAATACTGTAGAAGCGGCACCGTTGTTATTCTTAACACACTTGTATACTCTATAGTTACCTTCGTTGATGTTACCCTCTAGGACAGTTACATACATGTTAAGAGTAGATACATCTGATCTATCATCATACTCATCATAGATAGTATCTTCTACCCACAATCTCTTTTCAAAAAGAAACCTTAAGTCTGAGCTAACAACTCTCGTTCCAAAAATTACACGGCGAAGAAAATTGAATTTATCATTCTGCGTATTCGTGACTTCACCGTCTGTATTATTGTATGAAGAACCAATAATATAGTAAGAGTCACTATTGAAAGTGTTATAAAACTCTCTAGCATTTTCAACTCTAAAATTTTCAGTAATTACTTTTGCCATCTCTAAGCCTTTTAAATTTCTATAGTATCTAATCCAACAGTCTCAACTGCGGTTAGATTTTCTAGGTTCTCTGTTGTTAGTATCTCGCCATCTTCTGTAGAGAAGTCTTGTACATCAAATAGTTCTGTATCAATCTCAATACTAATATTAGGTACTAATTCACTTCTTGTATTTATAAGTGGAGAATTGAATAATTTTGTACCTGCTACAGAAAGCATATCTTGTACGACTTCTGAATAGTCACTTGGTGAAATTTGTGAAGATATTTCGTAAGAATATTCTTGATAGTAATAGTTATCATGTATCACTCGACCAGGTTCATTTAAGAATGATGTAGTTGTTTGTGATACACCATCAGTGAATCCTGTACCAGCAACGGTTGCTATACCTTTTGCTACTACAGTTGGAACAAGTTGAATTTTACCAAAGTCATCTAATTCTAATTCGCCTAAATCATTTACCTTTGCTCTATCTGCAACTAAGTCTACAACTTCACCATCGGTATAGTTATAACCTGCATTAGTTACAGTAACACTTTCTATTTGACCAACACCAAATGTTGCTTCAGCTTCTAATACCGCATCTGCCCCTATTTCAGCACTTTCTCTATCTTTTCTGATACCCGCTAAAGTATAATCAATCTCTCGTATAGTTATTGGTAAATCATCATCTAACTCATAGAAAGTTCTATGGCCAAAGAAGAAGTTATCATTAGAGTCTCTACGTAAGAATTCAGCTTTAGCTGTATATGAGTTTCCATTAAATAAAGTAATTTGTTGTGTTGCTATATCACCTGGTATCAATAGTGGTGGTTGACCTTCGAAGTTAATAATGTAGTCATGCTTTTTAAACTTAGAGAAAGTCGTTTGCTCTGCAACTGCATATGCTTCGTTGATATAGTCAAATCCATTATCGTAAATAAAGAATCCACCAACACCACCGAGTGTGAATTGCTCTTCAATAAATGCGTCTTCAAACGTAGTGTCAATGTCTACTACAGCAACGTTTGTAGGTGACCCAGACATATTGTAGTTTGTGTCATCTAATCTTACTGCTAAAAAGTCACTTATCACATCGGTAATTAGATTTACCGTTTCTGGATCATGTAACTCATCAACAGCGAATGAAGCTGAGTCATTAAACGCACCGAAGTTCTTACCTTTAAACGTAACTGGTGAACCACCTACTGTACGTTGTAGAGTAACATCTGTGAATAGCCAAACATCTCCAGAGTATGTCCAAGTTAGACCATTTTGAGAATATGTGTCGCCATCACTTGGCGTACCTGGAAAGTTTATGATAGATGGTACTTCAAATTTTTCTGCTGGAGAACATCTCAAGAACAATAGAGGTGGCTCATACTTAATGACAAAGCCGTTCGATCCAGAGTTAGGTTCTACAATCACTTCATTTTCTGTAAACTCACCAAAGATAAATTTACTAAACTTTTCAACAATTTTCTTTTGAGCATCAGTGTCGGTGAACTTAGCTGCATTATAAAATATCTTAGAGTCCGATGCAGTAATGATTCCATCAATATTTAAGTCGCCGTTTTGAAATCCGTTTTCGTCAATCGCTTGAATGAATGTATGAAGTTCTGCATCGTGTAGTGTTCCAGTCCCATTCGCTACAGCATCAAACTCTTCTTTTATTTGTTCTATAGTTAGACCTGATACAGTTTCGGGCTTGACAGGAATAACTTGATTAGATATGTAGATATCAGTAATAGTATTTTTTCTATACAAGTCAATCTTCGTACCTAAATTAAAAGCCTTTTCTAAAGGCTCACTTAAAGTAATTTGATGTAAAGTTTGACCTGTTGTAATAACTGATGTGATACCATAGTATCTTCTACCACCTTCTATTCTAATAGATTGTGTATCGGTTGGTGCATCTTGTCCTGGGAAAGTTGTAACAAAAATACTTGGATCGAACTCAGAAGCGTTTTGATCTAAAGTCAATCTACCTTGATGTAAGGGGATAGTATATCCAAAGCCAGGCTTATTAACTTTTAGATTTAATTCGCCAACTGATCTTTCAGATATTTCTTTGACAGATACTCTTCCGTATCTACCCTTTTCTGATCTTGCTCTAATAATCTCACTCTTAGTATTACCAGTAGCCCTTGCTTCACTCTTTAAAACTTTCAACGCTATTAAAGACCCTGCAATTTTTGGTTGCTTAAAAGAGATAGCTCCAGTCTCAACATTCACTGTTCCTAATCTATCGTCAATGTTAAACTCACCAACAAGATCAGATAAAAATAAAACAGGAGTAATAGAACCAAAGAAGTTTTTAAATGTTATTTGATTAATAAACGCATTAGCCTTTGAAGTGTCACCTGTAATCTTATCGCCTCTTTTAAAAGCATAATCTTCTACAGATGTTACGCTTTCCATTTCGATATAACGATTAAATGAAAATACAGAGTCAGATGGTTTTAAAAGACTTGTGCTTGGATAGAATACATCAATCTCTTCTTCAAAGAACATTCGAAAGAATATTCTAATACTTTCTTCTGTACCCTTTGTAGTATAAATGTCATTAATATGCTTAATAATAAAACGAGTATCAACAGCACCTTCGAATGGTAGACCGTTTAGATATTTGTTTTTAAAGTATGATAGAAAGTTATCATAGGTAGTATCAATATCACGGATTTGAAAGTTATCTCTGTGAATTCTTGAATCTAAAAATTCGTAATAGTTTTTAGTAAACTCAACAAATAAGTCACCTTCTTCCCTAAACACATCAGGAAATTGAAACGGGATGTCAGATGCTATTTTGTTTCTTATGTTACGCATTAAACTGGATCCACAACTACGTTGATATCTTCTTGTTTGATTTGTAAAATTCTATCTCTTTGGCTTATAATATCATCATTAGCAGTTTTTACACTTAGTCTAATCTTAGTGCCTTCATATCCTTCGACAATTAAACTACTTAAACTAACCTTACCAGTTGTGTAGTTTATTGTGCCTATATTTCTTTTATGAATGCTAGTTGTAGCTACGTTTGATTTGACTGCAAAGATAATACCATTACCATCGTCCTGTAGATATACTTGCGCTCCATCAATAGTAAAGACAGTAGAAGTCAATGATGATTGATAGGTAGACAGGCCATTTGCTTCATTGTATGGATATGGTTGATAAAGTACATTATTGAACTCAAACGTAGGACTTTCTCTAAGTCCGATTGGTGGCGTATATTCAATAATAGCTGTGCTATCGATCTCTGTACTAACAATTGCTACATCAATTGCATCTACTAAATTACTTACTTGAGAAGAAGGATATCTTGCATTAAAGCCATTGATATTCTTATCTGCATATGCTATGATAGCATCATAGACAAGAGTTCTAATTTGATTTGCTTGCTTAGGAGTTTTTAGAACATCGTATTTAACTTTTACTTCTAGCCCAACATTTAAGAACTTAGTAGGTACAAATACAGGTTCAATAGTAAGAGGTGTTTTATCTTTTAAGAACTCTCGGAATGAAGATAGTTCAGATTCCGTAGCACCTTCACCATTTGCAACATCTACTGCAATAACAACACGACCATATTGAGGCGGATCTAACTCATCTCCACCAAAGACTGATACTGAGTTGATATTAGGGAAACGTCTACGTAGTAGAATATCGTAATCTTTTTTGGTTACTGCACGTTCTTGAATTTGTTGTGCTTTAGGTGCAAACATTTTGATTGAGTCCAAAGTCTCTTCGTCTCTACCACCATCAGAAAATACTGCAATAACAGTTGCGATAGATAATGCTTGATTTAAAGTTCTGTTTGATATTGAAACACTTGTTACACCATTTGCTTCTGCGCCATTAGTAATTCTATAGTTAGCTAGAATAACATCTGTTGAAATAGGTTCTACGCCAAACGTGTTCTTACCAAATTGTACACTATATCTACCATCTTCTTCTGGTTGTAAGTAAAATACTTTGTCTGTTGAAGTTACACCAAAGATATCACCCTTTTGAATATATTCTACACCATTTACTGTAATACGTAAACTAGTAGTGTCTATGGTTGAATTAGAAAGAATTGGGTTATCAATTGAGACAGCTTCTTCTACCATACGACCTTCATATACAACAACACCATTCATAACAAACGTATTGCCAGATGTTCTTTCTGCTATATATTCTTGATCTGTTATAAACGAATATGTCTTATCACCACATCTTGCATTGAACTTAGTGTATCTAGGAATCGAAAAGAAGTTTGATTCTTGATCCGCTAAGATAGTTAAGTTTATAGTTGCATAAGATGAACGTCTACTAGAAGGTAGGTAGTTTAATTCTTTAGCATGAGATACAACACTATTCTTATGTTGAGCGGAGTCAAGGAACATTTCTGAGATCACTACATTGTTATAGTATTGATTGTAGAATGTGTTGTACGCTAAAACATCTAGTAGCACATTAAGGTTGGACCCTTCGAAATTAAAATCAGCAAAACGATCTTGTGCTTGAAGATACGTTTTAAATGACTCTTTCATTTCAAAAAAATCTAATTGATTGATAGGTGTGAAATCTGACATTATCTGATCCTAGTTAGTGTTACATTAAATGTTACTGGTGTCTCTCTATTTATGACATTAAATACAATATTAACAATTGCTGTATTGTCATCGGGCCCAGTAGCAATATCTAAACCTATTACATTACATCTTGGCTCATTATATTCGATCATTGCTCTTAGTTCTTGCTTTGCAGTTTCTATAGTTACTGGATCAAAGTTTTCGAAAAGCATATCTCTGATAGAGCTACCAAAGTTAGGTTGAAATAATCTTTCACCCTTTGAAGTAGTTAACAAGTTTTTCAATGATTGTTTTACAGACTCTTCGTTAGTTTTACGAGCAAGATCAAAGTTCACAGGACTTAACGTGAAGTCTGTGTGAAAATCTGAATAGATTTCTCTTTGCTTTTTAAGAGGCGTAATAATTGCCATTGTGTGTTCCTTGTTTACAAGTATTTATACTAATGCTAACCGTTTCTAAATAGATCAAGTTTATGCATTTGAAGAGTAAAGCGCCACTCTTCGACAGTATCTTCGGGTACTGGATATTTACTTCCTTCAGCACCATCATAACCTGCTATCCAAAATGTTCTATTGTTTCTAATATCAAGATGTATGAATGTGCTATAAACACCTATTCCAGTAAACCCTTGTTGACTAGCAGTTTTGGCAAATAGATATTTTTGAGTTTGAGATAGTTGAGAGTAATTAATATCGATTGCTGCACCTGCTGAATGTTGTGAAGTAGTACTTCCACCAGCGAAATGAATATTATAGTATACGGATCTAAATGCGCTGGTGATAAAGAAATCTCCACCAAACACGTCAATAAGTCTTTTTAGTCTTATCCAGACCTCTGGTTCAACGTTTCTCCATCCAGCGCCTGGGCGATGGTGGCTTGGCGTATACAATCTTCTCTGAATTACTGATTTATTGTTAAGATAATGTTGTGTTCCACGACTATGCATATTCTTTACATTAGGACCACTAAAAGCAAAATACCCACTAGCGCCATCTTCAGTGATAGTCTCCACCCAATTTTTCTCTTCGATAGACAAAGCTCTAGATGGATATGTTGATGGTATTCTATAATTAGGATTTGGATTAGCAGGACCTAAAGGCGTAACGTCAATGTCTGGTAATGTAGTTTCCGTAATATCGCCAAGTGGTGTGCCTGTTCGAGTTGATTCGATTTCTAGTATTCTTTGTCTTATGAGTTCACTTTCGGTTCTTCTAACATCTTCCGTAACTCTCTTTGCGCCCGCATTAACTGCAGAAATAGTAGCATCATTAGATAGTCTATTAATTAGTTCATCCATGATTTTAAACTTAGCTACTTTAGCTACTAGATTGTTTGTAGGTCCTTCCATGAAACCTTGAACAAGATCAGCAAACTGACAAAAGCGAAACATCAATAAAGCAACTTTTTTCAAAGTCAAGTTCTCAAAGCATCCAGCTGCTTTTGCGATTACACCTTCAATCGTCTTTTTTAGACCATCTATGCTTAAATCACTTAGGAAGTCTTGAATGCCAGCAATAGTTTTATTAAAAGCATTTGATACACTATCTGCAAAAGCAGACAGTTGTTTTGCTATATTCTTAATCTTATTCTTTAGTGAATTAACTACGCTATCTACAATCTTTAAAATGCTACTCTTAATACTTTGTAGTAATGCAAGAACAGAGAAGTCTACATTTAATAAAGCATCAAGACTTGAGGCTAAAGAAGAAGCAAGACCAAGAAGGCCAGCAATCTTCGCAAATGCATTTCCAAACGCACCACAAAGACCACCACCAATACTACCAGATAGATTGTTATTGAAGTAATAATCTAATTGAACTAAGGCTTCAGTCGTATCTGCTGTTAGCTTTTGAGGAGTTAATGCTTGCTGTAACTCGGTTGGATTGTATTGTGTTTGATCTAAGAACTGTGCCACTTCATAAATGTTTAAAGGACCTTGATTAACTCTTTCTGTCAAAGTTGAGTAATCAGCTTTATTAACTTTTTTAGAAAGTGATTGTAACTTATTTGTAATATCCAAAACTTGAGCAGCATCGTACTTAGCAAGAGGATCAGTTTGCAAATCAAGAATAGAAGTAAAATTAGAAATATCATCTATACCCAACTTAGGTTGAACGAAAGATGAAGAGTATCTACTAACTAAAGGGGTTATTGCTTTACAAGACATATTTTACTCCCGATTATCTATATGGTATGCACTAATTGCAGTTGGCGCTGAGCCAACCGTACTAATACCACCAGATGGTTGTTTTGCCGGCACAGCTGGTAAACTAGGAACTATTGTGACTTCATCTGTTGCTGTTGCATATTCGTCTCTACTTTTGGCTTTACTAGATTGTACAAAAGTTTTAGTTCCGTCTATATTAACATTATCACCACCACCCATTAAATCAATTCCAGGGGAATCAAGAGTAATCTTTGTTGCGCTATTAAATGCTATATCTTTTTCAGCAGTTAGTAAGAAGTTCTCTATTGTTGTTGTATGTACGTTCTTTGCCTTAACGAAATAATCGCCATCTGCATTGAGTGTAGTTAACCCACCAGAATTTGTTTTCAACATATCGGCAGCAAATATATTAACGTTGTCCTCATATGCGTGAAGAGCCATTGAAGCGCCACGCATTTCAATACCGTCAGAAACATTAACTTGCATTTTACCACGAACTGTTAGACTATAGTTCTCACACTCTACATTAACGTCACCATTTGTCCAAAGATTGTATGCACCACGATCTGCACGAATATTAATATTCTCACCGCCAGTAATATCATAATCACCTTCAGCAGTAGATCGAATAACCCCTTCAGATGAATTTACAATATCGCCGCCAATAGACTTAACTTTAATAGTTCCGTTATCATCTATTTGAACAACACTACCTGATTGATGTACTATAGAAATGAAGTTAGGACTTACCGCTATTACACTTCCCTTGTTTTCATCGTTTAAAGATTCGATAACACGTGTCTTTAGATTTCTAGTAGGAATAATAGTAGCTGGTTCGTTCCATCCAGATTCACCAAAACCAACAGGAACTCCTTCTTTATCTAAAGTTGCTTGAATAGCAGCAGGTGTTGTGTGTAACTCTTCTCCAGTTAAGTGAGGATTAGAAGGCGCTTTACCAAAGTTGTTAGCAGACTTAGTAGTTGCTCTCTTAAAACCAGAAGCACCTTCTACACCAAGCCCAGTCGGTATGTCTAAGTTTACACCAGGAATCGTACCTAGAATAAATGGGTGTTGTGCATCTCTACCATCTAAGAAGAAACCAAATACCCAATCTTCTGCCTCAAGAATTGCTTGAAATGCATTGCCACCATTTCTTATAACACTTGCCCAAGGTAAATCGTCGGTAGTCACAGAGTTAGGTGTAGACCTAGTAGTGTTACCATCATCTGAACCAACCCCAGAAGCGTTTTCAGGTGGCGGTGGATGCACACCAAATGCACGAACTTTAACTCTAGCACCATTTGTTGCATCATCAACAAACTCGACTACACCTATAAACCAAAGTAAATTTTGAAATCCTACCGTAGACATTATAAAGCATCTCCCTGTCCATACATTGTCAAACTCATGTAAGTTCTATACTCAAACTTATCAAAGCTATGCTCAATACTTTCTATTACGTATATACCTGTATATTCAGCATCTCTATCTTTACCAAGAGGATTATATTTAAACTCATTCAATTCAATTTGAACTAGACCACCAGCAAAGAGATTAGTATTTCTTCCATAAGTAGATATGGTTATCATATTCTGTCTACCATGATACTTAGTTGCGCTTTTTGTAGTAAATATTTCTGGGTAATGCATATTCTCTCGTACAGAAGGATTTAGAATAGCGCCGTCAGTACCTTCTGAGAAGTAATCTTTAATAGTTAAGAAGTTTTGTGTTTCGCTTAAGTAGCTATCGACAAACTCTTGGTCATGATTTAATTTAATCTCTGTAGGAGTAAACACATCATCAACTTCTTCTAGGTGATTATACTCATACACAATAGGAGTTTTATTTAAAATGTCAAGTTCAGTAACTCTCATCTTATAAGCACCGTACTTCATATCTTGCATAGTATCTACTTTATTACCAAAATCTATAGAAAGCAAATCTGACATTAACTTACGTTGTGCTTCTGGTGTAGTATCTTTAACCATGTTGTATCTAAATATTGGAATACTATCGCTATCTTCATTAGCAATGTCAATCATATCTTCGAATGTACCAAAGTAAAAATGTTCTCTTGTTTCCCAAAATCTAAATAGCATACTAGAGTTTTCTCTACTAAACGCACGTTTTGCTAGAAAGTCCATTGCTTCATCTGGTCGCATATTAGGTATAACGAAGTTGTGTTCACCCTCTGTTGCTTGTGATACAATTAAAGTCTTGGCTGGTACGTCTCCAAAAGAACTCCAATACCCCTGCGGTTGTTTGTAGAAATCTTCGTAAAGGTCGTTTACGATTTTAGATATAGTACCATTGTATGCTTTTTGAACTCTATATGAGTCCGAAATAAACTTCTCACGTGAACAAAAGTGCAATGTAAATTCAATGATCTGATCATCTTTTTCATTGAGTGGTCGCACGTCTGTTACGGAATAGATAAAATATCTTTCTTCTTTTCTTTCACCAAAATAATCTTCATACTCAATTTCTAATTCTTCTTTGCCACTAATACTTTTGATAATATTATTAGAGTCAACAACAGTAACGCTACCATGGATATATGATTTATCCATAGATTCTACTACGTTCCAGCTTTTAATTTCTGCAGATATATCAATATCGATATCGCTAAATGATGATACAATAGCAAATCTATCTAATGAATATCCACCTGCTTCTTTAGTTTCTGACATTCTTCATTAAACTCTTTAGTTCATTTTGTAGTTGTGGGGCAAAACTGTTGTTGATTAGATTGATTGTTCTTAGGCTTTGATTTCTATCGTATTCATAATCATAAAATCTATATGCTTCCCAAAGCATACCAGAGTCTTGGTCATCGGTAAATGTAGGCACTGAATAGTTTTCGGATTCAACTTCATATCCCAACTCTACATATGCTAATCTTTCATATGATTCCTTTGACAATTGTATCTCTTCACCTGTAGAGAAGACACCATTGAAGTGTAAAATATTATCTGTGATAGTTGCATTCTGAGTCCAGTAAAAAACTTCATCATCTAAGTCTTCTGTTTGATCTCCAGTCGATGCTCTATACTGATCTTCGTATTTTACCTTCAAGAACTCATCAAAGACTTCATCTGTTTTAGGCCAATCGCTATAAGGATCGATTATGTTATTAGCAAGAAATACTAACCATACATAATCAGTAGAGCCATAATAGTAGTAAGCTATATCTTCTGGCTTATCATCTTCGGTAACTGTGTAAGGTAGATACAGATTTGGATCGTTTCTATACTTATCTAAAACTTTTGCACGTCTAGTTATGTCAACTATTTGACGAGTGTGATAATCAACCCTAGGAAAGTTTTTAAAATAATTTGGCATTATACTCCTCCATTTCCACCTGGCCCGGATGGGTTATCGTCTTCATAATCAGCAGCAGTGTGAATTGTTTGTTCTACAGCAGTCATTTGAATGTTTACGAAAGCGGGTCGTCCGCCCTTTAGAATACTTTGACCATTTGGTGTATAGTCTATACTAAACTCTCTAATCATACAAGGCTTCATATAAAAGAAGTAATCTTGATCAACACCTAAGAAAGTTATTTGAGCAACACTTGGGTATGTTAATAGACCTCTATCAAAAGAAGTGTTTGATTTGTCATTATCAGCTAAAGGATTATCATACGTTGGATGAATTTTTTTCTTAATAAAACGATTCATCTTTTTTAAGGTTTCGCTATCTTCTGAGGTCGAAGGAGATAGTTCCCAGTTAAACGTATGAGTTTTCAAGTTGACACCATCAAACATTAATGTCGTATGTGGATTGATTGCTCTACCTTTTGACGCTTCGATAGCAGATCCTATCTCAGGTGAAATAGCACCTAGACCAGCTCTTGTCAAAAATTGTGCAACACTAACGCCATCACTTGCCAATTCGGAGAAATTAGTATTCTGGCCAGTAAAAAAACTTTTTACTTTATCCATAATACCTTCTGCTGTCGATGCACCTAGTTCTGAAAAATTGAGGCGGTTTCCTATAACATCAACTGCTCCAGCACCAACAATTCCTAACTCTTTACCATCTACTTGCAATGAAGAAGTCTCTGCTAATTGCTTTGGTAACGGTAGTACTATACTATCACTTTTAACGCCATTAATTGCACCACCTGATCCGTAGCCATAAGTTTTAAAATTTATAACCATGCAATGTCTTCCTAAATTACTAGGAAAAGTGTACGATGTTCCCGATCTAGCATTTCGCTTTCCTCTGTTAATAGTGTTAGCAGCAGGTTTTACGAATGGTACATTAAATGACATTAATTTTCTCTCTATAAATAGTATTGACTACTTTAACTTATTTATATGGTATAGTGATGGCTTACTCTGGAAGATTCAAACCAAAGAAACCTAAAAAATATATTGGTGACCCCACTAATATTATTTATAGATCATTATGGGAATTTAAACTAATGAGATACTTAGATTCTCATCCTAATGTGATTGAATGGGGTAGTGAAGAATTAATTATACCATATCGTAGCCCTATCGACGGAAGAATGCATAGATACTTTCCAGATTTCATTGTGAAACAGATAAATAAGTATGGTACCAAAGAAACAATAGTCATTGAAGTGAAACCAGCATATCAAACTATCGAACCAAAAAAGAAAAGTAAAGTGACAAAACAGTATATTAATGAGGTCAAGACCTGGGGTGTTAATCAAGCAAAGTGGAAAGCAGCCCAAGACTTTTGCAAAGATAGAAAATGGAAGTTTCAAATAATGACAGAACACGAACTAGGAATTAAGTAATGGCAATTCTATTTGATGAAATTCTAACAAAGGGTGTTAGAGCAGGACAAATACCAGCACGTGAAAACAACGCACGTACTTGGTATAGAGACGCCGCTAAGACTTTCGGTAGAGTAAACGATTCAAGTCTTATGAAAGGCGATGCTTCTCGTTTAACATCTCGTCCTTCAATTGGTCAAATGTATATGTATTACTATGATGCAAAGCATAAAGAAACACTACCTTACTTCGATAGATTTCCATTAGTATTTCCATATAAGATTGTTAAGGGTGGCTTCATGGGTATTAACATGCACTATCTACCATTGATATATCGTGCCCAACTAATGGATGCACTATATGATACAGCTACTAATACTAGATACGATGAATCCACTCGACTTAGATTAAACTATAATATTTTATCAGGTGCGGCTAAATATAGATACTTTAAGCCTTGTGTTAAGCATTATCTAACAAGTCAACTTAGAAGCCGTTTTCTATACGTATATCCAAGTGAATGGGATATCGCACTATTCTTGCCACTCGAAAGATTCCAAGGGGCATCAAAAACAAAAGTCTTTGCAGACTCCAGAAAAAGCATGGGAAGAAACTAATGGCATTTAGCATTTCAGAATTTAATAGTCAACTTAATAAGCATGGGGTTGCTAAGAATAATTTATTTCTCGTTACTATCACATTGCCTAATGCATTGCAAAAAGAGTTATTCCCCGGTGAAGCAAATGAAGCAGAAACACCAGAACTAGTAAAAGATATTAAGTTTTTTTGTAAGTCAGCAACCTTACCTGAATTAACTGTTCAAACAGTAGATAATTTTCCAAACACTTTTGGTACACCTGATCGTCGTCCAAGTGCTATGCAGTTCACTCAAATTCCTACTGTATTTATGGTTGATAGTAATTTTAAAGTTAAAGAGTACTTTCATTCATGGATGCAAAGAATTGTTAACTATGATAAGCAATCACCTATTGGTGAAGTCCAAGGAAGATTGCCTTTTGAGATTGCGTATAAAACAGAGTATAGTGCTGGAGTAACGATTGAAGTTTATTCTTACGAACAAAAAGCAATCACTTACACATATAGATTTGAAAATGCTTTCCCAACAAGTATTGGTGAAGTTCAAGTCGCTTGGGAAAATGCAGCAGAAATTATGACGTTGCCAGTTACATTCACATACGATAGCATGATATTACCAGGTGCCCAGATAGGTACAGTTGAAACTACATCAGGTCGTGGTAGTGGTATACTTGGCTCTCTTTCATCATTAAATAGTTATGGTCAAGCAATCAATCAACTACGTAGACCAAGATCGATACAAGACACGATTAACCAATTCACTAACGCACAAACAATATTTAGAAATTTTTTATAGATTATATAGGAGTATATTATGGGTTTACCTAAAATTGACATGCCACTCTTTGAAATTGAGGTACCATCAACAAAAAAGAAAGTAAAGTACAGACCCTTTACAGTTAAAGAAGAAAAAATTCTTTTAATTGCACAAGAGGCCAATGACATAGACCATATTATAACAGCGATGAAACAAATCATCACAAACTGTTTTCATAAGATAGAAGTAGACACTCTAACAATGTTCGATTTAGAATATTTGTTATTAAACATTAGATCAGTATCTGTAGACAATAAAATTAAGTTCGCTATTAAAGATAAAGATACAGATAAGTCGGTCGAATTAGAATTAGATATTGCAAACATTAAGGTTGACGTACCTGAAGGTCATTCAAATATTATTAATTTAGATGATGGCTATAAGCTTCTAATGAAGTATCCTTCGTTTGACCAGATTTCAATTCTAGGGCAAGTCATGAAAGTAGAAGAGGATGATCAAGTAAGTGTGTCATCTATATTATTTGACTTGTTAATTTCTTGTATTGATAGTGTTTTAAAAGATGATGAGGTTCATAAGTTCTCTGATTATAGTGAAGAAGAGATTAATGAATTTGCAAGTCAATTGCCTTCGAAGTCTATGAAGAGTATGCAGAAGTTTTTTGAGACAATGCCTAAGGTTACTTACAAAGACAAATATATCAATGAAAATGGTGATGAGAAGACAGTTGTTCTGGAGGGAACAGAAACTTTTTTTATCTAGCGCTGAGTCACAATAACCTCGGCGTGTATTATAAAACTATATTCGTTTTGGCTCAGCATCATAAATATCATATATCGGAAATAGAAAACTTAATACCATATGAACGTGACCTCTACTTAGGAATGCTAATTGATCATATAGAAGAAGTAAATAACAATAATAAAAAATAAAGGTCAGATGAATGGAAAGATCAGAATTACTATTAGACACCGCAAAATTTGAAGGTGTGTTCGATTCTATTAGCACTACGTTAGTGCAACAAACTTCTGTGCTTCGTTCTATGTACAACTTAGATGTAAAGAAATTAGAGCTAGATAAAGAAGCAAAAAAAGATGCGGCACGTGATAGAGCATTAAAAGTAGATGAGGCAGCTGTTCAAACTCAAACACAAAGTAATGATAGCACCAGTACCGACTCTTCTTTTTCTACCGTAAGCGCCGGAGCTTCAAGTTTAACATCAGGTCTTGCCGCACTTGTAGGTGGTGCGTTGGGTGGAATGTCTATTGCTGGTATAGGAGCTATGGTAGTTAAGGGCGGCTTCTTAGCACTAGTTGCACCAAAGATCGGTGATTTTATTTCTGGTGCTGTTAACGAGACTTTAAATCAAGCCAATCCTCCAGATGCCCCAGGAGATGGTACAGCCGAATTTAATAAATCAATCAGTGACGGTATAGGCGATGCTTTCACGTATGGATTTATCGGAAGATTATTTGGTAAACGAGTTGCTGCTATCGCAGCCGTTGGTGGGTTTGTTGGATCATTCAGTGAAGAAATCATCAAGAAGTTTGGTAACGAAGACAATGTTATAGACGAATTTGGTATGGAATTTGATGAAACGGCTGTTAGTAATATATTAAAAGCTATAGGAGCCGCAATTGCATTAATAACACCATCTTTAATCAGAAGAGCATTGCCAAGAATTTTATCTAGAAATATGGTCCGCCCTGCTGTTGTGGGAGCTGTGGCAGGTGCAGCAGCGATTGATGGAAGTGGTAATAGAGTTGATCCTAGACCAAGAAATTTTACTAGACAAGCAGATGGTAGTTTCACATCCAATCGAACAGGCGAGACACTAAGGGGCGGTGCCGCACAGAATGCCCAAAGAACTTACGATTCTGATCAAGATTTAATGAGAAGATTAGATAATAGTAAGTATGCTAAGTTTGCTAAATTCGCAAAAGGTGCTGGTGCGCTCGGTTCAGTAATATCAATAGGATATTTAGCATCAATATTATTAAATGAAGAATATACTGATGCTGAAAAAACTGAGTTAATTGGCGGAGAATTAGGTGCCATCTTTGGTGGAGTCAATGGTGCTGTTTTAGCCGCTGGTGTCGGTGCGGCGATGGGTATAACATCTGGCCCAGGTGCAATAATTACAGCTATCGGTGGTGGGATTGCAGGTGCAGTTGCAGGTGATTGGCTTGGTAGCCAAATTGCAGGAATGATTGTGGGTAGTAAAAGTGATTTTGACGAAGTTCCGGCAGATGTTCGAAGTACACTTCCATTAATGGATACTAATGCTTTACCGCTTACATCTGAACCAAGACCTACTTATAGTGGCCAACAAGGCGACTATGATAGAAACGACTGGGATAATACATTAGGAAAATTATATAATCCTGATGGAACACTAAAGCCTGAATTTTTATTGCCAAATATCCCGGAAAGTGTAGAACCAATAATGGGGCCAGATCAAGTAATATCTAGACAAAGGCGACTACAATCATTAGAATCTAATGCGATGGATTTTGGTCAAGCTCAAGCATCTGTGCTACTTGCTGAAGGAGCTAAAGTGTATAGAGCTGGTAATAATTCATCCGTTACTAATGTAACTAACATTACTAAGATTGATAGCTCATCATCTCTAGCTAATAATAGCGGTGTTATAACAGCATTCGGGTAAAAAAAAGAGAGGCCGAAGCCTCTCTTTAATACGTCACTTAGTTAACTTAGTTATCTGCAAGTGACTTGAAGAAATCCAAATCATCATCATCTGTACTAGACGAAAACGAACTTTCTTCTAATGAAGGAGATGGAGCTTCACTCAAAGTTGGAGCTGAACGCTCTTTAAACTTAGGCGCAAAGTCCATCTCCGGTACATCGTCCTCAGCCGTATGAGTGGGTGCGTGTTGGCTGCCGTCAAGACCTAGAACTTTGTACAGCTTCGCTTTAAGTTCATTATAAGACTTGAAGTTTTTAGGATCGATGATCTCTTGTAGCGAATGCTGGGATTTCCAGATTTGCTCAAGTCTCTCATCATCTTCTAACAATACACTACCTGTATCGAAAGAGGACGGCTCATAAGTGCGATACCCACCATCGCCATTACGTGCTTTAAGTTTGAAGTTAGAACCTTCCCAAAAATCAAATGGGTTTAGTGCTTCTTCGTCTTCAAACTCTGGGTTCATTGCAGCGTTTAGCTTATCAAAGATTTTCTTACCAAACTTATACTTGAAGACTTGGCCTTCGTTCTGAGGATTAGTAGGATCTTTCACAACATAAATGTTTGCGTGATAAGACAAACGGCGCTTTTGTTTACGAGCTTCTTCTTTGCCCGCATCCGTACCATTGTTCCAGAGCTGAGAGTTATACTCTGAAACCGGATCTTCTTGACCAATAGTAGTCAATGAGTTTTCGATGTACCAGCCACCTGGTCCTTGAAAGCCGTGATCAAAGACACGGACAAAGGGAAGGTCTTCACCTTCTGGTGCAGGCAAGAAGCGAATGACAGCGTAGCCATTGCCAGCTTTATCTACTTCTAGCTTCCAGTAATCGTCGTTATTATTATTTGAGGGACCTGCGTTGTTCAACTTTTGTAGTTGAGAATTCAACTTATCAAAAGACGAACTGCGGTTTTTCTTTAGTGATGAAAATGATTGTGCCATATTTTGTATCTCCTATATGTGCGATGTATTACGGTATATTAAACGGTTTGTTCGAAGTTGTCAAGTAATATTTTCTTCATTTTAATTTTATCATACTCCATGAAGGGAAAATATTTCTTGCACTTTCTATTTATATCAGGATATATAAGTTTGTCAAGTAAAACCTTGTCCCAATGTGAAAAAACTTTGGTTATGTTTGCGATTATAGTTAACGTCTCTATACAGATGTCTCCTCTGATGTAGTGCTTTAGAAGCGGTGGATGTTGGCCGTCTTTAGAAAGAAGATTACTATTGAAGTCTTCATTCAACACGCCCAGTTCATTTTTAAATACGTAAGACAAAGATTGCTTACGCTTCTTCCAATCGAGGTATACCTTTTCACCTTTATCATCATTCACAATGTCGCCTATCCAGATATTAGAGTTTTCTAATACGTTTGCTAACACATAGTTTTTTGCATCACTGTGCTTAGATAATTTATAATAGTGAAACTTATCCTTTCGATTTTCAAAAGCAGTAGGGTTCGTACTGGTCTTTCCATTGTATTTAAAAAAGTCGTAGTTAGATGTGAAGTGTTGCTTCAATGCTAAAAAATAGCAGTACACTTCGTAAGCGTCTTTTGTGGAATAGATGCTCATATCGGTAACTTGGAACTTCTTTCGACCATATTTAATCGTTCAGCATCATCTCTTACTTTTGATTTTAGAACTGGTGAACGACGAATAATCTCTCCGATAAGATCGATTTCTAAGTTATTTGTTTCAGCATAATAAACAAGAGCATCTATATAAGATACTTCTTCGTTTACAAAGCCCTGTATTTCTGATAGAATTTGGTCTGCTTTCATTGCCTCTTCCATAGACAATTATCCTAACAAGGTCTTAACGCCCAGTGACCAATTTTCTGCCGCATCTTCTACATAGTGTAAAGATTTGTTGGGAAAAGATTCCTTGACGATGTGTGTACCTTCGTGACCATAATAGTCAATGTAATAACCAGTGCCATCTTGCTTTACCTCGGCACGACCATTTGTAGATTCTGAAATATAAGTTGAAATAATAGTTGACATATCAAACTCCTAAGCTGTGTCTAATTTCTAATTTTTTATGCTCTCTGCCTAAAGCGTAGGCTTCATAATATAACCGAGCAGTTTCTGTATCATCAATATACAGTTCACCTGCAATCCATACTTTGCCTTGTTTTAAATCGAACGATACTCCATATGTGTTACCTTTAATCGTATGCATTAAAACTCCTCTGATTTAATATATACAATATAACAGGTAACACAATGTTTGTCAAGTATTTTATAGGCCGCTTGGCACAATAATATAATGAATCATAAGCACTAGTGCAACTGATGCACCCAAGCCTACCATCATCTTACCAAAGTCCTTTGCTACTAATGGGAACACACTCTTTGTTTTCTTCTTACCAAAGTATGTTGCCATAGCAAGTTCACGTCCTGCTAACAAGCCTACGAACACCCATGTAGTTGACATAGGAATATCATTTAGCTCTTTGAAGAAGTATAGACATAACCAATAGAATAGATCAATTAACGTAGCACTACGAACATATCTTGTGTTGTGCTTTTCTAATACAATCTTTTGTATCTTACCACCTTTTTCTTTAAACATAAAGAATAGACCAAAAACAAATATAGCACTAATAAAAATCATTAAGTCTATTGGTACTTGTCTTGGTAAAAACACTGCAATGTTAGCAATGTCATGTGATAGCCAAGTGTACCATAAGCCACCTGTGGCTAGCCATTGTGCTACACGCCAGTAGTTCTTGTTGCTTTCGCTTACTGGTTTTGTTTCGTCGTACCAACGTCCAAAGTATTTGTGTATTGCAAACCATACTACATATGCAAAGCCTGCCGCTACGCCATACCCCATGATAGATTTCATAAGCATCTTCTCAAGTACAAAAGTACTAGCGAATACAGATAGCACTAAGAAACTTGTACTAACTGGTACACCCATTCTTGTCAGTAAAACTAGAATAGCAGGTGCGGCCGCATGATACCATTGTACATCTTGAAATGGGATTTTGTTTAGACGACCATAAGATATATCGCCACCATTCATATACCAACCATACCATAGTGTATATAATAAAACAGCAGATGCTGCTATCCATAATGTTTTGTAAGTAAATCTCTCATTGTTTGATGCCATCCATGTACCGAGAGTTTGTACTGAATCATTTGCTATTACTGCATAGGCAGCAAGCAGGAACCCGATAAGGCTCCAGATAGTGAGTAGTTCCATTTCTTTCTCCTTTGTTTGACGGCTTTACACCATCGCTCACAAATGTTGAACATTATTGCCCAACCACTATTATCTATAGGAAAAAAATAAAAGGGTTGCAATTCAAGAAAGCAACCCTTTTTGGTTTTTATGTGTTTAACTTAGAAGTTGAATGATACGCCCGCTGCCGGTGTCATAGCTTCGTTATCCAAGTTGTATCCTGCTTCAGCATAATACGATACGTTTCCATTAGCTAGGTCACGATAGATACCTGCACCAATGTTTTGTGCCATGTCATTAGCATCGCCATTGACGAAGCCTGTTACACCAAACGCACTTACGTTTGCTTCATATGCGAAATCATCTGCATATGTTACAGTTGCGCCTGCGGCATACTCTTCCATGATCATGAAGTCTGCGCTTGATAGTACAGTCAAATCTTCTGAGTTTAGATTGTAATCTACACCAGTTGACAATGCAAGACCTGCTAGTCCTGTGCTATATGTTACTTGAACATTTTCTACGTCAGTTAGATCATTACTGATATCAGTTAGACCAATACCCGCAGTAATACCTGACATTGTTAGGTGCAATGATTCATGAGCATCTGATGGATTAGCTAGAGTTGTTCCCCCAACTACTTCTGTCACGCCGCCGAAATTACCTAGAAGATCACCTTGATCACCAAATGATACACCAACGCCTGATACTGTTGCACCTACGGAATATCCGTCTACTACGATGGTATCATCAACTGATGTTAGTTCAATGTTTGCCACACCAAATGGTGCTACAATACCAAGATCAATATCTGGAGTTGCGACGAAATTGCCTGCAGAGTTTTCTGTTACATCCATGCCTACAGATCCGACGATCATTGGTGCGGTATATACTGTTCCAGATTCTGCGTTAGCTGTAGCAGCAAAAGTAGTAGCTGCGATGATTGCTAAAATAGAAGTTTTCATTAGCGTTTTTCCTTTGTGATTTTTAAAAAAAGTGTCACTTTTCTGTTGCTAGGTAAGTGACCAACCCCCTGTGTTATGCCGCTAGGGCGTAACCAGATGGTGCGAAATTTTCATTTGCATTTAGTTTATTTGACCGAATAACGTAGGTCAACACGATAATCTCCACTCAACTAGCCCGCCTGTCGATCCTTGTTCAGCCCCATCAAAAATACACATTATGTACTTGTGGTGGAGCTGTCCGGTACTGCCCCGGAGTCCAGTTCGTCTTCGCTTTGCTTCATCAACTACAAGACTATGTATACACGATTCTGACCTAAAAGTCAATACACTTTATAATTAGATATTATTATGCGATAAATTTATCACACCAAGTCTAAGAGTATTGGTGTCGGATCGAACGGCTTTGGAACTTCAACTTCTGGAAACAAACACTTTTCGATAAAGACTTTTACATCTTCTTCGTCTAAACCAAGTGAAGCCATTGTTCTAGGAGTATGTGGATTTTGCTTTTGATAATGTGCATATCTATTCTGAGAAAGTGCGCCCAACTCATCGTTTGAATTGCCTTCATATCTACCGATGTTATCAAGATAGTAGTTCAGGTTTTCTTTAACAACATACATCAACTGATTAATCTCAGCTTCTTCTTTTACATTACCTGCGGCTATCATATCCTCATTAAAAATAGCTTTAGCCCACTCTGGAAGTTCTCGTTCACGTTTCCAATCAAGTTGCTTCGAAGTCTTAATGAAGTGTTCAATCATATCATGCTGTGAATTAGTTGTTGCACTAAAATCGTGGAAAGCGCCAGTCATCTTGTTCTTTCCTGCAATAACATCAAAGCCAAAGATTGGACCATCACTACTTAGTTCTGGGAAAATGCATACGTGCATCATCCACAATCCTTTACTCTTACGTGCATCAACAATGTCTAAATGCGCTCGGCGATAGTCTTTAGAATTCCAAACACGATTGACCCATCCTGGTTGATTAAAGCGATCCATACCTTCTTCATGAACCTCTAAACCGGTTTGTTCTAATCTTGTTATGATGTGTTGTTTAAGCCCTAGTAAGCTTCCCCAAATCTGTGACATTTTCTAACTCCTCAAATAATCTAATAGCGAATTCAAAACAAATATTGGCTTCGACAGCCATTTCATCTGTCAATAACTCTCGTACATATAGTTTTAACTTTTCTTTATTATTAAACTCATACATCGTACCAGAGCCAGGAACACGTTTCTTAATGATAGCGCCACCATACATATCACCGAAGTGTCGGACATACATATGAGCAACTAGTTTTTCGTACTCTTTATTCTTTTCTAAATTGTATATATGTTCAATGTATTGAGCATTAGAAGGTGTTGTGATATAAGGATCATAAAAGAATCCATATATCTCTTCTAGTTCTTGCATATCTTTTAGAATATGCGATGCTCGAAATACTGGTTGAATATATACCGGAAGGCCTTGAACTTTTAAAGCATCTTCTAGTATCACATACATGTAATATTGGTTTGTTAGATATCGATAGTACAGTTCTGGATCTATTTCACCACTAAGAAGTATCTTAGCAAAGCCTCTACGTTCAGCTTTCTTGTGATTTTCCCAGGTTAATTCTTTCAAGTTCATACTTTAGCCTTTATCATAACGACGAAGATTTTCTGATCGATCATACTTTCGTCTAGTAGCATAGCCTAGATTTTTCATTATTTCCATTCTCTCTTGGTCACTCATAGACGACCATTGGCTTATTTGTTCTATTGTTCTATTACACCCTTTACATGTACGAGTAGAAGAATCAATTGAACAAATTGAAACGCATGGTGAAACATACATGTCTACAAATCAGTCCATTCAACATTCTTAGGCACGTAAGACTGGATTTTCATTTTTAAGTCTTTTGCTAATTGTGCTTGAGGTGTAACCTCTTTACTCTTACGCTTTACGTAGAAGTAGTTAGCATCTTTAACAGCCATTCCGCCACCTTTGCCTTTTTCGATATCCGTATCTACACCAACTTTGTTGAAAGCAAATACTATATCTCCATCCATATATTTCTTTAGACCTTTACCCATGTTAATGATATCAAGCATAGTTGAAGAGGCACCACGATGAGTGTTTACTAAAATCTCTACTGGTACTTTTCTGCTACGTTTTGCGTTTTGAGCCTTTGCAACTTCAATATCATTTACAACCCAAACGATGTGAACGTTTTCTTTTGCATAACCAATGTTCGATACTTGACGTGTTAAGTTCTGTAACTTTCTTAAGTCTTTTAAAGTCACGTCAAAGATGATATTTGGTTTACGGTCATCAGCTGCTGTCATAACAGAAGCATAGAATGCTTGCATCTTTTTATCTGGGAGGTTTAATGCGTCACCAATAATCTCATGCAACTTAGCAACGTTATCAGGATTCTTTAGATTAGAAGATAGGTCTTTAAGGTCAACACCAAACTCGGCTTTTACCTTTTTAACAATAGCAGGAGTCTTAGAAGCAAGTGTTTTAAGTTCATCAACATCAAAAACCTTACCTTCGATACCAACTAGCTTGTCTTTTACAAAACCTTTACCAGAACCAGCGCCGCCTGCCATGATAACAATATTACCAAACTTAGGATATGCCTTGCCGCCAAATGTAATTAATTTTTCTAGAAGTATTTCGTATTGCTCTTCGATGTATTCTTCTCGGATAGTTTCTTCGACTATCGCATCATCTTTGAGGAATGTACTAAGGGATTTCAATTTTATTCTCCGTTTAATATAAAGACTATCTCATGTTATTTATAAAATATGTGAGTGTCGATACGAACAGTACGTTCATAACTATCAGACCAATATGGGTTAACATAAGAGGCGTGATACATAATAGCACCTTCTGTAAAGTCTTCTACTATACCATAATCAGCTATTACATTGTGAGCAATTACACTAACTTTCTGCCACATTAATTCATCTTTAGGAGTATCGTCTTTACCATCACACCACCAAGAGAACTGACATTTGTTACGAATAGGATTACCATTACTATCATAATGTGATTGATAAACTACATCACACACTGTATTCGGATATCTTTTATCATGGACACGATTAAGTGTTACCCAACCAACAGCTTTCTGACCTAATGCACTATCACCTCGTGCTTCATGATATAAGTTTAATGCCAGACAATGATGTTGTTCGTTATACTCTGCGATTAATTGTTCTTCTTGAATTGATACCATTGAAGCATGTACACCAAATGTAAATAGACTTAAACACAATACTGACAATGCAGTAGAAGTAAAACGAATCATTAACTTATCTCCTTATTATTAACAACCATAGTAGTATTATACCAGTTTTGAATAATATGTCAAGGGGTTAAACCAAAAAAAAACTGGCTCGAAAGCCAGCTAGTTTATCTTCAAATCTACAGAAAGTAATTAATCGTCAGTATCGTCTACTACATCTAAGATTTCCCACTTGACTAGAGTACCAAAAAGGTCTGTAAAGACGTTTAAGATTATCCAGGGCAATGAGAACATAGCAATACAAATAAAGTAAATGTTACCAGTCATAATCAATACAATGGTTGCACCGACTTGAACAAATCGACTAGACCATGCATCTGGTACGACCATGTCAAAGTTTACACCAGAAGTCTTTAGACCCGCAAGCAAACAAAAGCATAGGTAATAAAACATTGATGAGAATATAATCTGGATTAAAGCTAAAGTTGGTAAAGACCAATAAGCTTCAGTCGGTAAGAATACTGCAACAAGTATAAGGGCTAAATGCATATAACGCAAAATGTATCTCCAATTAGTTATGGCAGAGTGACACTTAAGCCACTCTACTATTATTTATTAGAATGAAGTGTCAGCTTCTTCGGCTTCTTCATTATATGAGTATGTACCATCGGTAACATCGCCATCAATCTTTTCATAAAGGTCAATGAAAGCCGCACGTGTATCTGGATCAAAACGATTTACACACAATTCAATCGACTTCATTTTATCATTAAAGATAGAGAAGGTCTGTACAATATGACACAACCGACGTGTTGAGATGATATCATCAACACCACCATCTTCAAAGGTTTTACGAATAGCTTGACCCCAATTGACCAACTTCTCGGCAAATTCGGTATCGTCTGCACCAAACTTCTCCATGTGATTTACAACGATACGCTTTTCAACTTTGATGGTTGGGTAAGGTTGCTCAAGGGTCACATTGAAACGCTCAAGAAAAGCTTCATCAATGATCGTGGCCGCAATAAAGCGCCCTGCTTCATCACCTTGACCCTTAGTGTTTGCGGTTGCAATCACGTTAAAGCCAGGTGCAGGTTGGACAACTTCACCAGTCTTTTTGATCAAGACAGGCTTGCCCTCAAGGACACCTTGCAGACACATTAGCTTGTTAGAGCCACGGTCAATTTCATCAATCAACAAAATTGCACCAGCTTCCATTGCTTTGATCACTGGACCTTTTGCAAAGACAGTTTCACCGTTAAGCAAACGAAAGCCACCGATCAAATCATCTTCATCTGTCTCGGGTGTAATCTGAACACGGACATATTCACGCTTGGCGTTTGCACAAGCTTGTTCAATCATCATGGTCTTACCGTTACCAGATAGACCAGCAACATACATTGGAAAGAACATACCAGAGTCAATAATCTGCTTCACGTCTTTGAAGTAACCCCATTTTACAAAGGTTGAATCTTTCGCAGGAACATAAACTTCATCTGATGAAGTAGATTGAACACGCAAAGGATTGGTCACTTGAACGGGAGCAGCTGTTGGTAGCTGAACAATTTTAGTTGGAGCTGAAGATGTTAAAGACATTTTATAAACACCGTATCCAGCTTTTTCACACTTTTTCATAAGGCCATTAGCTGTACCACGCTTTGCACCAATTGATGCGGCGAATGAATACAAGTCTTGGCGTTGGAAAGTTTCTACACCTGGGTTAGAGTTTTCAAAAGCTGCTAAAAGTTCTGTTTGAGTCATCACATTTTTCATATCGAATCACTTTCTCTCTTGTTACTCTTATAATATAAGCACTTTGGTGGAAGAAGTCAAGGGCTTCCACCAAGGTTTTTTGGTTTAGGCCACCAACTCTGCAAACTTTTGAGTGATAACCTTCGACTTCTTTTTAGAGCCATTTGATTTGTTGAATGCTTTTGCAATCTTGGCTACAGTCATATCGCTATCAACATCAAGGTATTCGATTTGCTCACTCATTTTATCTGCGGGCATAACGAACCGACGATCATAGCCACTGTTATTGTCAAACAATGCTACACCAGTATCACGAATCTCTTTTTTCTTTGCTCGGAACTTCGAATCTGACTTATAGACATAACCCAATGAGCGACATAGTTCGCCATTCAATTCGTAATTACGATCAGCAATAAAGTAGTTTAGAGTTGATACACCCATGTCACCAATTGCTTTTACCAATACACTAGTATGATCACGACGATTACCACGACCCAAATCAACCATCTTACCATTCACTTCAACTGATAGATTACGATAACGATACCCATAGCCTTGATCATAGCTTAGATCATCACCACCTATAGGAAAGATACCATTGCTATCGCCATCGGTCAATGCAACGAAGTTCATTTTTTGAACACGATGCTTTTCACGGAAATCTTCAATGATATATTGCATAGCCATCAAAGCTGTGTTGAGTGGCGTGTTGCCCAACTGCTCAAATTCTGAAATTGAACTTGAACGATTTACTGTCTGCCAGAACATCCGACGGAAAGCTTCATCATAATCACGTTTGGTCATAGTTGAGTCAAACAATTTTAGCATCGCCAACTCTGTAGATTCAATGTGAGTAACAGAAGGCTTTGCCGCTTTCTTTTTAGCTAACATTGGTTTCCAATCATCATGGCTACCAACTGAAGTGAACGAATAAACTTCGAAAGGAATACCCACTCGCTTACAGAACATCATCAATGTCAAAGTCTGACGGATCACACCAGGTAGTGTATGGTACATTGACCCAGAGTAATCAATCAACATCATCATGCCGTGGTTTTTAGCATCAGCAATGTTACTAACCTGCTTAAACAGCATATCATCATACTGGTACTTGTGAAGCTTGTTTACATCAATAGTACCTTTAGTTGACTCACGGGCACGAAGTGAACGCCAAGCGGCCTTTCTCATTTCGAATTCTTTGACCATCAGGTTTACAACCCGCTTAGTTTCTTTGATGAACGTGACATATTCGTCTTCAGGAAACTCTGGGTTATAACCATAGCCTTTCTGTGTTTCTAACCAACGCTGACGGCCAGCACGGATTTCTTCATAAGAGATAGTGCAAGCTTTAGCCTCTTGACGGGTCAAGCCTTTTGCATAAACTACATCTGGAGACTTTAACTTTGAGACGTTCTCGTTGAAGTTCGTTTCTGTTAGAACCTCTTGGTCCATCAAACCGCTTTCAGGTGAATCGGGTATACTCGACTTAGGTTCTTCTTCGGCTTCTTCCTCTTCACCGTTTTCACCAGTAGTTGCTTCTTCATTAGATTCATCAGTATCTTCTGAAGATTCATTTTCTTTGTTACCGGTTTCACTTTCTTCTGTGCTTTCCTCATCGGTCATAGAGTCTTCATCACTCTCGGTGCTTGAATCATCAGGATTCATCTCACTATCACCAGACATTGGAGAAGCTGTAAGAACTTCATTTTCAATTTTATTATCGCTATCTTTTGACTTTTCACCAAGCCATTGTTGAATATCACGACAGCACTGAACAACGTCATCATAGGTTTCACAAGCTTTTGCTTGCGCTACAAAAGGTAGTTCATCATCTGCGAATGGAACATCAACTAAATCACGTGCTTTGGCGTGAATATTTAAACGATCCATGAACCCTAGTTCATAAAGATTTTTTTCTTTAATACCGAAGAGGTCTTTTTCACCCATCATCAATTCGGTATAGCCACGCTTAAAGTTACCGACAAGACCAGGGTACTTGCGGAGAATATGCTTTTCGGCCCGAATATCTTCTACAATGTTCAGGTGTGAATGGGGAATACCTTCACTCTCATATTCATTAAAATTTTCGGGAGTGAATAGGGCATGAGCAATCTCATGGCCGACAAGCATGTCAAGAACGTCTTTACTCATATCTTTCCAAAGCGGAAGACCGAGTGTACGTGATTTAACATCAAAGAACGCAGTTTCGTAATTGCCCTGCTGCACTGTAATATTCTCGTTAGCGAGAAGGCGGGCAAGAACTGATTTTTGAGCAAACATATAGAATCACCTCTCTTGTTACTCTACTAATATAATACTTATAAGGTAGATTGTCAAGAGGCTATATGCCAATTTTATCAGAAAAAACCATCATTGCGATTTTAGCTTCTTCAATGATTTCTTCTTCTGTTGAGTTAGAGAAGCCATAAGGCATTTCCATCATATCAAAAAGATTTGACGCTTGAACCATATTAATATTGAGTGCATTGGCGATCATTTTAATATATAGCATATTGTTTCCTTTTCTATCTACAAGAACACATTATCAGTGATTCGTATAGAAGTCAAGGGCTACTTTGGGTTATCTACCCAGTAGATAGTGTTTGGAGGCAGAAAGCCGTGAATAAACCATGCTACACCAAAGTGTGGGTTTCTTTTCCCAGTAAAGTCTATTCGATTGTTATATACTAGTGCAGACATACCATGTTCCATAAACATACGACCACGTTTGCCGCCTTGAAACGATGCAACAGGAAGTAATAGCGCAAATGGCTTATCTAACTTATAACAATGTTCTATAAACTTATCTTTAATACTATAAGGAGGATTTGTTACAATCCCGTCATAGATATCATCCCGTGTACAATCAAAGAAATCCCTGTCACCAGACCCAACCATATTAAAACCATGTTCGTCGAATCCGGTAAGAATGTTAGAACTTTTTCCGCTAGTCGCTTCATAGTATGTTTTGTCTTTATCTAGGTATTGAAGCAGTGGAGCAACTTGGCTACTTGGTGTGTAGCACTCATCACTCTCACTGTTTCTACCTATTGTTTTAAGAGAATCAAGTAGCATCAGCTTGCATCGGTTCTCCAATGGCTTCGCCGTCTGCATCAACCTGTGTGATCATTGGTTTACAATGCAATTCGAATTCGCAGTCTTGGAAAGACCAACCTAGTTCTTCAACGCCTTCCTCATACTCTTCACTATATGCTTCTTCGACTTTTTCAATTATCGCTTCAATATCTTCACCTTCAAGTCTTTTACCATTTGAGTGAATGGACCAATCTTCCCAACAACCATCCCATGCATCTTGCATTTCAGCATCGGGATAGTCTTCAGTAAGCATGATATAATCATCATCAATATCAGGTAATAGCAAACCCTCAATTAATTCAAATACAGTTTTATCAGAAGGTAGAACATCTTCACTTTTTTCGTTTAGTTCAGTCAAACCATAATCAACTGCAAATTCAAAAAAGGTTTCTGTTCCTGGGTGTTTATATTTCAACCACTCTGCAACTTCTTCATCAGTCTCAGGAACTTCAGTCATAAATGTGCCTGATCGCCAACCAAGTTCTTTAATAAGAACTGCCCGTTGATTTTCTTCGGCGTCTTCTCTAAAGTCTGATAGCGGTCGATTAAACAACGTAAATTCTACAAGAGACTTCTTGTACGTGGGTTCTATTTTAAAGTACTTCATTTTTACACCTCATTTTTAGCAACAGTAATTGCTATACCTTTACCAAATTCTAATAATATATCAGTATCCATATTATATTCCTATGCTATTTGAAACCATTCTGGGGTTTCACGTTTTGACCAAACCATTTTGAAACGGCTTTGTTTAGTTTGATAGAATGCACGATATGATTTTACTACATCTTCGAACATGCATTCTGGATTTGATTTCATCGCCAAAGGCTGCTTTGTCAAATAGCCGACTGGGATATTACGTGGTGGCGTGGCTAAAAGTTCACGCAACTTTGTATCTGACATATGCTCTTTACCGTATCGATACTTATATTCATCACACAAAGCGACAAAGTGAGCGTAGTGCCAATTGTAGTTGTCATTTGATTGCATCGTCCAGATAGTACATGGATGCGCCTGATGCGCCACACGATATAGGACTTGCTCTTGATTATCGTCTGGATGAACCCAATACTTTACTTTGGTCTTACCAGACTTAGAAGGACGTATCTCTATAGTCCCGTCAAGCATACGATGGGCTGTAGAGAGCATCTGTGCGCTTTCTACAACCATCTTAACGACATGCTTATCGCACTGAAGTTGTGCGGCTTTTACTGGGTCTTTATCTAGTACGAATAGATTCATATTAAACTTCTTTGATCATAGCTTCAAGTTCTTGATCTGTAAAACCAGAACTAGGACCGAAGTATTGTTGTACTAATTCTAAAAGCATATCAAATGATTTAGAAGTAAATTCATAAAGAGGATTGCCGCCAGCAGGACCATCTAGTGTGATAAGAGAAGCATGACACCCATGCTCTATTGCGAAGTTGTTAACTTCAAGGTGGGATGCTTCGTGGCTTATATCGATTTCAACTGAATACATAATTTTCTCTTTCATCTTGTTACAAGCTACACTACATGGATCGTGGATAACTGTCAAGGGCTTTTTCTATATCTTGTTTGGAAGAACCCTTGTGTTTGATCTAACGCCGCAATCATATCTCTAAACATTTTATGAGACATACAAATTAAATCAGCTTTACCATCATCTGGAAATTGTCTTAAGAAAACTCCAGCATCATCAATAACCAATTCAACATCAGTATATTGACCAGTTTCATCTAATACAGTAGTCACGGTATGATCCCATTCAATTTCATTACTAAACATTAAGCAGCTTGCTTTTCTAGTTCTTCAAGCATTTGGGTTTTACGTTCAAGCATACGCTCAAGTGAATAGAGCGCCATACGCTTCTCATCACTGGCACCTTCTTTAAAGGCGATAATTGCACCTTCAAGTGTTTGGATATCAATCACGTCATCAACCATTTTTAGACCCTTTCACGAATTCATTATTACTAGCAGCGATATGATCAGTATAGATTTTACTAAGTTCTAAAAAAGTGGTCATATCTTCATAACCTTGTTCCGCATCAGATCGAACTTTTGAACCAAGTGGAAAAGGCTTTATCGTATCAGCTTTCGACTTTCTTTGAAGTCTCGATTGCGCTCCCACTTTCCAATAAGTTGTCTTTTGCATTATTCCACTCCTCTACATCATATGTCATATTATTAAGCTTAGTTCCTGACCAAGCATAGGTATCTTCTAAACGAGAGGCCAAAGCAATGACCTCTCCACTCATGTCTTTAATTACATACATAAGGCTTATTCCATATACCAGCGTTAACGTCAACATACCAACCCACATCAAAATAATCGGTTTGAATGTCACTGTTATCGTGGTTACTATATTTAGAACCAACGCCGTTCATAGCACCAAGCAATTCCTCATAGAAGTCAGCAATCTTTTCTTCTTCAATTTCACGCATGTTATCTACACAGTGATAAGGATTGATTTGATAATAATCGCTAATAGTTGAACGTGCCCAACCACGCCACTCACAAATTTTTTCATTGTACTTATTGGCGGCAGCGATTAAGTCTAACGAACCAGACTTGAGACTGACAACTAAAGTGCTATGATTATTAACACTTACGCTACCCTTCATATTGTACTTTTTAAGAACAGCTTTAATCTGGGGCATCATTGATTTCTTTTTATCTTGGTTCATATAGGCCATTAGGCACCTCTTTCATCTTGTTACATTATTAATCTATAGTGATTCGCAATGAATGTCAAGGGTTAAATTGCGCTTAAAACACTTTCTCTAACTTCAGTGTCTTCGGCTTCTTCGAAATCAACATTACTTGAAAGAGCGGCTAATTCGTTTAAAGCCCACTTATAAACTAGTTCAATAGAACCTTCGTTAACGTCACATAATTGCTTTGCTTGAGCAACGATTTCTGAAACTTTTTGATTACCGGCATCTGTGAACATATTAAACATAGTGATTCTCTTTCTCTCTTGTTACTCTTATAATATAGTATATGATTCGGGTAATGTCAAGAGGTATTCAGCAGATTTCTATTACTTGAGCCATATTTTTTCCACCAAACCCAAAAGAATTATTCAACATTCTTTTAGCTGGTTTAAACATATTCTCTCGTACTAGTAAGTTCTTATCATCAAATGTACAAGTTTCAAGATTGTGAATGTGAGGTATTACTCCTCTATTCATAGAAAGGATAGAGTAGATTGTTTCTATCACACCAGCGGTTGCAAGTGTATGACCAATTTTACTCTTGGGTGCCCAGATAGGCACTTCGCCTATTGAGTTAACAATAGTGTTATATTCGATTTCATCACCTACTGGAGTTGATGTGGCATGAGCATTTACTGCGTCTACGCTATCTACGTGTTGTAATGCTTTACCGATAGCAATAGTAGCACCACGTCCATCAGATGCGGGCGAAGTCATTTCAACAGCATCATTAGATTTCCCCATAGGGTAAAGTCTAGCGATAGGTCTAACTTTGTATTTCTCTACCATCTCTTCTCTCATAAGAACAAGAGTAGCGCCACCTTCTCCCATAAGAAAGCCCGCTCGATTTTCATCAAACGGTGCTGAGTGATTTGCGATAGCGCCTAGTTGATTAAAGTATTTAACAGCAAGGTTACAACAACCCGCATCAGAGCCACCTACAATCACATAGTCACTTTCTTGTGCTTCATACATACCATAGTCTATAGAAGCCAGTCCGGTCGCACAAGATGCTTGTAGCCCAACAGTATTTCCCATGAAGCCATATAGAGATGAGAGGTGCGAAGAAGTCATTTCAGGAATGCGATTGACAAGACGCCTTACAAGAACTCTCTTACTGTTGTGTACTCTATTCAACATATCTACACCCATCTCAATATCATTTGAGACACTTGAAAAGACTATAGAAACATTTTTGCTATGAGGTAGACCAGCCATTTCAATCGCTCTTTTAGTCGAATGAAATCCTAACATTTGAGAGTTTGAGAAAGAAGGTCTTATCTTTAACGGAAGATTGTCTTGTAGAACAAGTTCATCTAAGTTGACTGGCATACCTTTATTGATTTTATAATCTTGCTCAACCATTTCTGGTATATCACTAGTGTAGTTATTATCATCAATCATTTTATCCCAACAGGTGTTGTAGTCATAACCCAACCCATCGACCATACCAAAACCAACTACATATATCGGTTGCATCATATACCTCGCTCTGCAATAAACCTTTGTCTTACGTCATATAATTTTTGAAGATATTTAAATGTGTTACCAGTAAACACTTGTGGTTCACTACCATCAACTGTAATTACGATAGCAAACTTTTTAATTGATATTCCAGTTCTTTCATAAAATGCTGCAGCATAGAACGAAGCTTGAATAAAGTAATTTTGAACCCACTCTTCTTTCTTTGGCTTACGTGATGTTTTAAAATCGATAATAGTTAGTTCGCCATCAAACTCAGCAATACAATCTACACGACCAGCAATCATAAACTTGTCACTATACAATGGGACTTCTTGCGCCCAAATATTAGTAACACGTTTATCTAGTATTGGTTTGATTTGATTAAAAGAGAATAAGTTTGCAGGCATTGCACCCTTAGACCAATCTTCTTTATTGTTTAGATAGTCTTCGGCGAGTTGATGCACTGCTGTACCACGTGTGGCAGCTTGAGTACTAATCTTATTAGCAGTCTCTTCACCTACACGTTTTCTCCAAGCAAGAATACCATCTTTACTAAGAAGAGAGAGTACTGTTGTAATAGAAGGATATTTGTTACCTTCTGGGGTGATGTAAGTTCGACCTGTTGGTAAAGTCTCACAGTCAAGCTCTGGTAGAGCTTCCATATTAACATGTTTAAACATTATTCGAAGTTTGCATTTCCTACACTATTAAAAGAACCTGGCGTGTTGCTAGAGTATCTGTTATAGAGGATTCTATTCGGTGTACCTAACAAAGTTCTTAGATTGTCATATTCGTTATCTAATGCTGTATTATACACCAAATCTTTGCTTGCGTCAAGCTCTAATTTGTTTTTTAATTCTAAATTATTAATAGTAGGTTCGAGACTCCAATACACTGCGGCCAAGCCAGCAACTTGAGGAGATGACATTGATGTACCACTTGCCATCACTGTTTTAAAGTTACTATCAAATGGGTATGTCACAACTTGGTCAGGTGACGTGTCTTCATAATTAGTACCTTCACCCCAAGCAGAAATGATGTTCGTACCAGGAGCAAGCATTGAAATAGCAGGTCCTCTAACAGACATTTGTGCTATTTGCTCTTCTGAGTTATTATTAAGATTACTATCAAGGTTACTTACTGATAAAGCATCTTCGCTAAATGGACTTCCGCCTCTATGATAATTGGCAAAGTAGTTATTGCCATTTGTAAAGTTAGAGTTAGTTGTTCCAATGTATTCCATGATTACTCGGTTATCATAATCAACGCCAGTAGGTACATCATGCTTAACTGGCATATTGCCTGCTGATACAAAACAAAGACAACCAGCATCACTCAATTCTTCAACACTCACATCATAGGAAGCAACCCTTGATGGCATTATGATTTGATTATTTGGTCGACCTATAACTGTGGAATCTAGTAGACCTACATTTTCATAAACAGCGGCTCTAGAGGTAAAATTAATATTCCAATAATAATTTACATTTCTATGTACAAATGCTTCTAGCTTCCACTCAGTTGGTAAAAATATACTTTGCGTACTCCAACTCATGTTTATTACAGTTGGTCTTCCATTTGTCTTTGCATTGTGCCAACCTAACATAAGATCAAAAGCATCTGGAATATCAAACCCATCAGTGATACCATTACCACCTAGATTTAGTTTCATGCTAAACACATGTGCTTCAGAAGCCCATCCATATGTTTTACCAACGGCAGTGGCCGCTACATGTGTTCCATGTCCGTTTGTATCTGTATAGAAGTTTGCGGGTTGAGATAGACCAGTAAGTCCAGATGCTGTAGGCCAATCAATTTGTTGTACTCTACTAACACCATTCTTATCTTCGAACTCTGGGTGGTCTACTTGAATACCAGTGTCCATAATTACTACATCAACGCCAGTGCCGTCTAAGACATAATCATATTGGTTATCGTTTTGTGATAGATCGCCTGCACCATTAAACGGATTAGCAACTTTGTTTGATCTAACTAGACCCCAATTAGAAGATGTATTAACTACGTTAACTTTTTTTTCGTAATTAAATTCACGAATAGAATCAACCGAAATTGTTCTCATCGGATCATCTTTTAATGTTACACCATAAACTCTTTCGTCTTTCGACAACCAATCAACTTCTTCGCCTGTTAGCATATAATTGAATTGACGCTTTGAATTAGTTCTTTGATTCGCAACAGAAACTTCTCTAGTTGGTATTACGCCACCACCAGTTTCTTCGATCATCTCTAGGTGAAATTGTTCTACATCAACATTTCTGTGTAGAGCTACGATGTATTCTTGTTCCATTTACTTATCCTTAAGACGAAATATTTGCTCCAAGAGAAATAACTTTCCAGTTAGAGCCATCACTAATAGCAACACAAGGGCTACCGCTATTACCATCAGAAACGTAAATCATATCGCCAGCAACACCAGCAACTACATTTGCCTCTACAGTCGTGTATGAGTTAAGTCGTATAGGGGACGAATTAATCACAACTGCATTTGTTGCATCAAGGACAATATTAGTACTAGAGTTAATTGTAGGTGTGCCAACACCACTAGATGTAAAGTTCGTAGCAGTTATAGTGCCAGTAACATTTGCGCTAGTATTTACTGTAAGATTATCAGTGATAACCGAAGAAGCGGTTAATGTATTACTTGACATAGTAATATCAGCAGATACTGTGTTATTAGAATCTAATCTAATAAAAGAGCTATCTAAGTCAATGCTATCAAGGAATGTAACATGACCAAATGCGTCCACGCTAATATCTTGAATAACAGTACGACCAGTGCCAGTAACACTAAGTTGATTAGACGTATCTGCATGAGAAAGAACATCAGTTACACTTAAAGCAAGACCAGTTCCAGTAGTAAAGTTTACTCCACCACCGCCACCACCATTGTCTTCAATGTCAGTTACACGTGTGTTTAGATCGCTAAAATTGCCATCCAATTCTAACGTTGTTAAAGGAGCCCCTTTGGTGCTTCTTAATGTGATTGCCATCTTAATCCCCTGTGACTAGTCGTTTCTTGTATTTATATTAACCTATAATAACGGTCGTTGAGCCTGATGCAGTGTGACCACAAGAAGCACTATCGCCCGCTTGTACGACAGCTTTACCTTCAACAATGAAAGTACTTTGTGATGCACTTATAGTTGGTGGAGCAGGACCATGAGGCGGATCACCATGAGGCGCAACTGAATCACCATTCAACACCACTTTTTGACCATCGAATTTAGTTGAGGATGAACTAGCGATTAAATCACCACCTGCTGTATCTAAGTCATAACTAGCTGCCGCCATCTTTAACTTCCTTTATGATTACTTTCTCTGGCTCAATCAACCACTCTAGTATAGTTTCTTCTACCCAACCCATTTGGTTTAGCATCTCTGTTGGGAGTTCTATTGCTAGTTCACCATCTTCTGTTTCGATTACATGGCTTGTGTACGATTTCATAACCCTAGTTTATCCCTTGCTATAATGTATGACTTGACCAATTTACTTCTTACGATATCTTCTATCTGGAACTCTACGAATTTAAATGCATTCATTGAAGCAATAACTTTTAAGAAGTCTTTCAACCCTGATTCCTCATTGTATCGTTCACTAGTCAAATCATCTTGCTTTACGTCTCCGCAGAAAATAATTTTACTATTTTCACCAACTCTAGTCATGATGGTATGCAATTCACCATCACTCATATTTTGAACTTCGTCTACAACAATAATACAATCATCTAAAGTAACACCACGTAAAAAAGAAGTAGACCTAAACTCTAGCAAACCTTTTTGCTTTAGTATTTCATATGAGTCAACTCTATTGAATATCTTAGTCGAAATCTCATGATAAGGTTCTTCGTATACTGCTTCTTTTTGTCTCTGACTTCCTGGTAGAAATCCTTGGTTTCTAGTTGGAACAGTAGACCTGATTATATAAACCTTTTTATAACTTGGGCTTTGTTGAGTGACTTCTTTTAAAGCGAAGAATAGGGCTAAGAACGTTTTACCAGTACCAGCAATTCCATGTAGCATTAAGTTGTATCCGTTTTTCCAAGATTCAAATGCTACTCTTTGATTGTCCGTCATTGGTTTGATTGAGTGATCAACACCAAAGTTTACTGTTAGTACGTTATTCTCTCCTAAAATTCCTTGTTGCTTCAAAATCCTACGCTGCTTCTTCGTCAGCCTTTTTTGGTTGGCAGGCATTTATTTCCCTTCATATAATTATTATCTAGTTTTAATTGTTGATTCGGTAAAGCCTTTTGAATTTCCTTTTTTGATATGTTTAAGTAATGAATTAAAGCCATCGTCTGTTTTTCGAATACCCATTCGCATTGAGTCACCAAAAGCTGGACCCTTAGTTAAGAACTGTTGTAGATGCGGATTCTCTTTTTTGAACTCATCTAGTTCAGACATCTTCATCAATAGTTCTGTTTCTTCACCGGTCTCGGTATTTCGAAAGTTATAAGTCGGCATTATATTCTCCTATATATTATAAAAAAGGCGACCCAATGGATCGCCCTCTGATACCATCACAATGGTATTTATACAAGTAGTTCGTAGATTTCTTTCCAAGAACTTACTTTGGTTACATCTTCATGCTCAAAGTCATCGTTGTGACTATGTGTCATGAGAATAGAGTTAAGGTTATTCTTTAGCCCTTCGATAGCGTTCTCGGGCTTATCTTCTACCCAGACACAATCTGTGCCATAGTATTCGCTAAGAACTTCATCTTTATCTTCACCAGTGTCAAGATACACATACTTCTCAAAAGCAGTTTCACCGAACAACTCCCGAAGGTTCTTAGTCCGAAGATGTTGAGCATATTGATCTTTGCTCAAGCTAGTGATTGCATGAAAGATGAACCCATGTTCTTCATGAAGCTTCTTAACATATTTGATAGCATCCCGAAGAGGGGGTAGCTTACGAATAGCGGCACTCTCGTTAAACATACGAATCAACCGTTTGATTTCATGTTTATCCATATCATAGGCAACTGCCATATCGTAAACATCGTTGTTTACTTTTACGTAGTCGTGACGCCACATCCAAGAATGGAAAGCATACTCCCAATCTAGGAGTACGCCGTCACAATCTGTTAGTATCACTTTATTTTTCATCATATATAAATCTTTCTCTTAAGTTCATTATTAATATAGTATGATTCGCAGAGAAAGTCAAGGGCTAAGTGAAAAAACTATTCTTTGTTTTGGCTTTTTGTTTACGAGCCTTTTGAATAGCTTTCTTTTTTGTATCGTAACGTTTACCGTCACGCTTCTTAAAAGTTGTGTCTTTTGAAGGATCACTCCAATCATCTTCTTCATACCAATCTTTAAAAGACTTACGATTTTTAGACATTGTTAACTCTCTACTTTGCCTCTGATGATATTACCAAATGCTGTATTGATAACAGCTTTTGTTAAACCTTTCATTGGTTTCTGCGCAATAACTTTACATAGAAGAATTGCATCATGCTTATCAATCGACTCAAGCATCTGAATGAATAGTTGCTCACGTCTAACTCTAGTGATATTCATTTCTGAACCTGCTAGAAAGTACTTCATCTTTCGAAGTTCTTTGTATAACATACCTTGGGAGTCTGGATACTCCGAAGGTTGATATGGCGGTGCGGTGTCAGGTAAGTCAAACTGAAACCGCTCTTTGTCGTACATAAGTACTAAAAGATTTTTTAAAGAATGGGAATCATGTGCCTGAAGCCATTCTATTTTTTCAGATTTCGTTTTTAACGCACATGCTTTATTCACGATTTCTGATAATGATAACGTTATACCCAATTTAAAACTCCGATATTACTTCCATAAGATTTTTTAGTTTATTCTTAATGAAGTAGTTAAACAACTGAGAGCGATCTTTTTCATTTACATCTAACCACTTATCCATAATCTGCTCTTTAATGTTTGCAGGTATTTCTGTTAGATCGATCAATGATTTATTACGCATATAGTTACGCTTAACTTCTTCTTGCATATTATTTATGTTGTCCCATTCCGCAAGCCTTTTCTTTGTAACTGGTCGTTGACGTTCACCAACAACAAGACAATTATCAGCCGAAAGAATATTCGGTACACCATCACCAGAGTCGCCTTTGATGATATGCTCATACAAAAACTTTTCGGGAGACGAGTGTTTAATCCAACGCTTACGTGTAGGATCATATTGCTTCACGTTAGCATATGTGTGAAGTTGAATATAATCTTTATCACCAGACAAAATCAAAATCTGTTCAGACCCATTGTTTAACAAAGTACCTTCATTGTGAACAATAGTACCAATGATATCATCTGCTTCGGCTGTATCAATCTGAATAACTTTGTATGGGAAGAATGTTTTCAACTCTTCTCGTATTGTATTAAGAGCATTAAAGATCGCAGACCAATCTAACTCAGACTCATCACGGCTCTTCTTTCGATTTGCTTTGTAATACGGAAACGATTTGCGTCTCCAATAATTCTTATCATCACAAGCAATCACTAGTTCACCAAACTCTTGGTTAAACTTTTTGCGGTTAGCTCTTAACGTATTCAGTATCATATGCCTAAGCATAAACACATCTATTTGTGCGTTCTTATGATTTCCAATCTGCATCATCATATTAGAAATCATGACCTGATTCAAATCAACTAGAATCATAATTTACTCCTTATCTATCCATAATGTATATATTGTACAGATGTTAGATCGGTTTGTCAAGGGCTAATTCGTCTTTATTCGTCTTCTTCTGCCAGTAGACTGTACTTAAAATCTTCTTCATCTTCGAAGTCAAACATTTTTTCAGATACTTCGTGCAAAGGATATCTTTTACTAGCTGAACGAAACGCAAGTGCCCTAACCGATTCGATTACCATCATCAAGTCGTGGGCTCTAGCATTATCTGTAACATTGTAACCAAACTCTTCTAGCATCATAGAGATATCAATCGCTGCTGTTGTCGAAATGATATTGATAGAGTCTTCTAACGTATCATTGTCGAGAACAATCTCTTCGAACTTCTGTTCTTCTCTCTTGACCCTATAACTATTCAAGTCTATTATCTCACTCATTTAAACACCTTTAGTATAATGGTGTCTGCATTTATTCTGCCATTCGAATTACGACCCTTGGTCTTCATAGAGTTGTACTCCTTATTCATCTTAGCCTTGGTCGTTTTAGCAGTCGTAGCTATAAACTCTTCTGGCTTACGGAGTTTCTTCTTCTCACACTTACCTTCATCTATATTGATGATAGTAGTCCCTTTGACTCCCAAACCAACTGTAGCAGTTGATTCGATACGTGTTAGGTTTCGAGTCTTGACATTGAATAGCCAGACCATCGATGCCCCAATAATATTATCGGGTGTCATACTTGTGACTTGATACTCTGAGCTGTGAGCCATGTACTTGACTTTACGCACTTGTTGCGAAATCGTAACAGGCTTTTTAGTACGAATTTTACGAGTAGCTTTCTTCGAAGCCATATACTTCTCGGCATCAGTGACAACTTCACTAATGTATTTGAAAAAGGTCTTTTGCTCTTTCTTACTCATATGAGCATAACCCTCGACCAACTGTTCGTAATCGTCAGTTGGTTTCTTAGGTTTACGACTAATAAGTTCTTCTAACTCTTTTTGTAGAGGAGTATAGAAGTCTGCTACAGCCTTTGCTGTGATGTAAGGCGCATCATTCGTTTGAAGCAAGTTGAAGATTGACAACTCTTCTATGCTGTCAATTGCTTCTTCAATACCCGCAATAAACTCTGCAGTCTTTTCTTTGACTATATCCGCAGGTGTTCTCTTGCGAATAGACACTACATTACTATCTTCAGTTTCTTCTGTCTTTCGACCTGAACCAATAGCAATTGTTTTTTGAATATGCTCTTTAATCCAAGACATACGCCTTTCATCAAAGGTAGCACCATTGAGTAGCATCCGACACAAACCACAGACAGTCATTGGGCAACGCCAAGCTTCTGCAGCACGAAAGTTAGCATACTCTTGCTTAGTGTAGTTCTTTTTGACAAACTCACTAGCCCACTTATGCCCATCTTTCTTATGGTCATAGAAATAGCCATAGTGACGAAGTGTCTCTAGAACTTTTTCTTCTGTCTGATTAGACCAATCGGTAGTCTCGTAACCGATATGCTTTTCTTCTGTAATACGAGTAGCGTTGCTACCTCTACGAGAAGAAACCATTTTTTTAGTCTTACGCTTAGTAGATGTACGTGCCATTAGGACCACCTCTTCATAATTAACGAATCATTTCATAACTATATTAGCATTACTATTTTACGTTGTCAAGAGGCCTTTAAACATTTTTTCCCATTCTTTGCTTTTATAATTGATATCATGTAGGGTATCAATGATGTTTTTTTGCAGTTCTAGATTATTTTGCAAATCTTTGTTGGGATGCAATACACTTTCGATAGCACTCTTAAGATGATGGTGTAACATGTTTAAATGTTGCTGTTTGTCTTCTGTATATTCATACATGTACGTTAAATTCATACCAAGTTCAGGTAAAGCGCCATGAGAAGAATGTACACAGATCAAACCTGCACTCATTGCCTCTAGTAGTCTTTCGTTTGTTGCTTGCATTATAGTGCCTGGTGCAACAAAAATATTTGCATTCTCTAAACCATCTCTGATTTCTTTGGGAGACTTGCGACCATAATTAGTTATTTGCGGATGTTCATTTATAAGTCTGAATAACTCTGAAAACGTCTCATCATTTTCATCCCAAACATATTCACCATTTGCAGTGTAGATATCTAGTCTTAAGTTCTCGTAATCTGCGGCAAGTGTTCTAAATGCAATATAAACTAAATCTAAACCAACATATGGCTCAGCATGATATACAATATTTACTGTATCTTTATTTTTCTTATGTGCTTTAATAGGTGTAACGCTATCTCTAATCACAGTACCAGCTGAGTATGGAATTTCGAAGTAAGTATTAAACAATGTCTTTTGTAAAAAACTTTTGAACACAATTTTATCAAAGACTTTCCACTTTTCTTTGAGTGGTAAGACCTCAGGATCGTTTGGCAAAGTATCTACAACAAAGACTTTTTTCTTCTTAGGATCTAAATCTTCTTTAAAGTTTCTTAGTACTTGAACATCTTTTAAAATATCTGGATTAATTCCATCAATAATCTTTTCATCATTTAGCATGTATGTAACGTACTCCATTTACACTTTTAATAGTTTTCCAAGTAATTCTTTGCACGTTGTCAATTGCATTATCTTTTATAACATAAAGAAACGGCGTAGTTAAAGAATCGTATTCAACAGTTGGATCAGTAACATCTACTGATACACGATTGTAAACACGAAGGTCACCACCCACTTCACAGTGAATGGTGTTTTCGTTATTGTTTTGAAGCATTGTATAAGCTTCTAATTTATTCATTACCCTGTCTCCACCTTTGCGGCAACGTTCTTAAATGTCTTTAAGCTATCCCAACGGAATGAACGCCAAGCCTTTTTATCAACGTCCCATACAGCAATAGATGAGTCGCTCTTTTTGTTATTTAGTGGTTTCTCTTTTGACGCAGCTGCATCAACAACTGGTAATTGATCTGCGATTAGTGTAGCAGTCATTTCACGAATTGAGCCATCTTTCTTCTCAAAAGATAAGCTAACTACTTCATTTAAAAGAATTTCTTTGATTTGATTTTTATTATACACTTCCATCTCCATAAGTTCTAGTGTCCTCTATTTCTTGCAAAAATTCAGTAAAGCCGCCAACATGCTTCTCGTACCAAACAATTTGTGGTACTGTTCGAACACCTGGAAACTTTTTCTGAAAAATATTCATATTATCACCTTCGTGTAAATCTATGTACTCATATGGCAAGTCGTAGCTTTCAGCTACATCTTTTGCTTGTTTGCAATATGAACAATTTTGAGTACCATATATTTTAATCACTTGGGCCACCCGCTAATCTAAAGCTTTGATGCCTCTTAACCCATTCTCTACCAGACACACGTTGCTTAATGAACTTGCGATTGGTTTCATTTTTATTTGGGTTCTCAATAGTAAAAACTACATCTTTACCTTGTTCTAAAGCCCTCATTTGATTCAAAACACGTTGGCCCGAGTCTTTGTTAGGTGTGCTAATCGAACTTCGACGCTCACCCTTTGACGTATAATTCTTACCAGTGGATCTATTACCCATTCACGTTTTCTCCTTGTTACTAAGTTCTTCTAATCTATTCGCAATATCTGCCCACGGCTTTTGAACTGTCCAATGGGCATGTGATCTTAAACGCTCAATCATTTGTTCGTCAGTCATAATCTTAGCGTCTTCTTCACGCATTTTACGACCCATAAAGTCATGGTAAGACTCACGTTTCTGAGACATTTAATTTCTCATTAGCCCGACTAGATGTGGTACCTTCTTCAACATTAACCCAACAACGATGAATATGTTGTAACTTTTGATCTGTAGACCAAGATTTTAAATAGTCGTTATCGCCATCAAAGAGTTGCAAGATTTGCTCTTGGTCCATGACTTGAGCATCAACGATATGTTCACCCAAAAACTTTTGACTAAACTCTTCAACTTCATTCATTGTAACTGCGTCAAGTGCCCAAGATGCTTCAGCTGGTACATCGGGATTGCTTGCTTGAAGTTCACTCATTGGAATAACATAACGGTGTTTAAAAGTAGCCACTGCTGTAACTGCTACATATTGTTCATCTTTATTAATCATTTTTACTCCAAGTTAATTGTAATAGTGTGTATATTATCATACATTATAATGAATGTCAAGTGTTATTTTTACACTTGCCATACTTCAAACCACTCATCTGAGTTGTATGCTTTGAGTGCCGCATCATCATTACCTTTAAAAACTAAAGCACCAGATGAAGACACACCAAAGTTACGTGCATCTACAACATCAACAGTTTTCATTCCAGGTACTCTAACATTATAAGTTTTTAACTTTAGATTGGCTGTAACTTTTACTTTATTCATAATTTCTTCCTTTATATTCCATTTCAGTTCTAATCTCATCACCTTGTGTATCATTCGCAATACCGGCTGCCATTCCTTGTATATCTTCTAACAAGGCCTTCGCAATAACTTTATCGTAAGTTTTACCACTTAGTTCGCTATATTGATTCCTAATACGATGCAACTCTATAGCTTTGTCTTTCATTACATCAATTCTACGCATCATATCTTCTATTGTGTGTATCAAACTTCCACCTCATTTGTTTTACTACCATCGAAAATTGTAGAGCCACTTGGTCTTACAACACCACAACTCTTACAATAAACTATAACTACATCAAACCTAAGATCGTCTATAGTTAGCACAGTCTTTCTTCTTTCAAGCTTTGAGTTCGTACAACAAGAATGAGTTGGTTTTAACATGCGTTGCTTCGTTCTCAATTACAGGAATATGTACATTTATATATATCATACTTTTTGATTCGAATCAAGAGGAATAAGGTCTTTATTTTCATAAATATAAGAGTGAAATTATACTAATATAGGTGGATAAGATATGTTTAAAAGAATCACTTTGGTCATTTTTGGCCTTGTATTTGCAACTGCTTCGATAGCAGAAGATACTGCAACACTCAATAGTAATGCAATTGTAACAGAATCAACTACTACAAGTTCAGTAACAAGTGATGCTAAGTCAGAAACCACAGTAAAATCCCCACCACCATCTGCTATTTCCCCAAATATAAACTCAGCTAATTCTGATTTATGTACTGTAGGAGTATCAGGGGCGGTACAGACCCAAATTCTAGGGATCTCGGCGGGTAAGGCTGTAAGGGATATGAACTGTGAAAAATTAAAAAACGCAAAAACTTTATATGATATGGGAATGAAAGTGGCAGCCGTGTCAGTCATGTGCCAGGATCCTAGGGTCTTTAGAGCAATGATGCAAGCAGGCACACCATGCCCATATGATGGCATGATTGGTCAAGCAGCTAAACTAGCATGGGAAGAAAATCCTGAACAACAACCAGAAGCAAGAAACAGGCGTATAAGCGATGAAAATAAGAGTACCTTTATTGGCGGCAGTATTATCGGTGGGCTTTTCCTCTTACTCTTATTGTGATACGGTAGGCGGAACAACAAATAATGCAGCATCGAATGGTCCAGTTTGGAACATGGCTGACGTTTTACCACCTGAAGCTGGAATAACAATCGGTAGTGTTTTATATAGATATACAGTTCAAAAAAATGCGAATGATGACTTTACAGTAACAATACAAAATAGAAAATTGGGTACTGCTAATGAATATATGTTTAGAGAGACAGATGATTGGAGTCAATTACCTGGCGCTACAATAAATAAGTCAGTACCTCTTAGTAATCTACCGGCAGAACTTTTTGGTGAAGGGTCTATAGCAACAACAGGCTTTGGTACTGTTCAAGACCCAAGTGTATATTATACATATAGGTTTGACCCGTGTTATATAGTGATAGCAAACCCGGAATGTCCTGGTTATGAATCTGCTCTATATGACTGGCTAAAAGAAAGAGGTTTACTGGATCGTGAACCAGATGTTAATGATCCATATTATGATGAATGGGTTCAACTAAATCTTAATAGAGAGACTGAGGTTGACGAAGAGACTGAAGAAGAAAAAGAACAAGCTAAAAGCGAAGAGGATAAAGCAAAAGAGCTAGATCCAATCGAAATGCTAAACAAGAATGTAGATATTGAGGGGTTTATAGATGGTGCTAGGCAAAGTGATATTATTAGCCAGCTTTCAACTATACCTCAATTTGAAGTATATACTAATGCAATAATTCCTGGCGGAGTTTATGAAGAAACGATTACCTTACAAGATAGTGACTTACCTGATAATGCAAGAGCGTTAAGTAACCTAGGACGTGACGAAGTTCATAGAGAGATGGTACGCTCACAATACCGAAACTAAATTAGTGGAGAAACTAAAATGGCGAACATAAAAGCTATTATACTAATTGCTGCAGCAGCTACCACAGGATCCGCACTAGCAGCATCACAAGAAGTGCCTATCACGGGTACTGTACAATCTAAATGTTCTATTTTTACAGATAGAGCAGGTGTGTACGGTTCACCAACACCACACCAACTAAGTACTGAACCAAGTGCTGGTGGGGTAAAACCAATCATTCGTTATGATGTTGCACAAGCAGCTTACTATACAGCGAAAATATCTCATCCAGATTCATTTTCGTCTAGCCCAAGTCTAAACGATTCTGTAACTTGGACAGGTGCTACTACTGTAAAAGAAGTTGGTGATACAGCTATGTCTGATTATGAATCAAACAAAGTTACATATAATAATGTAACAGAATTCAATCTGACTGCGGCGGGAACAACTTGGTTTACCGTAGATTCAACAGCAGCTTACGGAAATACTAAATCATTACCGGCTGGTACTTATACTACAGTTGTAGTTGCAGAATGTATCGCTAACTAATGAGAGTATTTTTCATTATGTTAATGTTGGCGTTAGGTTCGACAGCTTCGGCTCATGAGTTAACGCCAACATACCCTAAATTAAGAACGTCACATATAGACGCAGTAAGTGTTGTAACAATGATGCTTTTCAATAGAAGAGAAGATGTTACATATTATGAGATTGAGGTGTTTGATAAAGAATGGAATAAAATACCATTTGCTGCCTCAGCTAGAATTTTAACAGTGAACTATTTAGAGAGAAAATCATTTGACGTATACATTAGAAGCAAAGATAAAGATAAAGCAGTCTATGTGTGTACTAGGTCAAAATTGATTAAAGATGATAATGATGAAAAAGAATTGTCTGTCATAGCTTCTAGGATATGTTCAAAATTAGATAAGTAGAGTGAGATCGTAATGTTTAGAAGATTAATATTATTGAGTACGTGTCAAATATTTGCAGTGAGTATTGCCTTTGCCGATTCAAGTTCTTTAAACTTAGCTATACCTGGGTTACCGCAAAGCTATCAACAAGATAGGTTTAGAGCCGGTGAATTAGATTGTGCTAATGCTATTGGATCGGCTACTTCAATGGAGGTTGGAGTAACTGGTATCATACAAAAAGGTCAATATGATACTATGAATAACTCATTTAATGATTCGAGTAGACCTGGTGATGTTGGTGTGTATGCAAGAATTACTATTCCACTAGGTGCAAGGCCTAAAGCTAGAATTAATTGTAATGATTTATATGAGTTAGAACTACAGAAAAAACGACTAGAAGTAATGAAGTTAGAAAGAGAATTACAACAACTAAGACAGTTGCAATTCGAAAACTAAAAAAGGTCTACTTCTAATATTCTAGTTATATTAGGAGAAGAATATTGGAATTAACGTGCATAGCTGCACTAGCTTTAACGTCTCATATGGGCTTTGGTAGGGAGTATAATGAAATACATCCCAACATCTCATGTACTAATGAGAGTTATATTGGAAGTGTTGTAGTCAATAGTGAAGGCTCAGTTAGCATATTTAATGGACTACTTTTAGGTGATTATATAGATGTTGGATTAGCAACTGGGTATTCTGGTAAAGAGTTTTTTAGACCCATAGCTAGATTAAAATATAAAAACTGGTTTCTTATGCCAGGTTACGACGGAAAACCTGGCGTAGTTCTAGGAATAAACATACCCTTTGGAGGGGAGAAATAATGGCTGAAGTAGAGTTTGGTGGATTAAAATTTAGTGGTGGTAAGATGTTTGCACTTCTTACTGCGTTATCAACACTAGGTGGTGCTGCCTGGGGTGGCTTTGAAATCTATAAAGATTATATGGACATGAAAGAGATTATTCAAAACATTGACACTGATGCTATAGCAGCTCGTAATGATGTGATTGAAACAAAGTTAGATGAGGCTATAGACTACACAAGGGATATTAAATCTGGGTTGAAAGATGATATATTAAAGCTTGAGGGTAGTATAGATCGTATGGAAGATAAGGTAGATGAGAGTGAAAATCGTACTAAGAATACGCAAGCATCTATCGATACAGCGTTAGAGGGTGTACGTAATGAAATGAACGTACTTCAAAAAGATGTTACTAGTAGTATACGTGAAGTCGAATCTTTAAATCGTGAAACAGAAAAAGATGTAAGAGACACAATGAGAACGACAGAAAATCGTTTGGAAGAAGACATGAGAACTCTTGAAAGTGATATGAACGAAAAGATACAAGAAGCACTAGACAACCCACTAGCAGAATAATAACAAATTGAATTCTACATCATGGCAACAACAAAGGAAAGGTCATGATACACAACTGTCATAAAATGGCCAAGGCGGCTGGATTAGCCTACTTAGACCAAGAAGAAGCATATTCTGAATATCAAAAATTAGGATATGATAATCATATATTCATGGAAGACGATGGCGCACAATGCCATGCAGTCTGGAATGATGAAGAGTTTGTATTGTGCTTTAGAGGCACAGAACCAGGCGAATTCTCAGATATTAAAGCTGACTTGAACGCTCTACCTGACAAAGCCCAAGAAGGTGGTTGGGTTCACAACGGGTTTCAAGTAGAAATCGACAAACTATGGGATGAACTACAGTTCGTTCTAAAATATGCAGACGATAAAACATTTTTAATTTGTGGTCATTCTCTAGGCGGAGCAATGGCAACTATCGCTGCTAGTAGACTTAACGAAGTCGCAGATGCACTCTACACTTATGGTTCACCTAGAGTTGGAACACGTAAGTTTTGTAAGTCTCTTAAAAATATTCCACATTATCGTCATGTAAACAACAATGATCTTGTTACAAGTGTACCACCCGCATTTCTTGGGTATAGACATACTTGTAAGCCAAGATATATCAATTACTTTGGTCAAATAAGAAACATGTCAAAATGGCAAAGAGTAAAAGATAAATTTCGTGGACGTTGGAGAGCCTTGAAAAAGGGTATGCCATTTGATGGTGCATATGATCACGGCATGAACCATTATATCAAATACACAGAAAATAAGGAGAATTAAATTGAGTACTTCATTAAAAGACGAAGATACGCCAGAAGGAACTTTCGATTTAAGCATTCGCATAATGAATACAGAATTGATTGGTATGACTATGAAAGTAGATGACTTCAAAATGAAATGGGTTATAGTCGGTCTTGGCGCAGTTGGCGTACTAGCATGGGTGGCAACTTCGTTTGGCCCTAGCATAGTAAGCACGTTTGGAGGTTAACATGGAAATGCTAACAAGAATGTTTGGCGATACTCTGTGGATTTACACAGCAATTGCTGGCTCTATATTTGGTGCCGCATTTTTAGCATGGTTTAGAAACACGAACATGGCTTTATGGCTCATGGCTAAATTCGATAGAAGTCTAAATTATTTAACAGACAAATTTGGTTGGGAGTGGTTGCAAGATGACCCAGAAGCATGGCGCAAACGATATCCTCGAGTTACAAATAAAATTGATGAATTGGAAAAGAGAATACATCAATTAGAATCTAATAGGAGAAAGAAATGAAATGGATTAAGAAAAGATTAGTAGAAAGAACAACATGGGATGGAGGAATGTTAATTGCTCTTGGTCTTATGATTCTTTTTATGGCACCACTAGCTAAGATTGCCGCAGGTATCGCTATTGCTTGGGGCGCATGGACTATGGTTAAAAAAGGTTAATTATGTCTAACGATGATTTTTTAAAAGACGCAGACTTGGAGGAGACTAAACCAATGGCGGAAAAGAAAGTTAATGAAACACCTAAAATAATGGAAGCTGATTCCATTTACGCACATCTAGATACAGATGGCGATGGTATTATCACAGACGAAGAAATGTCCCGAGCAAAAGAGATTGCAGAATGGGAACATAAGAAAAAAATGCGTGAGAATGAAGATGCTAAAGAAGACCAAATTCGTGCAATGGCATGGTTTGCTCTTTGGGGTATGCTACTATATCCTATTCTTATTCTTGCTACATCACTCTTTGGTGTAGAAGATGCCGCACAACTAATCGGTGATATTGCGCCTACATATTTTGTAGCGATTGCTGGCTTAGTAGCAGCGTTCTTTGGTGCTAATGCTTATAGTAAAAAGGCATCTAAAAAAGATGATGATTACTAGTAAATAAAAAAATAGTGGAGAGCTAAATGCTCTTCACTTTCCATGGTACACAGTTAAAGCTTGCTGGTCCCCATGATCTATTGGCTGTATCTTCAAAAGTAAATACGTTTTCTTTTATTCCAGCCATGACTGCTGTCTTACACTGGTCTTCGGTGTTCCAAAGAACTTCATTTGTATATGTAAAGCAGTTGTCTCTTACTATATCTTCACCACTTAAGCATACTAAAACGATTGCTGTAAACATTGTTGTATCCCTCGTTTGTGTTGTCTTATAGAGTTATTTATGTGTGGGGTGGACTTACTTATTACCACCAAGAGAGAGCAAGAAGACTCGTGCAATTATCTCTCTACCCAGATGCAGGCGCTAACCCAGACCGCTAAGTCTCTTCTCTGGTACCTTGATGCCGTCTCCCGACATCGCTTCAGTCACCACGATCTCACTCCGTCGAGTGAAAAACCATTTACTAATACCGCTTAAGGGACTCGAACCCTAACTCCCTGCTGCAACAGGTTATGGAATTATTGCAGTAATTCCAAGCGCACCCAGAACGGCATAAGTAAATAGTTTTGGTGCGGATAGAGGGACTTGAACCCCCACGCTGTAAAGCACAGGTACCTAAAACCTGCGTGTCTACCAATTTCACCATATCCGCTGTTATTCATGCAAAGAGGTTGGGATACCTCTCGTATAGTTCAGTACCATCTATGAGGGTGATTTCGCCTGACGTGTCTTCACACATAACCTGAATATCAGTGCCATACTTAACACGTGTGCTAACGATTTCACCAAGTTTGGGAACAAAGACATCTTTGCAATCCCAGAGGTTATTCATAAATGTATTAAACGTCATCGAATCACTCCTCATATCTGATATACTTAATATACTATATTATGATGTATATGTCAAGGGCTTATTAAAATAAACTTGAATAAGCATTTTCATTAACATATGCATGGGTATCTTCACACTCGTTCAGTGCATTAATTTCAGCATCAGTTAATGGAGTACCATCAGCCTTTTCGGCATACTCGACATACGCATCACAGAAGTCTGGATAATCATTCATATCAATTCCTCCGATTTCAATGTCTGATAAACTTGTAATATTAATGTTCATAGTGATTCTCCTTTAACTAACTATACATTCTTTATACAACGATTCGTTGTGAATGTCAACCCCTTTTTGATCCTTTACCAAGAAACATATCCCACCACATCCACAGCACACCCATTAACATTGACAACATTGCGGCACAACCTAGTCCGAAGAAAAAAGCAAACACTACATTGATTAACATTTCCATTAGTCATCATCCTCATTATTTGTATCTGTATTTTCTTGAATGGTCAACCAAAGCGGACCACACAATGCAATAAGTGTACCAAGTACTAAATCACCTAGTGCCATGAAAGTGATGCCCAAGATAACGGCGGCAATAGCGTAAACAATCATTCCTTGTGACATAGCGTTTTCTCCTTTAACTAACTATACACTCTTTATACAATGATTCGTTACTGACGTACAGTACTATTCTAAATTTAATTTGGATAAAACTCTTTCTTTTGCCTCTTTATCAATTTTGGTTTGACGAATAACTTTAAGCTGTTTAACTTTTCTTCGCCTAATTCTAGCGGCTATAGACCGTTTAAGTCTAGTTGCTCGACTTGGTTTAGGAACGATTGTTGCAGTATCAGTTTCTTCTTCTAGCATAGCTACACCTCTATTGTTTTTTTTATTATTGGCTGGAACGATAGGACTCGAACCTATACTCTGCGCTACCAAAAAGCGATGCATTACCATTATGCTACGTTCCATCATTTGGTACCCTCTCCCGGACTTGAACCGGGACGCTGTTATCAGCGAGAGATTTTAAGTCTCTTGTGTCTACCATTCCACCAAGAGGGCACTTATTCTTGGTACTCCCCACAGGACTCGAACCTGTAACCAAAACGTTATGAGCGTTCTGCTCTAACCATTGAGCTAGAGGAGTACTTATTCTGGCGGACCCTGTAGGACTCGAACCTACGACCTACTGCTTAGAAGGCAGTTGCTCTATCCAGCTGAGCTAAGGGACCTAATTCTTTTATTGATTTTTTGTTTTTATTGCGTAGTCTAACACATCTTGAATTGTTACTAGTCCCATCATATCTTCGTCTTCAACTTCGATGCCGAATTCATCTTCGATATGGAACGCTAGTTCAAGCAAGTCTAGACTATCCAAATCTAGGTCTTCAATCCTAGTATCTGCCGAAACGTCTAAACCAAATTTTTCTTTGAATATTTTTTGTACTTGTTCAATCATATAATTATCACCCAAAACTTGTTTTATAAAAACCATAAGTGAAGAGTTGGTCCACTTATTTCATCACACGGGTCGTCAACAAAATGGTCAAACCATTCGTCTAAGTCCATCCGATTACCTTTATAGTTATCTTATATTATTTATAACACGTATTGTACGAAAAGTCAATGGCTAATACTAAAGAGTATAAATAAAAAGTTAATACTAATCATCATACTATAATATTGGAACATTGTATCAGAACGTTTAACATTGTAATAGCACTTATACTACTATCCGCATGTGAACCAAACATCAATCATCTTCAATCACAAGCTCCTCAATTCCCAGACCATCTAAGAGTGGCGGATAGTTTAGTTGGTAAACATGAGCGAAAAGATAGAGCAGAGCTAAAAGAATTTATAAGCCTTGACCCAGTACTTTATGAGTGGTGTGCCGCATTTGTTAATGCTGTCTTACGTAAAAATGGCATTAGTGGTAGTGAAAGTGTTAGTGAAAATCCATTAATGGCAAGAAGCTTTTTAACTTACGGAGATCCTGTAGATGAGCCAAGACTAGGAGATATTGTAATCTTTAGTAGAGGTGACCCATGGCAAGGACACGTAGCGTTTTACATGGCCACAAGGGTCATAGAGGGTAAAGAAGTTATTATTGTTCTTGGTGGTAATCAAAAAGATATGGTAAGCTACGATTCATACCCATCTTCTAGGGTTGTAGGTATACGTAGGCTGAATACCCAACCACTAACAACCAAATACACCCCTTAATAAAGAAGAAGCAAAATGTCGCTGCTGCTGACTGCTTTAAAAGCTTTTTAACATCCATGCGTGTTTCTCATGTATACTAATACGATCCTCTAGATAATTTACAGTGCCAAAACATCCACACTCATCAGCGGCTATACGTGCTTCGTATAGAAGTCTAATCACAATATCATTATCATTTGATAAACGTGTAAACATCATCTGTGTTTCAGGTATCATAGTCTCATCTTCGATTTGAGATAACTCTAGATATCGACTCATAGCACCTGGTGTAAAAGAACCCAACTTACGGATTTCTTCTGCAGTGGTATCTAAAGACTCCCAAACTTCTGTATAGAACTCACCAAAGAACTCATGGTATTGAGCAAAGTTTGGTCCTGTCACGTTCCAGTGATAGTTATGTGCTTTTAGGTACAGCGAGAAGCTAGTAGCTAGTGCTGTCTTAAGTCTTTCAATCAACTGTTCTTTATCCATCGAATTCTCCCTTTTTAATATTTATCATAGTCCTAAGTTCCACATCCATATTGGTATTACAAGAAAGTGTAATAGCACACAGACAAATAGCATTAAATAGACTGTGCGCCATTGTGGGTTCATTTACTATGTCTTTCGTCTAATATTTTTTGCATTGTACGACTTGCAGTGTCGGTAAAGAAGCGTGGTGCAAAAGCATGAATAACTAATGCAGGAACTAACAACTGTAGTGTACCTGCTATCTTCAATGCTTTTACTGCATGTTCTAATCCAGTTTCACCAGCTTCTTCTAAATGTGCTTTGCACTCTTTACTTAACATTACGTTCTATTTCCCCTTAATGCGAAATACATGCCACCTACCCAAAGTAGGACATGAAAATTATCATACAATATAACATCCATAAAGCTTTCAGGTTCACCAATCCAGATAACACCTGTCATAATACTACAGATTGTAATACCACTAAATCGTGTAATCAAGTCACCAAATTCTTCAAACCAGTTAGCAAGTATTCCACCAACAAGTAATCCTACACCTGAACCAAGTTCGCCATAAACAACAAAGACCCAAACAATCAATGGGAGTGCAAATGACTCCGCAGTTCCTGCGTCAATTGGCCATTTATCAAGGCCTTGTTGAAGAAATATGATAGCCAATGGAATACGAAGTAACCAATGGCTAAAACAAAATTCTGGTATTTTATCAACTAAACTTTTCATTATAGATCAGCCAATAACGCCTTTAGTTTCTTCTTTGACTTGCCTTTTACTTTGGCTTTTGAGATATCATTATCTCCGTCACCCACTACTACAATAGCAATCATGCCCATTGATTTATGTGGTGAACATTGATATAGATACACACCCGGCGTGTCAAATGTAATCGCAACTTCTTTATTGAGTTTTGATTTCTTTGGTGCTTTCCAACCATCTGGTCCTGCAATGAATTCTACATTGTGACCTTTTGATGTTGGTACCCACGTAATTGTATCGCCAACGTCAATACGTGCAATGTCTTCGCTGTACACCATCTTAGCGCCATCATCACGCTTGTTTAGCATATCAATCGTCATATCTTCAGCGTATGCGGTTGTTGCGAAAATAGCCATTAGGCTGGCAGTAATTAAATTCTTCATTTTTATTTTCCTATCTTTATTTCTTTACATTAAGATTGGACGGATTATATTGTTCGCCGTTATAGGCAGGATAGGTGTCGTCCTCTACCCCAAAGTTACATGATGCTACAACTAATAGCGTTACGATTGAAGCATATGTAGTTCGTTTAGCCCAAAGCATAAAGCCTTCGAATGTCTTCTCAGCTTCTTTTTGAGCGGCTGCACGTACTTCATCATCACTCATCGTCTGTCTCCCAATACCTACAATAGAAATGGTCACCGCAAGCATCAATCTCTGTCTGTGGATAACCTTCGCTCAACAACCATGGAAAGATACTTTCGTCTTCTCCCAAGGTGCTTGGCATTGGTTTGGGAAATCCATACTTCCAACCGCTGGGCGGATCGCACATCAATACTTTACTCATTTTGCATTCCTATCATTGTATTTTATCATGATAGTCCACTCTGGATGTTTACTCACAAGTTCACTAGCTTCTAGCAAACTATCATAGGTGTCTATGATACTTCCAGTCTTTAGATTCATTACGTAGTACATTACATCCCTAATATTCCAAACAGGTTAAACCAACCCATTGATGTTCCGATAACAACTGGTAGTCCAATCATAGTAAGTGCTATAATTGCAAATGCAAGGCCAGCGCCTTTATTGTGATATGGTTCATTTGGATTACTCATTCTATCTCTCCACTATTGGCATTGTACTTTGTGAATCGTGATAGTCACCTGATTTATAATAATCACGACTAGCTGATTCTTTAACCATGATGCCGCTCTTCACACGATATGTATTTATCTCTCTGCGAATAACACCTTCAACATCACTCTCAAATGCATTTTTAAAAGGACCTTCATCTCCACGTTCTTGCGCTTTAAGAAAGTCACCTGCACTTGTGAACTTTAAATCCTGCATATCATTATTCATGTTCGCCGCCCATGCCACGACCATTGTATGCACCAAACACATTTGGTTTGCGCTTCGCTGTTTCAAATGTTGCTACTGTAATTGCGATAGCGGCAAGTAACAGTGCGTGTAGCACCATACTAAAAATTCCTGCCCACATACTACCAACAATGATAGCAAATACGATACACCACATCCATGCTAATACTTGCATAATCATATGTCGTGTACTAAAGTCTGGAATACTACTCAATGGATTCATATTATGATCCATTACTACATTCCAACAGTTATATACCCATTCTCTCATTGATATTACCTTTCTAAATGTTACTTTTAAAGGATAGTGTGCGTCAGCATCATCACGATACTCTATGGCATCATTCACGTCATGAAATTTTTCAGACACTTTATAATCCTTAAACCATGCTGTCACTTTATAC
>Ga0228674_1000045_pt1 | contig 102438 bp, 82 predicted proteins | sample 1D_rmetaG_FD_189054 | JGI IMG/M metagenome (GOLD analysis project Ga0228674, IMG submission 189054) | Seawater microbial communities from Monterey Bay, California, United States - 1D_r | ecosystem: Environmental > Aquatic > Marine > Coastal | place: USA: California | collected 2016-09-26
TACGCATTTCTGTATTTAGATGTTCTAATATTGCTTCTACTTCTTGTAATTGATTAAATCTGTGTTCGACAATACCTGGCATTTCTCTACTGTGTTTTTCTAACACACCTTTCATACCACACTCGAATCTGGCGGCTTCAATTTCACGTTCGTAGAAAGAGATAGCCGAAACTATCTCTGCCATGTTCTGCGAAACTTTACGATACCAGTTACTCATTAATCTTCATCTTCCCAATATTCTTCTGCATATTCTTCGTCTGAATCATAATCGTCGTTTTCATCAAAGTGACTAACTAATGCATTATCAAGGTGCTCACAATGTTCACCAATTTCTGTTGCATTACGTTTAAGATCTACTCCGTAATCATCTAAAGTAAAAATAAAATCTTCTGCAAAATCGCTTTTTACTTTTCCTGGCACGTACTTAATTGCCTTGTCGTATATCTGTAAAAATAACTCTAAATCGTTATCACTCAGATTCATTATTGGTCTCCATGTCAATTATTTCTTCTTCAACTGCATCAACCACATCGTTGTTATACTCTGCCATTACAGTTTCTAATGCACCGTCTTTGTTAGCATTCCAAGGTTTACGGAACATTTTAATTACTTCACCTGTTACCGGGCTAATGTATTCTAAACTGTTTCCGCTTTTCTTTAACAAGCCTTTTGCTTCAAAGAAGTCAGTCAAGCCACTGTATGGACTCATACCTGTTTCATATGGAATTTCAACTTGTACACTTTCAAATGGTTTTGCATAACGTGACTTCATAACTTTACAAGCGGCACGTATACCAAATACTTGTGATGTTTTGTTGCCATCTGCATCAACTTTTAGTTTAAGTTTACGCATTGCAATAACAATACTACTTGCATAGATAAAGCCCTGTCCGCCTGAGATCTTATCATCTGGATCGAACATGTCTTGTGATGCATATGTATGGTTTGTACACAACATACCAACATTGTATTGTCCTAGCATATTAACTGTATTACGTACTAATGATGTTAGTGCTTTAGGTTTACGACCCATGTCACCTTTCATATCACCTTTTTGAAACTGATCTACATCAGTAGGTGTTAGTAGCATACCCAACGAGTCAACCACAAATAATACTTTAGGTCGATCGTCATCTTCTGCATCGGCATATTCTGCCTTGTAATCCTTCATAAAGTCACTAATTGTTTTAGCAACATCATCAATCATACTCATGTTAAGTTTTAATAGTTTTTCTGGACTAGTATCTACATCAAGTGCATGTAACCAACTCTCATCAAGTGCATTCTCACTATCAATTAGTACTACAAAAATACCTTGCTGTTGTGCTGACTTAACTACATTGCCTGCTGCAATAAAAGATTTACCTGCACCACTCTCGCCTGCAAGTACTGTTACTTTACCAAGTGGAATTCCTTTGTGGAAGTCATTACTGATAAGTTTGTTTAGGGTGTAATTTCCTGTGCTAATCCATGTGTCTGGATCATTAAAGCCTACGCTTAATCCTGGTACACTTTTAGTAATAGCTTTACGGAATTTACTTACGTCAAAAGGTTTTGCCATTTATATCTCCAATCTAAGAAACTTGGACATGCTTGTGCATGCCCAAGTTTTGTTATTTACTTACGGTTACGAATTTGTGCTAAGATGTCTTCTGCACTTGGTGCCGCTCCTGCAGGTGCTGGTGCTGGTGCTGGTGCTGCCGCTGGTGCGGGTGCTGCCACTGGTGCTTCAACAACTGGTGCTGGAGCTACAGGTGCCGCTTCTGCAACTGGTTCCGGTGCAACTGGTGCCGCTGGTGCGGGTGCCATTGCCTTAGGTGCAGTTGTAGTTGGTGCATCTACGCCGTATGGACGATAAAACTGTCCAAAACGTTCTGGATCATATAACTGTCCATCTACACTTGCTTCAAACATTTCAAAGATTGCTTGTAGATGTTCTGCATCTGGCTTCTTAGGTAAGAAGTCATTTAGGTTATGTAATCCATTAGCCGATACTGCATCACGTTCTGTTTGATCTAAACTACGTGAGCGTCTGCTCCAATTACTTGTACTGTAATCTGCATATCCGCCTTTGCTTGATTTCACTACTTTAAAATCAGTACCAGCTTCGTAATCTGTAGGAATTTCTTCAAACTCCGGATCCATTAGTGCGGCACTAATAATTTTATAAATTTGTGGTGAAATAACAAACCTACGAATAGGATTCTCTGGTACGTTATCTTCTGGTGAGTCGTTTTGTGTAACAAAACCTTGGAATATATAACTACGTTTCTTCCAATACTTACGTGCAGTATCTTCTAGTGCCGGGTCTTTAAACCACGGACGAATTTCTGCATGTACTGGACATTGTTCTCCCCACATTTCAACACAAGGAACTTGAACCATTACTGGTTTGTTCTCGTCTTGTCCTTTAACGCCTGGAAAGCTCAAACGGATCATTTGACGTTCTTTCCAAAAGAACGTATTGCCTTCGTCTGCGTCTGGTAGGAATCGTAGTGTTGCACTTGAACCTTCTGCAATGTTCCAATGTGCAAAGATGGCGTTGTCGCCGCCTTGTTGTCTTGAGCCTGAGCTCTTGTTTTCCTGTGCTTGTAGTTTTGCACGGATTTCTGCTAATGTTGCCATAGTATTTCTCCTTTGTTAGCCTATGATAGCCTTTATTAGTTTTATAAAGTATACAATTCACTTGCATACAGTTGTTTTGCCTTTGTTAGCCTATACAGTATACTACTTTAAGTGCTTACTGTCAAGCACTATTCCCAATTATTTTTAGGAAATTCTTTTACGAAGTTCTGCAATTACAGAATCTGTAATAGATTCTTCTGTCGTTACAGCTACTTCCATTTTTGTTGCTGATCCCTTTTTATACAAGAAGTTAGCAATTTTTGCCGCTAACATTGTATTATTAGTTTTCATATCATGAACATCATTACTCATTTGTGTTAACACATTAAATAATGCATCATTCTTAGTTGTCATACCAATATAAGATAACATCGCACTTAACTTAGCAAGTGGGCCCATTCCGCCGCTCCATTTTACTGGATCTTCGTTGTTAGGGTTATCTGGATCGTTTGCGTCAATATTTAATTTAAGATCATCACCGGATTTGATTATAGCCATTGTATCATTTAATAGTTTATCATGCATAGTATCTTTACCCTCACGTTCGTTAAAAATGCGAGATACTGTTGAAAGAACTTCATTCATATCTACAGTCTCAAATGTATTATACAAGAACTTATCAGATATGTCAACCGAATTTTCTTCGGTTTCTACTATTTCTTTTGATTGGTAACTATTATAGCCTCTTAATGTTTGAAGACCTCTTACTGTTTCTTTAATGCTTTTTAGTTGTGATTTGATAGTTTCAACTACGTTAGCATTGCCTTCGTTAACTAGTTTGTTTGTTCTTACGTGTGTAAGGAACTGTGCCATTTCTGTTGCTTCTTTGCACATATTCATAATACCTGTGCCTTTAGCATCTTCAAATGTTCCACCATGATTAACATGCATGGCCATAGCTTTAGCGCCTGCCATATATTTGTATGGGAATCTTGTTTGTTCTTTATTTGCATTTTCAATAAACAGACTGTGTATATTTCTGCTTCTGGCTCCACGCTTTTCTTCGTTAACACCTTTACTGTGCTTAACAATTAATCTTGCGTTTTCTAATTGAATGTAGCTTGTTTTCACGCTACCAAATGCTTTACTAAATCCTTCTGTCACACTTTGGTGTGAGAAGTCTTTTGGTTCTATGTTTTTATCAAATCGTTTCACTGTATATTCACCCATCTGTTTGTGTACTGCACTCTTAAAACTATCTAACAATGTTTTATTGGCATTAATGTCAAAATCAGCACCTAGTTGAACTACTAATTCTAACTTGTTATCTTCTGATCTCACAGAAATCATCATGTCATGCTCACTGACGTAAAACCTTGTTGCCGATTCAGCATCTAGTGTTTTTTCGCCTGCCTCTGTAAAAAGCACAACATCATAGTTTGCGCCTTTTATAATATTAAATATTTCCTGTGAAACAGTTGCCATGTTTAATTCCTTGTTGTTCTATATGTATTTATGCCTTTGTGCAAATTATAGCATACTAAACGGCATCGGTTGCATAAAGTCATCATCGTCATCATTTACTAAGTATTCAAATGCTGATTCTTCATAGTTAACAATCTCTTGCGCCATACGTACAACTAATATCAATGACATTACCAAGTCATCGTGTTCGCCATCCTTTGCTGAATAACTATTACCACGTGCAATAAAGACTTTGAGTTCGCCCAATAAGTTTTGACTTGCTATTTCTAGTTTATCTGTTTCTATCCAGTGTTTTAGTTTACTACATGCTGTAAGTTTACTTTTGTGTGTAGTAGTAAATCCTTTTCTAAACTTACGTGCATTACCGTGTCTTTTTGTTTCACTAAGGAATGTACCTGGAAAGAATTCTTCGCCTGTTTCGGATATAACAACTAATGCGGCTTCGCCTAAAGTATTGTTTTCTACACTAAAGTATTGTTCTGCTTCACCATCTGTTTCGCCTTCGATATACATAAGTATTTCACGTAGTATTTTAATTTGGCCTTGTACTGTTGTTTTATTGTGTTGCCATTCTGCTACTTGTTTCATGCCTGGCATTTCATATACTTGTATTGCTGCAGAGTCGCCACCTGTTCCCAAACTAGGATCTAATGCTGTCATGTATATCTTGTCTTTGCGTATAGGCCTGTACCAACGCACTTGGCCCATTTTAGCATAAGGTTGTTTTGTTTCCATTAGCGACAACTTAATACTGTCAATTAGTGTTTCGTCAAACGCAATAAATTCATTTAGGTGTTCACGTCTAAAACGTTCTTCGCCGATTTTATTACGTTCTTCCGATGCCCATTCTTCATCTCTGTCTGGGTGGTATTTCCAATCAGCATTAAAGGCTCTAAATCCATTTAATCCCAATCCATTTTCTGTGTCGTTGCCAAATTCATCTTGTGCTTTAGCAGCTTCTCTATAAATTTGTGCAAATTGGTCATCATCCTGGTTTGGTGTGCTTGTGATAATACATTTACCACCAGTTGATAATGTAGGTGATAGTGCTGTCCAGAATTCTTTGGCTATGTTAGGACGCACAAATGCAAATTCGTCTAAGTATGCTAACGATATGGACAAACCACGTCCAGTATTTTCAGTAGTTGATTGTGCAATAATACGTGAACCATTATCAAATTCTAAACTACCTTTGTTGTAGCTTGTTACACCAGCACGTATAAAGTCTGGAAGTGTTTCGTATGCAAAACGTATACGTTGCATAATTTCACTTGCGCCACTGTATTTGTGTGCCGCAATAAGGATCGTTTGATCAGGAACAAACATAGCATACCATAATAGGTATCCTGCTGCCGCTGTTGATTTACCCATTTGTCTACTTACTAATGCAATACTGTATCTGTTTTTGTGATAACAATCTACAAGTTCTTTTTGATATTCAAAAAGTTCAAATTTTACACGACCTTTAGTTGGATGTTGAATCCAACAATGGTTTATCATAAAGTATTTTGGATCATCTGCACATTTGGCAAGTTCCAATAAATCTTCTTCTGTAAACTTTTCTTTTTGATATGGGGTTTTGGTTAATTTTGTATCTGCTGTACTCATACTTGTATTTAGTCAAGAAAAACGGCGTAGTTAATTAAAACTACACCGTTCTGTTATTCACCTGGGAGTAAATTATTTCGATTTTTTTGCTTTGTAGGCTTCTTTAAGATCTTCTACTGTATGTTCTTTAATTCCTACTTTCATGCTTTCCGCATCTAAGTATCTTTTTAAACTTAGGTTAACGCTTTGTGCAAGTTCATATGGCTCAGCATATACTGTAGATTCTTCTTCAGCTGCGCCGTCTGGTGTGTTTGCCCATTCGTTTAATTTTTCACTAATTGCTTCTTCTGATAAACCTGCGTTTTTCATCATAGTAACTAGTTGTGTAGTATCCATTGTTGGAGACTCTTCTAATTCTTCTTTATCATCTTCGGCTACTGCTACTTCTTCAAGCTCTTCAGTTTCTTCAACTTTATCATCTTCGTCATCTTTTTTAGCACCTTTTTTAGAAGCTAACATTTTTGCAAATGCGTCTTTTTGTGCTTGGCTTTGTGCTTCTTCAAGTCCAGATAATTCTTTTAATCTGTTCATATCAGATTCCATTGATGCAATTTTTGTCCAACCTTCTTGATCAGCCATTTCGTCATCCATGTCTTGGAAGTTATTATCTTGTGGTTCAAAATATGTAAATTCACTTGATGGCATCATGTGTGTAAAGTTGTGAAGTTCGTCTTTGTTACAATATCCAAAAGCACCTGTTTCAGTGTTAATACATGCATATTCAGGAACATCGCCTTCAGTTACTGCTTCTTCTGATTCAACTTTGTATTTTTTGCCGTCAACTTCAAATTCTTTCTTATTGGCCGCTTTAGCTTTTGCTAATTCGCCTGAGAATTCATTGCCTTCATTTGGAGCTTCTTCTAATGAATCTGGAACGCCATTGCCGTTCTCATCTTTCCACCAGCTACCTGTTTCATCATTGCAATCATGTGAACAATCTGTAGTTGGTTCATGCATTGTGTCGCCACAGTCTTCGCATTTGTAGTCTGATGCGTTTAGTTGTTGTGCTTCGTCCATGTCATCACCCATGTCATTTAAATCATGGTTGCGTCTAAAGTCTGCAACAAAATCTTCAATTTGATCGCCACTTAAATAACGAACTAAATCGTCAAATACTGGTTGACAGTCGCCTTCAAAATGCATATCAATTAAATCATAAATTGGTTCTGCAAATTCGCCAACTGCTTCTTGTGCCACTGGTTTCATTTCTCTTTGTGTTGCTTCAGGAGCCGGGCTTGGTGTTTGTTCTACCGTTGCTTGGCTACCAGCAAGTTTTAATATTCTCTCTAAATCACTCATTGCCTTTTTCCTTTTCTTTACGAAGTTTTAACAACTCCTTGATTAAATTAGCGTTATGCTTTTCACCTGATAGTTCGTCTGCTGGAACTTCTTCTGGTTCAAAGTGTTCTTCTTTTGTATCAACATCTGTTTCGTGTTCGCCTTTTACTTTTAGCACACCATCTCTTAATCCCAACATGTTTCCAATCTCAGTTTGTACTTGAGCGGATGTTGTAATTAACTTTGTTTCAAATTCATATGAATAAACTTCATATCCTCTGTGTTGAGGGAAGTCTCTTGGTATACTTTGTAGTATTGTTTTCTTTTCAGCACTGAGTCCTGTCGAGTCATATTTCATTAGGTGCTTCTCGATGCGATCACACTGTTCATCTGTTAGTTGATGAATTGTTTTGATGCAGAAATTCCAAGTTTTATTAGATTCTACAAGATATTGTGTAAATGATTTCATAACGTCTTCTCCATAATACTATTTATCATCGTTCTTCATTTTATTCATGATTTCGGCTAATAACTCTGATCTATCTCCAATTATACGTCCTGTAACTTCTTCTGTATCTTCATCTGTTCCAAGTTTATCTTTTACATATGCATCAGTTTTCTTTTCTTCTTGCTGTATTCGTTGTTGACGCATTTGTAGTTCAATCATTTTCATTTTTTTGTCCATTTTAGCTTGTTTGGCCTGTAATGCGGCCGCAAGCATTTTACTTGCACTATCAAATATTGGTGCAGCGTGTCTATCTTCTACATTTCTACCTAAATCTACTAAATCATCAAATGTTGCCATAGCCTTTGATGCATATGCATCCATTTCTCTGTCGAGCTCTTCCATTCCTGTTACCATAGGAAGTGCTGCATCGGCACGTTCTGCAATGCTTAAATCATCTTTATATTTAACTATTTCGTTTTGAGTTTCTTCAACAGTTGGCTCTAATTCTTCTTCAGGTTCAACATCTGGCATTAATTCTTCTATTGATGGTAAGTTAAATTCTTCTTCTAATTTTTTTGTCATTTCTTCCTCTTTTTAGAACGAGTAGGCTTGTTAAATATTTGATGTTCAGTTATAACTCTAAAGCCCATTCCTTGTTGCTTACACCATGCTCTTGCTGATTCCCACTTAGCATGATTAACCACTGCTTGCGCTTTATCCATTTGTGTTTTAGCTTCACCTAATGTTTGCTTTGCTGGTTTTATTTCAACCATTTCTGCATGGTTTCCGCCGCCTGCATCCTTGTATACCATAAGTAAATCTGGAACATAGGTTGATGCTTTACCTGTCAATGGATTTCTATACGGAATTCTGTGTGTTTCACTTCCCCAACCTAGTACGGCTGGATGATTGTCACACATACGGAATACTGCTAGTTCCCACCCGCTTCTATATCTTGGTGCTTTTTTACCTAAGTATTTACCTGGGTTAGAAACCTCGTAAATGCCTTGCATGTAGTTCTTAGGCATTGAGTCTCCTAAGTGTTTGATATGTCTCTGATATCGTAGCCTTCGTAAACAAATGTAAGTTTGTATTGTACAAGGCTACTATCTGAGTAATCTAATGTATCTGCGTCTATTGATGTAATAACTGGATTGTATACGGTTATTTTATTAACTGACTGATTATCGCTTCTTACAATATCTAATGTTTTGATAAAGTTTCTATCTCGCTGTAATTTAAAACCTGCATCTAGTGTAGCAAAATCATCAGTTGGATCAATGTTCATTGGTCCTGCAAAATAGTAGTTTGAATAATCTTTTAAGAAATTTTGCAGGACCGAAGGAGAATGGATATCGTATGCGGTTAGTATTATTGGAGAATATTCATAGTTTGTTTGAACTACTCTCTTTTTGTTATATGCGTTCATTGTCACAGCTGACGAAGTCCAACTTGGCATTTGGATATTTAATATTTTATCCAATTCCAATGTTTGAATTCCATTATCAAACACACTGCTTCCAGTGTCGCTGACATACTTTAAGCTGGCAGTAAAATTAAATTTATGCCTTGGAACCCCTTTGACTACTTGCTTTGCGCCAGTGCCTTGGTTATACTTATCGTATGCGTAGTTGGTTCTCATCTGTAACTCCTGAACTGATTAGTTGGCCCTAAGAGCCAACTAAATCAATCTAATTTACCCTACGTCTGAAAGTAAATCGTCGTCTTGAGTTTCAAGTGTGTGTGCTGCATTATCATAACGAATTTGCATAGTTACCTGTACCATGTCACTTGTGCCATAGTTAAGATCTCCATACTGTACGTTTGACAAGTAACAACCAGCTAATTCCCACTTATCAAGTGGTGCTGCTGCCGCTGTACCATCGAGGATTTCAATTTCCATATTAAATTTATATGACAATCCTGATACTGTTCCATCTGTAGAGATGCCAGCACCTTGTGAGTTATGGTCTAATTGGTTGTTTAACTGTTGTCCAATTAATCTAATTACGCTTGAATTCACGTCATCACGTAAAACAATACTAATTGGTTCCCAAGTATGTTTACCTGCAATGTATGATTTTGAGTTATATGAATCAACAATAACTTCTTCGTGTGTAATGCTTGGACGTCCTGCACTAATTACGTTTTGTGTTGAACTAGTACGATCTGCAGCAACGTTTCCCATTCCTGTGAAGTTAACACGGAAACGGTATTGTAGTTTTGGCATCAAAGTCGAGTTATCACTAGCCGACGAAGGTACACCAAATTGATTTAAATTTACAGCCATCTTTTTCTCCTTAATAAACTGTTGTAGTTATATACTATATGTATTTATCATAATTGACAAAAAAAATAAAGGCCACTTTTAAAAAAAGCAACCTTTATTAAATTTAGTCGTATATAGCTACCTTTTAACCAAGTTCGCCAGTATTTACAATTCTAATTGGAATGTAAATAAATTCTGCTGACTTAGTAGGTTCAATTGCAACATCAATCCAAAATTCGTTTGCATCGATTCTTGCTGCTGTATTGTTTGTTTCGTCACATACTACTGCAAAGTCTGTTACACCTCTTGTTTGTAACACACCTGACATAAAGCCATCAAACGTTGCTTTTGCATTTGCTCTTGTGCTTTTGTCATTTGGCTCAAACAAGTAAGGTCTTGCTATTACGGCAAAACGTTCTCTTAGATATGCTGTTAAACGAGCAACATTAACACGATCAAGTGCTGATGCACCTGCATGTAATGTTTTCTGTCCAAATACAACTGTGCCTTCTGCCGGGAATCTTGCGATTGGGTTTAACTTAGCATTATACATTGTGTCTCTGTGACCTTGTGTAAGTGATACACCTACAAATTCGCCTTCTGCATTTAAATGACCTACACCTGATGCGTTTTGTACAACACCACGTGTTAAGCCTGCTGGTGCAAACCATTGGAAGCTCACGTTATCACTAAATGCATATGTGTATAATGCCATGTGTGATGCTGGAGCAACAACGTTATCACCTGTAGAAGGGTTAGTTGTTAATGCATGTGGGTAGTAAACTGCACTGTAAGTATTTTTAGTTACTAAGCCTGCTTCGCCATTAGCTGAAGCGCCTGCGCCTTGTACCCAAGTTACTGCTTGTGCTGGTGTTAAACGGAAAGGTGCGTCAACGATAACAAAACCTGTTTCATTTCTGTCACTGTTTAGTGCTACCATTTCGTCTGTCATTTCAGGATAACCAGGAGCTGCTATTAAGCTAAATGCTACTGTTTCTGCTCTATGGTCAGCTGCAGATGCACTTGCTTGCATTGCCGCTACAACTACTGCTCTTTGAGCATGTCTACCAAATGAACCTGATCCATCTGCTTGTGCTGGAGCATGGTTGCGCCATTTCCAAACTGTTGATAATGAACTATCGTACATTCTTACAGTACCACCCGAATGACACATGTTAATACCTGTTGTTCCAACTGGGTGTAATAATGGATTTGCGCCGATAATTACTGATTCAAAGGCACCTGCTGCTGTATCGTTTGGTGAAAGATCACCAAATACAACACCATTTGATGATGTTTGATCTGCATTGTCTTTCTTAACCCATGCACTACCGCTTGAACGGTAAATTGCTGGATAGCCTGCTTCATCAGTGTCGATCCAATAATCGCCTACTGAACCCACTGCTGGTGCGTCTGTTCCGTATGCTACGTTAGTTACACGCTTCCATTTTTGTGTTCCACTATCGTCTTCAACTTCGTAAATAGCTAATTCGTTAATGTCGCCATCATGCCAAACTGTACCATCTAATGGTGCACCTGTTGGCATTGTTGATGATGCTGTTACAACAACATTAGCCCAAGAACCTGATGTGTATGCTTTTACTACTAATTTATTAGCGGCAAGTTCTAACCAAATATCACCTTCTTGTAATGTTCTAGCTACTGCAGCCGAACCGTTTTGGTTAATGTCGCTTGTAGTTCCGTCTGGATCACTTGCGTCTGCATAAAGAGCCGGAGTTGATACAAAAGAACCTGATGCTGTTGTGTATTTTGAAATATCTAATTTAACACCGCTACCTGGTGAAGTAGTTTTAACCCATAAGTCTCCAACACTTGGTGAACTTGGTTCACTGTAGTGTGGTGCAAATGTGGCACCTGAGGCATCCCATGCGCCAGCGCCTGGTGATGCTGCTGCTTTCCAATATTCAATTTCTGTTGAACCTGGTGCTGCATCAACAGTTACTAGGTATGCGCCTGTAACTGATACAGCTGCTGGTGCTGAACCATCTGTAAGTTCTACTGTTGGTGTTACTGCTACCCAACCTGTGGCTTGGTATTCAAATAATCCCCAATTTGATTTGCTTGGATTAATCCAATTTGTTCCATTTGCTGCAGGACCAGTTGGTGCTGAGCTTTGTGGGCGTAGTGCTGTTAAATCAACGTCTGCACGTACAATGTACGCAGCTGAACTTTGACCTAAAAATGAATATGCAGCTAGTAAGCCGTATTCGTTAGTTTCATCACCTTGTTGAACTGTACCGCCAACTTTATGAAAATCAACGTTACCAAAGTTTTGTGTTAGTTCTCTTTGTGATGTTACTAAAACTGGTTTTCCAGCTTTAGCTTTGACAGTTTGTGCTGCCGTTGTTGTTGTACCAGTTGGGTCAACTTTGTCCTGACCTGTAGCAATGAATAACATTGGTACTGTGCCTGTTCCAGTTGGGCCGTATACTGATTCGTCTGTAATTGTTACCTGTACTCCAGGTGAAACAAGATTTGCCATGATTTAGCTCCTTTAGTTAGTACGTAGAATCGTGTCTACTTGTATTTATCGAAGGTGCTATAAAAAGGGGTGGTTACAGAGTTAAGTATATAGTTTATTATTCAACTATAGTAAGATTTGCCCAATCAGGAACGTTATGGTAATGTTCAATACCTTCTCCTTGCGCTGTGTTTTCATCATTTGACCAGTAATAGGGTTTACCTTCAATAGGATAACCTACGCTTACTGCAAAAGAAAATTTGTGATGAATTTGAGGTATATTCCATTTGGTTTTCCAACTATCCCATTCTAAGAAGTTATGTGGTATACATTTTGTAAATCCTGTTTTGAGTCCTAATTGTGTTGCTTTTGCAACTAATAACCCTGATTCAAATCCAGAAAAAAACTGGCTGGGATATATATCTTTACCTCTTTCTAAAGTATAAACATAACATATAGATCCATTTATTTGTGGTTGATATATTTTATCTGGGTTGTCTGGTTCCAATCCAAAATCGGGGTAACACAGTTTGCTTAACTCTAGCATACATTCTAAATTGCTAATTTTAATTACAGCAACATATCTATCGCTTGTTTGTTGTGGTGGCTTTGACGCCCATTCATCTAATATAGCTATTTTTTCGGGCTCAATGGACTTGGTTTGATCAAAGTTTCGTTGACAACTTGATAACTCTTGTAACGATGGATCGTTGTAATAATTGTTTCGCATTGTGAGTATTCCTTATTGTATAGTATGTATTTATTACAATAAGTATTTTAGCGTTTGTTGACGTAGATCTTCTAATGTGCTTGTGTTATTAATCTGTCTATCAAATGTCCAACCTGCCCAACTCCATTCACTAGGGTGAACGCTTGGATATTGTGTTTCCATTAGCTGTGGTGCGTGTTCTATGTTTGCCTTACAAGCAGAGCCCCACCATTCGGGTTCACTATCTCGCCATACAACGGCTGTTGTTCCGCCTAAACGTTTAATTACATTTAATTCATTGAAGAATCTACAGTCGCTTATAACAACATTCTTTTCAGTCATTGCAATTTGACGTTCACATGCCGCTACCCATATGTCTGGATGAAAATGTCTACGCATAACATCTGTGCCTACTTGCTGTAGTGCTAGTCTGGGTGTGAAGTTAGGAATACTTAAACGTTCGGCCCACCATTCGTCAACAGTTTCTCTCCAGACTCTGCTTTCGGGTGTGTTACCTTCTAGTAGTATTCTATCCCATTGAAATACATTAGCACATGCATCTTTTAGCACACCTGCAAAACTGATACGCTGAAATCCTTCTTCAATTAAGAATCCGGCCGCTGTATCTTTGCCGTGTCCAATAAGCCCACATATACCAATTACTTTTTTCAATGAAATCTCCTATAACTTTAATATATTATAGTGGAATATTAGGAATTTGTCAAGAAGTATAATTTGCAACAAACATATTGCAACCTGGAACTATTTTAGGTTCTTTGTTAAATTTTTCTGCCCAGTCAAATAATGCATTTCTTACTTCTTGCCAATGTATATCATCGCCACATAGTACTGAAACATCTTTAAAGTATTCAAGTTGATCATACACTTCTTTGTATGTGTGATCTCCATCTAAATATACACCATCAAATTGTATACTTTGTATTTGTTGTTTAGAATCTTGAAATGATACTGGTATAATATCTTTTATAATATTATAATTTTGATGCTGTGATATTAATTCTATCATAATATCTTGTTGAGTTTTGTTATTAGAATAGGAATCATCTAAATAGTTGTTTACTTCAGTTGTATATGGCATCAAGTAATCCAACTGCTCATGTTTAAGTGTTTTATAATCTAACATAAACAAATCAACTATGTAGTATTCAGTAGTTGGCGGTAATACATCAAGCCAGCCCCAAGTACTACGCCCCCATCCACATCCAATTTCTAAAAATTTAGGATTGTCTGGTAATTGATTAACTATTTTTTGATAATACTTGTGTTGTAGTGGATCTACCCAACCAGGCACATCTGATGCAACATTGCATTGATACATGTATATTATCCAATAACAAAACCTAAGCCGCTTTGTCCATCATTATATAATGTTAGCTCAGTTTCTAATTTGTCTATCTCAGTCATTGCATCAGTTCTAAGCTGATCTGCATTCATTGTTGTTCCACCTTGTGGTCCTGCAATCTGTGTAAACTTACCACGTGCTTCAGCTATCATAAGTTTTGCATGACATAATGCATAGTCTTTAAGCCAAGGACCAGCATATTGATCAGTTAACAAACCTTCATCTGTTCTATAGTTATAGCACCAAAGCACACAGTTGTCAGGTGCTTTAATTTTTCTATGGATAATAAGTTTTTTATCTTGATGACGCCAAGTAAACATAAGCTCTGCTCCAAACAAGCGGCCCATTGTTTCTCTGCTTTGTTGTAAGAAGTCAAATGTAGCTAATCCACCTTTACGTGAAGAGCCGAGCAAGTATGTTTGCATGTATGCTGATTGAAATGGTTCAAAATCGTTACCACTACTTGCACTTACACCAGTTGTACGTCTAAAGATATCACGTACTTCAATAACTTCGGTTGGTAATGTATATTCACTTTGATCAACTAATAGTTCCATAACAATAAAACTTTCTTCGACTGCATTTTCACTTCGCTGTCTATACTTTTGTAAACTTTTGTTAATAGCTAGTTCATAATGTTCTGGATCAAGCTCAACGTCGACCATTCCTCCGCCTAAACGAAGTTCAATTTCTTTTTGTAATTCTGCTTTTTTACTCATGAATACATTCTCCTGGAATTCTTTTCCTTACTATGTATTTATCATAGTACCTAGATATTTAACATACGTTCACCGTACCTAACAGGATTCTCTAAGCATTCATTGAGATAATGTCTAGCTGATTGACGCCAGGCTGCATAACAATCGTCTTTTAAATCTTCTATAAATAAGATTTGTTCAAAATCTGTAGTTCTATAATAATCCATATCATGTTTATATGTGAAATCAATTAGATCATCAGTTGAAGATGTATGTTTAAAGCTATGTGTTTCAATTATGTCAGGTGTATGTGAAGTATAAGTTAACCCATTCCATGCTTCGTTGACATCACTAAATGGTTGATATATGTTATTGCATGTGGGTAATTTATAATCTAGGAAAATAATTTCTGTAGATTTTTTCTGAGCCCATCTTGCATGTAATCTACTTCCGCCTGGATGTATAACATGACCATTCTTAGAATTTTGTGAATAACATACTGGTTTGTAATGTATTTCTTGATCTGCCATCCACAAATATTGAATTAAATGTCTACACATCTCACTTGTAGGATTTTCAATAAAGTTTGATGGATCATTAATAAAAAAATCATAATTATCATTAATAGAGTGCCAATTATTTCTAACAAAAGTTATATGACGAGTCATATGACTTATAGCTTGGTCTTCTATATTATAAATTGTGCTTGCTTCTAATGTTCCTATATTGCCACCTAATTTTATATGATTGTTATACCATCTTACAAAATCATTGTATGCACTCATTTTAATAAGTCCTCAGAAAGTTCCACTAATGTATCAGCATACTTTATATCTACTTCAGAATCAGTATTTAATTTATCAATGTTAGGTACTTCTTTATTTGCTAAGTCTTCCAAGAATATATAATTAGTTTCATCTGGGTTTAAGTAGCTTATATCCAGCTCGTCCATGCTTACATGCTTTAGTTTATCTACTACATTACCTAAGAATGGATCTCTGATATCAAAGAATTCATATCTACCTGTTTCAAATATAAAGAACTTTCTAAAAACATAATCATCTTTTACAAATGCACTTAGATGTGGGAAGCGTCTAACAATTCTTGCACTCTTAGGACCAAACAATGTACCAGAGAATACATATATAATTTTCCATATTCCTATTTTTGTTAGCTCTTGTACTGCTACATCAAAATCTAGTCTATCTTCAAATAATACAATATTGTTAAAGCCGGCATGTTGAGCAGACTCAAGTGATAACTTTCCTAGTTTCTGATCTAAATCAACATCAAGCGAGGGAGTTTCAGTGTTCTTACAATCTATAATTACACCAAACTTATCGTCTTCGTTTTTGTTAAAAATTTCATATGGATTAATAAATGCGAACATTAAAATACCGCCAGTATTATTGTTTCGTCGTTGAACCTACCATTAAGTTTTGTTTCTGTTGTTTTTAGTGTAGCAAACAACTTCTCTGTTTTAGATCTTGTTGTTTTCTTAATCTGTGGTAAAAACTCATCTGTTTTACGAACAGTTCGTTGTACACTCTTATTCTCATCATAGCCTTGCAGTGTTGTGCCTTTAACACTAAGTCCGCTACCTTCACGTTGCATTCCTCTTGGGTCTATATTACTTGCATAGTAGAGACCAATTTTACGATTCTTACAATTGAATACCATGGCAATATTTGCCCCAATTAATTTTTCTGCGGGTACACTTGCAATACCATAGTTAGTATCACTCATTTTAAACTTCAACTTTTTAACTAACTGATCCGCTGATTTAAGTTTTGCTTTACGTGGCTTTCGTTGTGCTTTATTTTCTACAGAAATAATATCACATGCATCAACAATACGCTGGAACATTTCCAGTATACTTTTTGCTTGTTTAGATGTTAAATGATTGTATCCTTCTTTAAGTTGAGCATACATATCTTGATCGTACTCGCTCATCTTTTTTAGTTTAGCACTGGTTGGAAAATTTACTAAGTCATAAATCTCATCACGCTCGCCTTGATACCAAGTTTTAATTAAACGTGCATGTCCGGCTTTGGCTTGTTCACGTCTAAGAATTTTTGCTGGTTCAAATTCTTTTAGTGCTTTAGTATCATGTGTTTCTAAAAATGAAACTACAAATTCTTCTATTTCAGTAGCCATTACAATACATGCTTCACGCATACGTTCTTGTATAGTAGGCTGATATGTATTTGCTTTTTCTTTTACAATTTCTTGTTTAGCCTCAAGTATAGGTTTGCCGGCTTTTATTGCAATTTTAATTTGCTTTCGTAAGAATTCACCAAGTGGTTTTAGGTCACCCATTGTGCCTGGTAACGACTGCCAATATTCATCTGCTTTTTCGTTGTACTCTGGCATTCCAGATAATATTAATTTTGCTGTAATGCCTGCTGTTACACTCAACGAATGCCCTGGTGCGGCCTTTACTGCTTTTATATCTTCTTTGGTAAACTCATCACCTTGTTGTATCATCCATGCACCAACGGCTGGATAAAGATCTGCAGGTTTATAATTGTGGTAATACCATTCACGGGCATGTGTTGACTTGCGGTGAAATTCTTCACCTGTCCAATCTTCCCATCCTTCCCATGATGGTGAATCAAGTTTGGCGCCTCGTTTAATACGTGGAGCGCCTCTGACAACCTTTTTCTTTTTTCGGGTTTTTATATTTGTTGTTGCCATTTGATTTCTCCATTAAGTTTAGCATATATGTTAATACAGTTTGTTAGTTTTGTCAACCTACTCGTTTTCAAACTCACTATCTAGTGTTTCTTGATCAACATCTTCGAACCATACATCTTCCATTGCAATTACGTCTGCTGGCATATCTTCGAATTTTACAGTTTGATTTAACATTTTGGTTCCTTTTACTTAATTTACTTATACAGTATAAGACATCTTGGCGGAGAAGTCAAGAAAAAAGTGCAGAAAAGAATCCTGCACTTTCAATAGGTTATAATTTTTCTTTATTTTTCGTTGATTTGTCTTTCAAATTCTCTTAAACGTTTGAACACACTCATTAACTCAATAAGTGTTGGCCACGCTCTAAAGAGATATTGCATTGAGCCTTCAACTCTACCAAATGCTCTAATAATCTGTTGCATTACACCTAGTGTTACAACGCCGGCTACAATAGCTGGTGCTAGGAACACATAAGCACTTAATACGTTTGCTTGTAAGTATGTAATACGTCCTACATTAAAATACAAATAACGCAAATAAGACTTAAAGTGAATACCACGAACATCTGCAAATAATTCATCAATAGTTTTTGGTCTTACTGTCTCATCATCTTCTGCAATAACGAGTATCTTTCGGTATGCCGCTTCTTTCTTCTGTAAGTCATATTCTACACCCACAAGTCGTAGTAACCAACCTAGTGCGATTAAGAATAATGTTCCACCTACTGACCAAACAATAGCACCTGTAACAAGTCCATATTGCCAATCACCAAAGAAGAAGATAGGAATACCAACTGATAGTCCTAATAGAATAGGAACGAACTGAACTAGAACCATAATTGATTCAATAAAACTTGTTCCTAAGCCTTCCATAATACGACTAAACTTAATAGTATCTTCTTGCACACGCTGAGCGGCGCCTTCAATAGTTCTAGCTTTGTCATATACACTATGATACCATTCGACCATTGCTGTGCGCCATCTAAATAGATAGTGTGCTGTAAAGAAACTTACTACTACTGCGATACCTACATAGATAGCCGCTAAGTATAAGAAACTTGCTAAACTGCCCCAATATTCACCTATGGTGATTGCATTGGGTGTTGCTAATGCCTTTTGAATCATATCATAAAATTGGCCAAACCATTCGTTAATCTTAACATCAATCTCGACTTGTATCCAAAGCGATGATAGGATTATTGCTGATCCTAGCCAGGACCATAAAGCCCATTTTTTTACTGTAAAAAATCTAAACATAATTTTTCCTCTTTATAATGCTAGTTAAGATTAACTACGCATATAACTATTTACCATCTTGGAAGTTCGCAAGTCATAAATACTGTATATAATAGGAAAACCATATGCCAAGATTAAGTTTATATAAACCATACAAAAGCAACGATTATAACTTCATGGATAGGAGTATTCTCGAGCAATTTTCAATTGGTGGTACTGCAATACATGTACACAAGTACTTAGGTCCTGATTCAGATTCGTCTAATGATGATCCAAGTGAACCAAATTATAAAAGTGGCTTACAAAAAGATATGCTATCAGGTGAAGAAATTAATCCTGAAGGTTTAGTAGACGAAACTAAAATACAAGACTTACTGTTTATGGAAAACAGAGATCGTAAGTACGATCCGGATATTTTTGAACTACGTGGCGTATATAATGTAAGTGACAATGATTTTGATTTAACACAGTTTGGTTTGTTTTTAACAAACGATACATTGTTTATTACATTTCATATTAACGATATGGTTCAAAAACTTGGTAGAAGATTAATGCCAGGAGATGTAATTGAATTACCGCATTTACGTGATGAATTACTATTAAGCACAGACAGAGATGCTGTTAACAAATTTTATGTTGTACAAGATGCCGCAAGAGGAAGTGAAGGATTCTCACAAACTTGGTATCCACACATTTGGCGTGTTAAAGTAGCACCATTAACAGATACACAAGAATACGCAGATATACTTGGAACTGCTGGTGATCCAGATAGTCTTAAAAATGATATAAGTGCATACAAAACAGAGCTTAATATTAGTAACGCTATTGTACAAGCTGCAGAAGAAGCCGATCCTAATGGATTGCCATTAGCTGAACATTTGTTTGGTGTGGATGACAAAAAAGAGCCAGAATATGATCACGGTGAAACACTACAACAAGGTGATCAATTTCCTGTTCAACCAAAAGATGGTGAATTCTTTATACGAAATGATTTTAATCCAAATAGATTATTTGTGTTTAGAGGAAGCAGATGGCAAAGACTATATGATAACGTGACTGAAAAAACTTGGAGCGATAAAACATATAACGCTGGTGACTTTATTAATAATAATTCAACAACAGTTGTGGATGATAAAGAAACTCCAGAACGTCAAGCATTAAGTAAAGTAATGAACCCTTCTAAGAAAAAAGGGCTAGATTCAGACTTTTAGGAATAAACAATGGCAGAGCAACAATACTTTTACGATAAACAAATTAGAAGATACATTCAACAGTTTATAAGACTGTTTAGTGGATTCAGTGTACAAATGGGCAAAGATGATACTGGGCTTCCAGTAATGCAATTAGTTCCAGTACGCTATGGTGATATCAATCGTATGGCGGCACACATAACCAGAGAAAACTCAGAGAACATTGTTAACACTGTTCCATTTATTAGTTGTTATGTTACTAACTTAGCAATGGCGCCTGAATTAAGAACATCACCAGGACACATAGACAAAGTTCAAGTTATAGAAAAGAAATATAATGATACAACTGGTGAATATTCAAACGAACCTGGCAATAGATATACAATAGAAAGACATAATCCAGTTACATATGTACTATCAATGAACTGCGATATATGGACTTCAAATACAGAACAAAAGTTACAACTAATGGAACAAATATTAGTATTGTTTAATCCTACGTTAGATGTTAGGACTTCCAATAATCCATATGACTGGAGTTCGTTAACTTATATAGAAATGAAAAATACCACATGGAGTAGTAGAAGCATAGGTAGTAGCATTGACGATATTATTGATGTAGCTTCTATAAATTTTGATTTACCTATATTAATCAATCCACCAGCTAAGGTAAAACAACAAAAACTTATACATACTATTATTAATCAAATGTATAATTTAGACGATGTACAATTAGATAACTTTAAAGAGAATGTTGCATTTGATAGATCTACTGTAGAATATACTGTAGTTACACTTGAAAATAGAAAAGTCATGTATGAAGATAATAAATTAACTTTACTTGCATTAGATGAAACTGCATTTGACTCTGATGGTAATGAAGTATCGTGGACAAATGATCTAAAGAAATTTGGAGAGTTAAGAGATGGTATTAGTCAAATTAGATTAAGAAAAAGTTCTGACCCAGGCGACACAGACAATGACATTATTGGTCGTGTGAGCAAACTTAATGATAATATATTATCAGTTGATATTGATACGTCAACATTGCCTACTAATACATTATCTGCAATAAATGGAATTATAGATGGATCAAAAAACTATCCAGGTGATGGTACTGTTCCTTCTGCAAATGCTGGTGTTAGATACTTATTACTTAATCCTATTCCTGTTAGTTCAAATTGGAATGGTTTATCAAGTGCTAACCGATATGATATTGTAGAGTTTGACGGAAGTGCATGGTCTATAGTATTTGACTCTGCTGCAAATAACAACTTAACACATTACGTAACTAATGTCAGCACAGATGATCAATTAGAGTGGAACGGCTCTGGTTGGGTTAACAGTTACGAAGCAATTTACAACGCAGGCTTTTGGAGACTGTACTTATAATGATAGAAGCAAGTGGTTGTATTTTCTTAAGTACAACAACCGGAAGAGTAATGATGCAACTCAGAAGCGAGAAAGTAACTCATTCTAAGAAATGGGGATTTTTTGGTGGTAAGAGTGAAGATCAAGAAAGACCGTCAGAAACTTTATACAGAGAAATAGAAGAAGAAGTTGGCAAGGTTGATATTGCCAAGGTTATTCCTGTGAGTAAGTTTACTAGTAAAAATGGAAAGTTTATATATAATAGCTTTGTTGTTTTAGTAAACGAAGAATTTATTCCTAAACTAAATTCAGAAAGCAATGGGTATTGCTGGGTTGCTATAGAAAAATGGCCAAAGCCTTTACACCCTGGTGCTAAAATTCAATGTAATTCAAAGGATTTTTTAAAGAAAATAAAAACTATCTACGACTTGCATAGATAGTTTTATAGAGATTTGTTTTTATTTGGCGCTAATACGTTTTTTCATACTTTCAACAAATTGTTCACGCAACCATTCAAAATCATTAATTTTGTTTAGTGCTTCAACATCATCTTTGTGTTCAATACCGTATGCTTTTCCTTCCAATGCACCTTTGATACAATAACGTCCAAAACGTCCGCCTTCATCAACTGTACACCATGTTTCTAATCTATCTGCTGTTTCTTTTACAGGAGCATTTGGATTAATTTGAGATGATAGTTTTACACATTCACGGAATGCACTACGCCATGTACGGAATGGATCTCTATTAAATCTTGTTATGTTAGAAACATCTCTAACTGGTTGATAAAATGCTGCGCCTGTACTAAAGTCTGGAAGCACATGGCCCATTTCGATTAATTGTTGTCTTGGGAATAATTTAATACCACCATATCCATATTCTAATCCATTAATTGGATTACGTGCATACCAAACATATGTTGTGTTTGCTCTTTTTGCCATTGGAGGAATATAATCAAAACAGAAGTCATTCATAACATCTGCATCTGCATCAACAATATATACCATTTCTGATGTTGCTAATTCTCCTGCTTTTTTATGAGCATTACCAATGCCTGCTACATTTTTAATATGTCCTGCTTCTGGAAATCTAAGTCTTAGTTGTTGATAATTATGATCTGCTTCTGCTTCATGGAAACTAATCATAATAATGTCAAAGTCTGCTTCATGGAATGACCCAACAATTTTATTTTTTACTGTTCCATGTACTACGCCGCCAGTTGGAACTAATTGAATGTCTCCCCAATTAACCGGACGTCCAGTTCTTTTAATTACTTTTGGAAATCTATGTATTACATTATGTCCCACATCACTTGGCTTGTAATGCCAAGGAAATTCTGGATTAAGTGTAGCTGTTTTTAGTACTACCCAAACCATTTCTGATTTGCCTAAATATTCGGATGCAATTTTTGTAAGTTCTTCAGTGTCTGTTATTTTTTCATCTACATACACAATAGGGTAACTTTTAAAAATATATTTTTTTAGTCTATCCCAAGGTGTAATAACACTTTGTCCTTTGAAATCTAATAGAGAAGTTGTAGAAGTTTTAATCATAACAGTCGCCTTTTATTGTAAATTCTTTCATGCCTATATGTGCAATTCTTTCACTTAACGCATGATCGATATGTGATGTATATCCATGCGCTGATGCTTTTTTACAAAAATATATATCTTCGCCCACTAAGTTAGTATAGTTATCATTCCATTCAATACTATAATGTGGTCTTGACATATTTTCATATACACATCTATTTACCAACAATAGACCACTGCCTACTGCAAACACTTCTTCTATGCCTTGTCCGCCAAAAACTCTCTTGTCTAGATTGTTTTCATTTTTAAACGCAACGGGTCTGTGCGGTTTTACTCTTGTGCTATAATTTGCTCCAACAATTTCTCTCTTATGCGATAGCAAAGAAAATAATGAATCTACTGGAAACTTCATATCACTGTCTACCCAGAATATATGTGTCGCTGACGTTTCCAATACTTCGTCAACTAATTGTTGGCGTTGCATTGCTACTTCACTTCCCATAACCATATGTAAGGAAACTTTTTGTCCTTTCTCGCCACACTTTTTCATAAGCATAGCAAGACTATAGGTAAATGTTGATGTCACATGGTCCCTTACTGGAACACATATTGCGACATTTGAGGTAGGGTCAGATTTTTGTATAAACTTAGGTATACTTACCATTTAATTTAATCAGTAAGTTCTGAACCAAGTTCTGCTTCAATTTCCTGTACTGAATCATTTAATGATTTAGCAAGTGTTGTAGCTGACTTGACACATGAGGAAAATGCATCATCTGATAGTGATGCCATATAATTCATATGCTCTGGTTGTACTTTACCAATTGTAAGAATATCAATTGCTGCCAAACGTGCAAGACGTGTAGTCCAATATTCTTCTTCGGTTGCTTCGATACCGCTAATTAAAGCGTCAAATTCACCGTTTTTAGCAACAAAGTCACTAGCCACTGCTTCTAGCATTGCTAAGTCTGGATGTTGCTGTGTACGTGCTTGCATTAGCTCATTTTGTAGCTCTAATGCTTGACGCTCTACTGTTGGATGGGCACCCAACAAAAATGTTTCTATTTCGAATCTTGTTCTTGAACTCATAGTTTTCTCCTGTATTGAGTATACTTGTCTGTATTCATTTAATTATACAACATAAAGTAAACACTGTCAAGAGCTACTTGACAGTGTTTTAAATAATATTTTAAATATTATGATGCGCCTGTTGAATTAGGATTTTGCCATCCGCCAAAGGTGGCTGATAGTTTAATATTTGTTGTTACTTGCGGTGAGATAAACGTACCTAATTGATATAGTGAAACTGTTCCACTTAATCCAAAATAGTCACGTACTGTACTCATACTTACCGTGTTTCCGGTTGCTGGTAATGCCATTTGTTACTCCTCGAGTTTATTAACGTTAACAAACATTCGTTTGCTAGTTATATTTATCGTAATCGATATTTAAGTTGTGTTTAAGGTTAATTATCTTTTGCCTTTTAAAAATTCTACTTCCTTTGTAAGATCTTCAATTTGGCTTTGTTGTTCTTTTATTGCTTCAATAAGAACGCCTACTATATTTCCGTATGCTACAGATTTATAGCCTGTGTTGTCGTCATTATGCACTACCTCTGGTAATACTTCTTCTGTCTCCTGTGCAATAACACCAGTTGACTGTCTTAGTTCACCAGTTAGTGAATTTGTTTTATCAAACATAACACCACGCATTGCTTTAACTTTGTCTAATGCATCTTCTATTGTTGTTATGTTGCTTTTTAGTCTTTCATCTGAGTATGCTGTTACATCACCAGATGCTGTAAAATCACCTGTATAACTTCCACTCATTTTAAACTCTGTTCCGGTTAATGTCAACCCATTTCCGGCTGTATATGTTGTGTCTGTATCGGTGTTTGTGTCTACCCATGGAACGTTTACAAACATTTTTCCACTTGATAATTCTACTGGATAGTTTTTACCATTCTCACCATATCCAATTTTAACTAATCCTAGTGTTCCTGATGTCGCAGTTGAATATGTTGTGTTTGTATCAGTGTTTGTATCTGTGCTACTGATAGTAAAGTTAGGATATGTTCCACTAATACTTGTAGCACCTGAGCCTGTTAAACTTACAGTTTGATCCGGTGCTGTATTATTAAATGTTGTTCCAACTAAATTTAACCCTGTGCCTGCTGTGTATGTTGTGTTTGTATCAGTAAAGGATGTAATATATCCTGAATCATTTGTAAATGAACTTACATTAGTTGGTATACGAGCATCAACACGTGCATTTGTATGATATAAATTTGTACCTTCTGTTAAATCAGAAGTAGTTTTACCACTAAACACTGTATCAACTCTTGCAGATGTAAAGTAAAGATTATTTGCACCTTCTGTTACATCATCTGTAGTATTCGATGATAAGTCATAACCACCGCTTGCTGTTGTTGCCGAAGCAATTGTCATTGTATTAAGCGAATCGTTGTATGTAAGTGTTATGTTACTGCCCGCTACAAGAAGATTAGAAACTCTATCATCTACTCTTTCATCTGTATAGTAAAGATTTGATCCTAGCCAGGCATCTGCTGTTGAATTAAAGTCTGCTGTTGCTAACTTTGTTCCTATTTGTGTACTAAGTGTTGTGCTAAGATTTGCATCATCTCCTAGTGCAGCGGCTAATTCGTTTAATGTATCTAACGTGCCTGGAGCACCATCGACAATTGCAGCAATTTCTGTATCAGTGTATGCTTTAGCATCTACTTCGGCTTGATCTGCATATGTTTGATATGCAGTTGTGATTGCTGTTTCTCTTGTATCAGTGTATGCGTTTGCTGTTAATACTGCATCTACTTCGGCTGTATCTGCATAGGTTTCATATGCAGTTGTGATTGCTGTTTCTCTTGTATCAGTATATGCTTTTGCATCTACTAATGCTTGATCGGATTTTGTAGTTGCATCTGTGCTTGCTGTACTAATTGCATCTGCTTCGGCTTGATCTGCATATGATTCTGTAGCATAACCTTTTGTGCCTAATAAAGTGTTTACTCTAGCATCAGTATAATAAAGATTACTTGCTTCTGATATGTCGTCTGTATCTAATGCGCCTGTTCCGCCTGATATTGCACTATCAACATATGATTTAGTTGCGGCATTATCGGCACTAGTTGGTGCGCCACTTAATGTTAATGCACCTGTAAGTGTTCCACCTGTAAGTGGCAATACTGTTGTAATTTCTGTATCTGTATATGACTTAGCAGCATTATATGTTGTGGTGTCACCTGAGTTTGCATACGATTCGTATGCTGTTGTAATTGCTATTTCTCTTGTATCAGTGTATAATTCAGCGCCCGATCTAGCTGCATTTGCCTTAGAAGTTGCATCTGCACTTGCTTGACTAACAGCCTGAGATTTTGCTGCATTTGCCTTATTAGTTGCATCTATACTTGCTTGTGACATTGCTGTACTAATTGCATCTGATTCGGCTTGATCTGCATATGATCTGTATGCACTTGTAATTACTATTTCTCTTTGATCAGTATATGATCTTGCATCATATTCTGCTTGATCAACATATGATTCTGTAGCATATCCTGTTAAATTTGGACTTAATGATGATAAGTTAACTGTATTACCGTTACTTATTGTTAACAGTGGATCTGCAAAAGTTAATGTTTGATTATTAGCATTAATAATTTGTTCAACTCTAGCAGTTGTGTGAAATAAGTTTGTAGAGCCTTCAGTAACATTATCAGTATTAATTGATGATTCCATTAAATCATCAATGTTAACATTTTTTAATGTAATTGTAGAGCCATCATGTGTTAATACATCTGTTCCATTAATCTGAAGTTTATCTAGATTACTGTTTGTTTCAATAGCCGCTGTAGCATCTATATCTCGTATTACTGTTTGATTACCAATTTTAAAAGCCACTGCTAATTCTCCATCCTATATTATATATTTATGCTTATGGAATAAGCTGATACGTAGAAGGAATAAACTGAATCCAGTTTGTTCCATCGTAACCTTCAAACATTTTTGTTGTTTCGTTAAACCATAACATGCCTTCCACTGCTGGAGATGGTCGACTTACTGCTAATCCTTTTGGTACTCTAAATACATCAGGAGAAAGTGAGCCTGAGTTATCAATTACAACTTGTCCTTGCGAATTAATAATACCACCTTCAAGGTTACCTGTAACATTACCATCTACATTACCTACAAGGTTACCTAAAACATCACCAACAACGCCGCCTTGTATGTTTGCATAAACAATAGGTTTAGGAATTGCAGTATCATCAATAATAAGTGTAGAACCAGTTCTGTCATAAACAGCACCGTTCCAATTACCAATTGTAGTTGTTCCAGTAAAGTCTGCACTACCACCAGTAAATGTAGCATTGCCACTAATATTAGTAGTGCCTGCATTTAATGTTGTAGTGGTTGCTGAATCAACTGTTAAGGCAGAATCTAAATTACCAGTTCCGCTTTCTAAAATTTTATTTGCGCCGGTTGGGTTGTAAACATCACCATAAGTGTTACCCATTAGTCCACCAGTAAATGTAGAACTTGTGCTTGACACATCTACAATAACTGTGCCACTGTTGTTTATGACATCACCGCGATATGTTGCTGGTGTACTTGCATCACCTGGATCTAATACAATTGAGGTTGTATCAGTTTGATCTGCTAAATTGTATCCAACTTTTGTTGCGTATGAATAGTCTGTATCAGTAAAGCTAATAACACCAGTTGCACTATCATAAGACAAACTACCAGTTGCTGAAATGGCTGCTCTTGCATCTGCATCTGTATATTGTGTTGGTAAATTACCTGCAACAATTGTATCTGCTGTGAGTGTTCTTACTGACAAGTCACCTTTTGTAACTTCGCCTGCATTTATACTATTAAGAGTATTTGGTGATAGGTCTACTGAATCAATTAGTAGAAACGTATTTGTTTCGTGATCTCTAACAAAGCCTGCATAAGTTATAGGACCAATTTTACCTAGCCAACCTACATCTGTCGGTAAGCTACTATCTTTGTTTAGTATAAGTAATGGGTCATTAAATCCAACGTCATTGCTTATAAGATTGGTTGATTGTATTCCTCTAAATGCCATTTAAATTCTCTCTATGTTATGTTAGTATTTATCAATAAACAAAGTTTAGTCATAAAAAAAGCAGTGCCTAAGCACTGCTTTTAGTTTTAGTAATTTAAAAATTACATATTTTTAAGTTCTTTAACTTCTGCTGATAATTCTTTAACTGCTTCAATTAATAGACCTGTAATGTTACCGTATGCTACTGAGTGAACACCGTTTGCATCTGTGTGAACTGCTTCAGGTAAAACTTCAAGTAGTTCCTGAGCAACAACACCAGTTGATGTTGATCCGTCTTCGATACGATCAAAAGTAACACCGCGAACTGCTTCAACTCTATCTAGAGCGTTGTCAATTGTTTGAATGTTAGTTTTTAATGATTCATCTGAGTATGCAGTAATATCACCAGTTGCTGTAAAGCCACCAGTGTATGAACCTGACATTACTACTGAATCACCTGAAATTGTTAAACCGTTGCCAGTGTTAACATTTAGTGATATAGTTTCGTTAGATGTTTGGTTAGTTGTAAAGGCTGCGCCTCCACCTAAACCACTACCTGCTGAAATTGTAATTGTAGCATTACCAATTGTTAATCCACTAATAGCTGCTGAAAGTTCAGCATCTGTTGCCATTGCATCTTGGATTTCTTTTAGTGTATCAAAAGATGAGTTAGCACCATTTACTAAGTTTGAAATTGCTGTATCAGTATATGAGTTTGATGAAGTAATCGCTGCTGATTGAGCCGAATTAGCTTTAGATGTTGCATCACTTGCCGCTGTTGCTTCTGCTGCCGCCTCACGTGCATCAACATATGATTTATTAGCTGCATCACTACTTGATGTTGGTGTAGTTAATGAAGTGATTTTATTACTGCTCATGTTGATCGGATCTTTCATGGTCAGTGTTTTAACTATCTCAACACCTTTCTTAAAACGTGTTGTTTTGTTTACGTTTGTATCAAAACTTGTGTTGCTACCATCATCTGCTTCACCGTCAGTTGTTGTTAGCTTTGTTGCTAGGATCGAAATGTTACGTTCCATGTCCGCCATACGTCTAAGAGACGATTTTGAACCTGAAATTGTAATTTCTTCTGCACCTGCATCACCTGTAAATTCTTCTAGTGAACCAGTTGAATTATATCTGTATTTCTTTGATTTATTGAATGAAAAGGCACTTGTTGAGCCTCCACTTCTTACTTTTCTTCCCATTTTAACTCTCCTTAAAAGTTTTTTAGCCTCGTAGTATTAACTCTGTTATTACCATGGCACTTATAAGTGCCTAAGTAGGGGGTTGGGACCCCCTACCTTTGGACTAAATTATATTAGCTAACTAATTTCCATCCTTTGACTTCAATTTCGTCGCCTACTTCAATAACACTTGATGCAAATGTTACAACACCTGTTGATAAATTAACTGAAGTTAATTCAGCTGGTCTAACAAGTTGTCTGTTAACATATACTGTGTAATCTTCTGCACCAACAATATCACTAAATGTGTATGCTAGTGTTGATGCGTTGCTTACGTCAGTTACACTACTATGGAATGTTGCAGTTGAAATACTTGCTTCAATATTTGCAATTCCAGTGTCTGTGTATGCTTTTGCATCTACTAGTGCTTGGTTAGCCTTAGAAGTTGCATCTGCACTTGCTGTACTAATTGCGTCTGCTTCGGCTGTATCAGCATATGCTTGTGCTGATGCCAGTGCTGCATTTGCTTTATTAGTTGCATCTGCTGCCGCTGTACTAATTGCATCTGCCTCAGCTGCGTCAGCTTTAGTAGTTGCATCTGTTGCCGCTGCAGTAATTGCCGCTGCCTGTGCCGCATCTGCTTTAGCTGTTGCATCATTTGATGCTGCTGTTGCACGTACTACGTCTTTAGCTTCTGCTGATGCTATTGCATCTGCTTGTGCTAAGTATACAGAACCTGCGCCAGTACCTTCAACAACATCTAAGCGTCCGCTTAATGCCGTATCTGCACTTGCTCTAGTAGTGATTTCAGTACCTAATGCTGAATCGTTAGTTGTATCAACTGAGTTAATAAATGTAACGATTTCTGCAAAAGTATCTTTATCAGCACTTGCACCTGAAAGGATTGCATCAATTCTTCCTGATTCTACATCAATGTTACCTTGTAATGTAGTATCTGCTGCTGCACGTGTAGATGCTTCTGATGTAATGTTAGTTTGCAACGTAGTATCTGCTGTTGTTCTAGCATTTGTTTCAACTAATATTTTAGTATCTGCATTTGTACCTGCTGTGCTGACTGCATCTGCTTCGGCTGAATCTGCATATGTTTGGTATGCTGATGTAATTATGCCTTCGCGTGTATCAGTGTATGCTTTTGCATCAACTAATGCTGCATCTGCTTTAGTAGTTGCATCTGCACTTGCTGTAGAAGCCGCTGCTGATGTAACGTTAGTAATTGCAGTTGAAAGCTCTGCATCTGTTGCCATTGCATCTTGGATCTCTTTAAGAGTATCAAAGGCTGCGCCTGCGCCACCAACTAAGTTAGAAACTGCCGTATCTGCATAAGTTTGTGCTGATGCCAATGCTGCATTTGCTTTAGCTGTTGCATCACTTGCCGCTGCTGTTGCACGTACGGCGTCTTTTGCTTCTGCTGACGCTACTGCATTTGTTTCTGCTTGAGCAGATTTAGTAGTTGCATCACTTGACGCTGTACTAATTGCATCTGCTTCGGCTGTATCTGCATACGTTTCTAGAACAGTTTTTAGTGCTGTGTTAGCCGCCGCTGCTGTTGCTTCTGCTGCCGTTTGTGCCGCGTCTGCTTTAGTAGTTGCATCTGCTGCCGCTGTACTAATTGCATCTGCTTCGGCTGTATCTGCATATGTTTGTGCTGATGCCAATGCTGCATTTGCTTTAGAAGTTGCGTCTACTGCCGCGTTTGCTAATGTTGATGAATCTTGGGCATCTACATATGTAGTAGCTGCTTTTAGAGCCAACGCTGTAGTCATTGATGCCGCAAAGTCATCGTCGTCACCTAGCGCATTAGCAAGTTCGTTTAGTGTGTCTAAAGCACCTGGGGCGCCGTTCACTAAGCCGTCTACTGCTGCATCTACGTAAGATTTGTTTGCTGCATCTGTATTTGCTGTAGGAGTTCCAACATTTTCAATTTTGTTATCATCCATGTCAACTTTATCACCAAACGTAACTGCATCTCCGCCTACGTCTGTGATTTTCTTGCCTGCTGCCATTTGCAACGTGCCGTTCATGTTTATGCTTGTAGCTGAAGTAAGTGTTAAAACACCTGATCCAGATACTTGTGTAGTTAATGACTGATTTGGGTCAGCCTGGACAACGATCGTACCTGAGTTCGATTCAATAACTTTTTGTCCATCAATATATAGTGATCCTTCTGAAAGGTATAGATCACGCCACTTCTTCGTTGTTGAGCCTAGGTCGAAACCTGTAGATCCGTCAGAGTCAACAGTTGGAATAATGTGGCCGGTCATTTCAAGATTTGCTTCGATTAATGAATCATCTGTAGTCTTGAAGCCGCCGTCGATTATAAATTTTTTCTGTGCCATATTTTAATTTTCCTTTTTAGCGAAAATAGTATCTATATTGGTCTTCAATATATTTACCGTTATCTTTAACATATTAAGTGCTTTTATATTCATGATATACTTAACCTCTAATATGGGGTGCAACCTCTGGCTGCACCCTATTAATCATGGTTACCTCAACTTACACGTCAATGTATGTTGAAATAACCTTCACTGTTGCTGTACCTGAGTTAGTTGTATAAGTTAACTCAACATTGTTACCATTCATGTTAACACTTGCATCACCGACTAAATCAGCACCTGTGTATACCATCGCATATTCTGTGATGTATGCTGTTGTGCCGTCATGTGTTACTAGTGCTTCACGTGTTTCATAGTTACCATTACCATCGTCTGCTTGTATAATATACTTCGCTGAACGATATGTTGCTTTCGCAAACGTGTCGATTACATCGCCACCTGTTGTAGTTGAAACATTTGAACCTTGTACATACGCTTTAATATCTGCTGATAATTTGTCAGTTGTTACCTGACCAGCTGATAATACTGGTACTAAACCTACGCTTGGTGCTACAACTACTGCTTGTGTGCCAACTGGCATAGCAGATGTCATTGTAATTACCTGGTTAGCAATGCTATAGTGCGTTACTGGATCCTGGATAACACCACCAACGAATACTAATGCATCCGACTGGTCTACTGGGTTTGTTAACGCAAACTGTGTCGCTGTTCCATCACCTGGAATAGTTTGACGCCAGTTGTGTGCAAAGATATCTAATGGGCTTACAAGCTCCATTCCATCTTCGTTTGCATTTACACGTAATACGTAATCTTCTTTACCTGTGTAATCTGTATCAGATACATCTGTTAGGTCTAGAACTGATTCGTTAGTATTAATGCTAATAACACCTGTAGTATTGTCGTAGCTTGCTAAGCCGTTGCCTGCTGTATCTGTTACAGATATAGCTGCTCTTGCTCTTGCAGTTGTAAAGTATAAGTTAGCTGTTGGGCCTGTGCCTTCGTCTAAGTCATTAGTGTCAAAGTTTGACAAGTCTAGTGCTGATACTGCCGCATCTAGTTGACCTTTGTTGATTGCATCACCTGAATCTGTGCCGTTAGCAAGTCCAGTTACCTTGTTGCTACCCATTGCAATGTTACCCGACATAGTTCCACCAGCAAGTGCTAGTTTAAGGTCGATGTTTGATTGTAATGTAGTATCCGCTGCCTTATAAGCTGTATCTAACGCTGTATCTGCCGCTGCACGATCAACTAGCTCTTGAGCTAAGCCTGCCGTGTTAGTTGCGATATTAGTAGTGTTAGTATTTACTAAGCCAGTAATTGTGCCATCATCTGCTTGGAAAGCCGCTACGATTTCAGTTAATGAATCTAAAGCTGCTGGATCCGTGTTGCTTATGATACCTGCAATTGCTGTTGCGTTTACACCTTCAGCTGCTTGTGCTCTAGCACTCTCAGTTGCAAGGTCAGTTGCGTTAGTTGTAATAAGACCAGATAATGTAGCTTCTACACCAGTTGCTCTTGTTGTTTCAGCTGCAATAGCATTTGCGTTTGCAAGTTCTGCCGCTCTAGCAGTTGAGGCTTCCGCCGCTACCGCTGTAGTTCTGTCAGTAATCTCGCCTGCAATTGCGTCTGCATTTGCTTTAGCTTGTGCGTCTAATAGTAAGTCAACTGCTTTTAAGTTAGAACCAGCGTCAATGTAGTTTGAACCACTATGTGCTGTATATGTTCCGTCTAAGTTCAGTCCACCACTTGCCTGTGTTGCAGTAATTTCTAACAAGTTAGCCGCTGCTGCTGCCGCGTTTGCTTGTTCTGCCGCACGTGCTGTAGTTGCCTCTGCCGCTACTGCATTTGTAAGAACTAATTCTGCCGCTTCTGCTCTAGTCTTTTCAGTTAGAACTTCTGCATCAGTATAAGTGCCTGCTGCCGTAATTGCATCTGCTTCAGCTGTATCGGCATATGCCTGTAAAGCTGTTGTTTGGGCCGCATCTGCTGCCTGGAATGCACCTGTTACTACTACGTCTGCTGCTGTGTAAGCCGCTGTTACAACACCGTCAGCTGCCGCAAATTCTGAACGAATCGCTGCTCTGTCTGTGTCTGCCGCTGTTTTGTTAGCATCTACTTCACCATGCACTTCGTTTACTGCACCAACTAAGTTAGATGCTGTAGTATCTAAGTCACCAATAACACCAATGTTAGTTGTGTTAGTGTTTACTTCACCATGCACTTCGTTGATTGCACCAACTAGTGTTGTTGCTGTAGTATCTAGTGTTTGACCACCAGTTGCCACTACTGCTTCTAAACTATCTAAACGACCTTCTGCTGCGTCCATTTCAGTTTCTAGTGTTACGATGTCAGCTTCGTTAGTTGTTAAACGTGTTCCGTTAGCTGTAATTAGACCTTGTAAAGTTGAATCAGCTGCTGCAAATGCATCGCCAATTTCTTTTAATGTGTCTAATGCGCCATCGGCGTTTAACAGGATAGCGTCGATACGTGCTGTTTCTGTATCAATGTTACCTTGTAACGTTAAATCAGCTGCCGCTCTTGCTGTTGCTTCAATTGTAATGTTTGCTGCGTTTGTAGAACCAGTTACTGTGTTAGCGTCTACGTCTGTACGTAAACCTGCTTCAATACCAGTTGCACGTGTTACTTCATTTGAAATAGCAGTAGTGTTTGCACCTTCAGCCGCTCTAGCAGTTGTGGCTTCCGCCGTAATTGCTTGAGAGTTAGCAAGTTCTGCCGCTCTGGCTGTAGTTGCTTCTGATGTAATGTTAGCTTGTAACGTGTTGTCTGCTGTAGTTCTATCTGTAACTTCTTGTGCAATTGCTGCCGTGTTAGTTGCAATGTCACCTGTGTTAGTTGCAATGTCACCATCGTTAGCAGTGATTTGAAGTTGTAGAGCTGTGTCAGCCGCTGTAAAGGCATTTGTAATTGCCGTATCGGCGTTTCCAAATGCTGTTGTTACTGCTGCATCACCACTATCGATACGAGCTTTTACAGTGTTACCTGATGTTCCGTCTACAGTTGCATCACCAATTAACGCCGCGTCTTCTGTGTCAGCGTGTGCAATTGCAGCATTACGTGCCGCGTCTGCTTTAGTAGTTGCGTCTGTTGCCGCTGATGCTAATGTTACTGCATCTTGGGCAATTCTTGCAGTTTCTTCTGCATCGATGTTGCTTTGTAATGTAACATCTGCTGCTGCACGTGTTCCTGCTTCAGCTGTGATATTACCTTGTAGTGTAGTATCAGCATTCCCTCTTGCAGTTGCCTCTGTAGCAATTGCAGTAGTGTTTGATGAAATTAATGCACTAAAGTTTGAGTCTGCTGCTTGGAAAGCCGCAACAATCTCTGTTAATGAGTCTAATGATGCAGGATCAGTATTTGAAATGATTGAATCAATTCTTGCTGTTTCTGTATCAATGTTTCCTTGTAAAACACCTTCGCGTGTGTCTGTGTATGCTTTTGCATCTACTTCTACTTGGTCAGCGTATGCTTCCCAGGCTGTAGTATTTGCTGTTGTTTGAGCTGTGTCAGCCGCTGCCCACGCCGCATTAATAGTTGAAGTTTGTGCCGCATCTGCTGCCGCCCAAGCTGAATTAATTGCTGTTTCACGTGTGTCAGTGTATGCTTTAGCGTCTACTTCTGCTTGATCGGCATATGCCTCCCACGCTGTAGTATTTGCTGTTGTCTGAGCCGTATCTGCTGCCGCAAAGTCAGTTCTGATAAGTGTATCAGCATTCTGTCTTGCAGTTTCTTCAGCCGCGATATCTGATGCGTTCGCTGCCTCGGCACCTCTTGCAGTAGCAATTTCTGCCGCTAAGTTTGTAGTTAATGTTGAGATGTCACCGTTAGTTGCTGAAATTTCAGCTGCTAAACCATTTGTTAATGTTGTGATGTCACCTTCGTTTGCAGTAACACGAGCGTCTAAGGCATTATCTGCCGCTACTCTTAATCCTGCTTCAGTAACTACCGCCGCTGCGTTAGTTGCCTCTACACCTTGTGCTCTGCTAATTTCGTTTGCAATGTTAGTTGCGTTAACGCCTTCTGCGCCAGTGGCACGAGTAGTTTCAGCTGTAATAGCCGCCGCGTTTGCAGCAATACCTGAAGTAAAGACTGAGTCTGCACTTTGGAATGCTGTAACGATTTCACTCAGCGAGTCTAGTGCTGCTGGATCAGTGTTACTAATAATGTTGTTAATTTGTGTTTGCATAGATGTGTCAGCTGCCTTATAAGCTGTATCTATTGCACTCTCTGCCGCTAAGGCACGAGTTTCTTCTGCCGTTATTGCTGATGCATTAACGCCTTCAGCTGCTAAAGCACGTGTCTCTTCAGCCGCTATTGCTGTTGTGTTTACACCTTCTGCTGCTGTAGCACGATTCGTTTCTACTAAAACTGCTGCTGCGATGTCCGAAGCAACTGCCGCCTGTGCTCTTGCATTTGTAAAGAATTTGTAATCAGCGTGTTCTGTTAGATCTGATGTATCATAAGATCCAATTAGGTCTGCTGCTGTAACTTTCTTTAAAGATGACGAAGCGTTGACGTGTAATAGAAAAGTATCCGCCGAACCTACTGAACTTGCGCCCGTTTGGCCAGAAACGGATGTTGCGTCTAGTTTTGATTCGATGACTGCTGCATTTGCGAGAGCCGGCGATTTAATTTGTCTAAAAGCCATGTTAGATTTCTCCAATCAATATTGATAAAAACATATAATTCTTTTATATGCCCGATAGCAATAAGTCAGGTAGACTCATTGCGTAATGTATTTATCAATACACGGTAGGAGTTATAACGTATGAAAACTGTTAATTTGGTAAGTATCTAAAGTCTACTACTGCACCAGCTGTTGGCGGAGTAGTAATGGTTAGCGTTGATCCGCTAATGCTGTATTCAGTTGGTGGTAGAATTAATCCGTCTACAATAACCAATACACTGTGAATAGTATGTCCAGGTTGTATCAAGTAATCTGTAGTGGAGTTGTTTCCTGTATACTGACTACTTGTATAAACTAAATTGAGATGGTGATTTTCAATACTAGCGTTTGCTGGTGATGACATTGTTGCATATGGATATCTATACTTAACATAAATGTCAAATCCAGAATCTGGTAGCACATTAAATGTTAGCGTTGTTCCATTTACAGAGTAAATGCTAGGACGTTGTAAGACATCGTTAACATACACATCAATTTCTTCAACACCTGCTGGTGCGTCAGTTAGTGTAAATGCAAAACTTGTTCCGTCTGCTGTAAATTGTTGTGATGCTGGAAGTGATGCTTGTGTTAGTGTTCTATCAACAAAACTAAATCCACCATTACCATCTGTTTGTAGTATTTGGCCGTTTGTTCCGTCACTGATACCTAAGTCAAGTATTCCACTTACATCACTGGCAATTGTTATGCCTTTTGATCCAGGTGTTGTAACTGGTGTAATAGTAATATTATTACCAGCACGGATATCAATTTCGTCGACAGCACTTGCAACAATATCAGTAGGTGTTAAGTCGCTTACTGTATCGTATATGTGCCACGTTTTAAATGTGGATTCAATTGTAACAGTTACAGTACCGTCTGCGTTGTCAGTTAATGCAAAACCACCATCAACATTAAAGTTAATGCCTGTTACATTTGATACTTCAACATTTGATACTGGGTCGTTAATTTCCTTAACTGTAAGCGCCAAATCGCTTCGTATAGCGGTGTTTACATCTGCAAGCTCTGTTGATGTTGCAAACGTTCCATCAGCTGTTTGAAACGCATTTACGATCTCTGTAAGCGAGTCTAGTGCTGCAGGATCTGTGTTTGTAAGTATGTTTTGAACTTGAGATTGTAGTGTGCTGATATCAGCTGATATACTTGCTGATGCTACGCCAAACTGTCCGCTGTATGTAGCACCTGTAATATAAACACTTTTACCTGTAAACGATTTACCATCCGGTAAGTTATCACCAATAAAGTTTAATACACCTGATTGATAATCAAAGAACCATTCATCATTATTACCACTACCAGTAGTAAAGACTTTGTTGGCCATTGTTTCAGCACCAGCAGGATCTCCGCTAGTGTGAATATAAACATTTACAAGATATGTTGATCCAAATTCTGTTGGAATCCAATCTGTGATTCCTGTTTTCCAAGTTCTGTTTGTTGACGCTGTAATATCAGCTGTAGTTTCAACTGCCGTTTGTAGCGTTACGTAGCTACTGGAAGCAGAAGGTTTTACACTTGGTATTTGTCCAGACTCTGCCCAAATCGTATCACCACGTATTAGTAGTGGACTTGGTAAACTTTCGTTGGCCGCTAATTTATTAAAGACTGTGTCAGTCTTAGTGGCACCGAATCCAACTTTCTTAAATAGATAGTCTAACTTTTGATTATCGGAAATTGCCATTAGTTAGCTTCTCCTATTGATAGACTGTTTATTTGTTTGCCACTTGCAATTGCAATTCTAACCAACACAACATTGTTTGTTGCGTTACTCATATTTTCTGCACCAAGTGTCATTGTGTAGCTAGAGTTAATGCTTGAGCCTGTTGGTACAACATCTGCACCTGTTAACGCACAACCATCTGCTCCGTTACCACCATTGGCAGTATCTGTTCCTGGAACACCTGCACCTGCATATTGGCTTGTGCATTCTAACCAACCGTTTGATCCACTGGCAGTATCTATGCCAGTACCAGGAGCTGCAATCCACATACCTGCAATGCCTGTAGAGTTAATGCTAATGTCGAAGTTAGCAACAACTTGTCTACGGAATGCAAATGTAAAGTATTGTGTTCCTGTATCTGAACTTCTATCAGGACCAACTGGTAGGTAGCCTGTGCTATAATCTGTAGTGTCGTGTTTTAACACACCCCATCTTACAGTAGCTTCTTGCGTTCCACTTACACTAACTGCACCAGTAAATGGTGTAGCTGTGTAATCAGTTGATCCGACAATAGTAGGAGTGTCCGTAGAATCCGCCACAAAGTCTGCAATACGAATTGCATTGTCTGTGACTACCCCATTACCTAAACTGGATTCTACAGGTATGGACGACTCAATTATTCCAAATGGTGTCGCTGTATGCACTTGAACTTTCTCGGGAAGAGAAACAAAATTTCCAGTGCCATTGACATTATAAGCCCTAACTCTCAATGTTTCCACAGCCGCTATACTTGAATTAGTAATATCGATTGTTTGATCAGCGTATTGATAAGTTAAGGTATTCGCTGTTGGAATACCAGCGTTTAGGTAAGGGGTATTCTCTAAATCTGAATAACTCTTATATTGAGTGCTAATAGTTGCGCCACTTGTGCTTTCTAAATTAGCACCGTTGGATATTTCAAACACATTATTTGTATCTCTATATGCTTGTCCAATCCAATTGTTTACTGTAACACCAGCCATTGTTAATTTTGGACTTCCTGTGTTATAGTATGGTATGCCTGAGATATATCTGTAGCTACCGCTGACACTTTCTGTAAGTGTTGCACTAGCTACATCAATAGTTGGGCTACTTGTTAGGTCGTCACAAACTACTGTAACATAGTTTGTGTTGCCTGTTTCACTATGTTCTATACGCTGGTCGTTAACACCAGTTGTATATTCAGAAAATGGTTTAGTAATTTTTGCATCAAATGTTTGATAGAAACCTGTAGGATAAGTTGAAGAACTTATACTATCGTTTGCATCTCTTTGATCACTAACAACAAGACTTCCAAAAGTGCCGTTTTCGTTTAAGGAAGTTGTAAAGTTTTGAGAACCATCGTCAACGCCATTGACAACTGATTTTACTGTTCCACTTAATCCATTGTATGAATTTTGTGCAACACTAGTGTCAAGGTTTCCACTTGTGTATCGTCTTGCTGTAGTTGTTTCTAAACTTGCACCTGCTACCAATGGAGCTGATGCACTGTTTTCTGTGAACCCATGTGCCAGTCTAGGATCGTGTCCTTGTGCTGGGTCTGTTAGTGAAATTGTTTTACTGCTCAAACCACTTGGTGCCGATGGCACTGCATTTACTTGGAAAAATATTCCTGCATTGTCTGTTTGTGCTGTTATGTCTGGTGTGCCGCTTGCTGTGAAATCTAATTCGTAGCTTCCTGGAGTGGCACCAGTAAAGTCGTGTGTTATTATACCATCTGTTGTTGTTGTATCAGTGCTTCCATAACCCCAATCGTAGAAATAACTATCGCCGTTGTGACTTGAGTTATCTACTCTTGCTAATGCTCTATTATTACCATTGTAGTCAACACCGTCATATAAATCTAAATTATTGTCGCCGTTTCTATCTGAAACAAATTCTGCTCTACCATCTATGTATGCTCTTACATCTGGTTCAACATGCACTGTAAAATTTGCACTTGCAAATGGACTATTAGTGTGATTACTAATAACTGATAAATTTCCTACAAAGTCTTTTGCTATACCGTTTTCTTGATCTGAATTTGATAATGTATATGTGTGGTGGAACGGGTGATTTGTGTCACCGTCATCTTCTTCGCCAACTGGTATAGTTGTAATTGTACCATCGCCCATTGTCCATTGATATGTTGTTCCAAATACAGGGTTAAATGTACCTATAGTAGTCTCTGTGGTATTTAAAAATTCAACATTAACTCCACTATCTTTTTCGTTAATACCTGTAGTAACATCAATGGTGTATGTAGGAGTATGTGTATCGTAAATTTTATATGTAGCATTGTCAGTCATTGGGAATAGATTCTGATGTGCTGTGCTGTGACTGTCTAATGATAATGTAACGGTTCTTAGCACCTCTGTTTCTGTGCTAGGAGCAAATGTGTGGGCTATACGTCCGCCGCCTACGCCACCTGCTACATTATCTGCACTAACTACATCATCTGATAATCCATCGCCCCAATCCCAAGTATATTGAACTGTTGCGTTTGATGTGTTTGTTGCTGTATTTTCAAAATAGACAGTAGCACCGTCATCCCAATATGTTATTGGACTGCCACCTGTTGGAGAGGCATATGCCTCAAACGAAACTGTTGGATCAACAGTAGTAATAGTAATATAATCTTCTCTTATTTTAAATACTGAGTGACCTGCACCTGTTCCACCATTGTTAGCTGCGTTTACTCGAACAGTATATGGTGATCCAGTATTGCTTGTATATGTATGAGATACAGTATTAATGTAGTTAGAGTTTGGTACGATATTAAGGTTACTTGTGCTATCGCCCCAATGGACAGCATAAACATCTGGATTACCAACTCCTGTTATTGTTAGGGTTACTGTTAATCCTGCGCCGCCGGCAGTTTTGTCAGCGACAAAGTCTACTGATTCAACATAAGTATTTTTACCTACGTTTTTAATAATTTCTAAAAGTTCTGCAGAGTCGGCATCATTGCCACCGTCTACTGAAGCTAATCTGGTTTCAAGGAATATTTTTGTGACAGCATCTTGATCGTCAACAGGATCCACAACGTTAACGATTCTGTTTGTTTGGGCACTGATATTGTTATCTAGGCCCTCTGCATCAAGTTTTAAGTCTTTATCACTTGTTGATATCTTTCCACTGTTGTGGTTAATATTAATCGACATACTCTTCCCTTTTTTAACTTTACCACAATGGTTATGTTATTGCAATCAAGTATAAATTATACTGTCACGCTAGAACGGAAGACCGAAACAATGTTCCAACTGCCATTTACAAATACCAACGATGCACTGTCGCCTTTTGCTGTGAAAGTAACTGACGTAAAACCTGCTCCATTTGTTGGAGTTACTGTAACAGGCCCCGTAGGTGTAGCTGATACAGTAATAATTTTATGTTGCCCTTCTGTGCCGTCTGATAAAACAAGAGCAACCGCAGTAGAACCATCAATTGCTGATAATGACGTGTCTGCTGTAATTTCTGTTGTTTCTGTTGTAGTAGATACTACAACTGTTTGTATGTTAAGTTGATCCCACATATTAGTACTACTACCAATATTGTGTGTTTTTGTAACGCTTGGCAATAAATCAGTTGATATGTTGCTATTAAATGCTACAGATCCACTTGCGTTTCCTAGTGTTATAACATCACCAGATGAAACTATTGAACCTTCTATGTATAAATGTCCACCAACCCATGCACCGCCTTCGACAAGCAGAGCAGAATCTGTACTATTTAAAGCATTTAAATCAATATCTTTAATACTTTTAATTATTAACTGATCACCATCTGGTTTTATATATGATGCCATACGTTATTCTTCCTTATGTTCTCTTTACAATATGTATTTATGCCGATTTAGAAATTGCTTATAGCCATTAAAAAGGGCTCACAATGGAGCCCTTAATAAATTCGTAATCTATAATAGCTTAGAAGCTAAAAGATACACCAACCGCTGGTGAGGTTGTTTTAGCATCTACATCATATGATGCTTCTGCATAAAGATCAAGGCCGTTTAATGAACCTTTTACGCCTGCACCAATGTGTTGTACTGTATTATTTTCGTCGCCGTCCATGAATACTGTTAATCCACCTGTTGTTGCATTTACTTCATATGCTAATGTATCTGCTGCATATGTACCTGTGCCACCAATTGACAATTCTGTTGTAAGATCCAACTCTGAGCTAAGTGCATATGCTTTAGCTTCTGTGTCAGTGTTATAATCTACTGCTACAGTTGAAGCAATTGCTCCAAGTTCAATGTCATATGCAAGCTGTACGTTGTCAAGATCAGTTACGTCAGTTTTTAAGCCGTCAAAACCAGCCATTGCTGATAAGTTGCCCATTGTAACCATTACTGATTCGTTAACAGTTGGGTTAGCAAGAGTAGTTGAACCTACTGTTTCTAATCCTGCACTTGGAAACAAGTCGCCTTGCTTACCTAGTGATACTGTTGCACCTGCAACTGTTGTACCAATGTGCCATTCTTCAACACTTACTGATGTGTCTGGAGTCGCTGTAAACGAAATACCGCCAAATGCTGGTCCTGTTCCTGAAATCTCAAGATCAAGTGTTGTTTTACCAACATACTTGTCTGATGTGTTTTTTGTTACGTCGAACTCAACTGAAGCACTTACTGGTGATGTCGGTGCTGGGTGAGTATGTGCTGTTGTATCTGCTGATGCAACTGATGCCGCCATCAACATTGCTAAAACGCTTATTGTTGTTTTCATAATTTATTCCCTTTAAATAATCTAACTTCGTAGTTAGAAACAAACTGACTCTCTAGAGTCAGAATTTAGTGTTAATTATACTACTGTATGTGAAACTTGTCAACCTTTTTGTTAACTTTTTTTATTCATCAAAAGAACAGGCCCCTTAAAGGGACCTGCTCCATAATATCTTCTTTAAGTAAAAATTACTTAAATGATAGGTTACCTGCATTAACGTCAATTTTCGCTAAGTAGTCAGCTGCGTTACCAAGTGATGAAGCTTGGTTGTTAAGCTCTACATAACCATAACGTGTCATGAATGACACAGTTGGCTCGAAAGTTGCCGGATCAAGTACAGTACCAGATGACATCAACGGGATGTATGGGCAATAGAAAGCTGCAGCGTCAATTTCGCCTTCGCCTTTATAACCAACTAATACTGGTGTTGAATCTGATGCATACTGGTCAACAAATACACGTACTGTATTGTTCAAAGTACCAACGAATTTAGTGTTAGTTGGAGCTTCGAATGGACCTTCAGTTGTTCTTGCGAACGCTGAAGTTGTCGCTGATTGTAGTACAGTTAACATAGTTGGTGAAACAACTACGTAGTTACCTGCGCCTCTACGTGTACGTGCTGCAATTAAGTTTGCAGAACGGTTGATCAAGATCGCTAGTGCGGCATGCTGGTCACCAACGAAAGTTGCTTGACCTGTTACTGCATTTTGATCGTATGTATCAGTAGCAGTACCTGCCAATGAACGTAATGAAGTTAATACTTCTTGATCGATTTCAGCAGTAATCTCTTGTGCAAGTGCTTGCATGATTTCTGCTTCAACATCTAGACCGTGCATTGAATTAGCGTCTTGCGCCGCTTCAAAAGTCCAACGTGCTGATAATTTGCGTGTTTTCGCTTCAACAGTTTGCTTTAGAACTTGGATAGACATCTTACGTCCAGCCGCTGCTTCTAAAGTGCTTGTTGCTTCTGGTCCACCAGTTGCCGCATCGCCTGAGTAACCTTTTGCAATTGCAAATGGGCTCAATGCTTCGTCACCAGCTGCAACGCCTGCCGCTGCTTCTGAATAACGAATACGTAATGTGTGGATCTGGCCTACTGGACCAGTCATTGGTTGAACACCAACTAATTCGTTCGCAATAACCGTCGGCATTACACGTCTGATTACTGGTAGAATTACTTTGTTTAGTGTTGCGATGTTTCCTGACATAGTTGTGCCGGCAGCTGCTGATTCTGAAAGATAGCTCTTAGTATTCTCAAGAACTGATTCCATTACCACTTTTTTATTGCCGTCTAAACCGTCAGTTAGGGCGCCTTTAGTTACGTCCCAATTTTCAAATAAGTTTGACATGGTATACTCCTTAATTTGTAATGATACCTGCTAATTTTTTAAGGTTTATAATTTCAGCTTCGCTGCTAGTTTCCTGCGTAGTTGCATCTTTATTACCTGTGACCTCAGTCGTCTGAGTCTCATTTAGCTTAGTTTTGTTAGTTGCTGCTGTAGTTACTGATTCATTTAACACTGTTGGCAAGTACTTATTAAATGCTGCCTTCAATTTTGGTGTGTTAACTGATTCAAGTAAGTTAGACATCAATTTACGTTTGTCTTTTGACAAAGGTGCAAGCAATTCAGACATAGCTGTTTCACGAGCGCGACTTTCATTAATCTTAGCAACTTCTTTAGTTGCTTCGACTACTTTAGCCTCTTTATCGTTGATCTCTTTTTGTGATTCCTCTAATTGAGTCTTCACGTCTAAAAGTTCTGTTGAAAGTTTAGAAATATGTGTGCCTTCTGCAAGGTGTGAACCCATGAATTCAGCTGCAAATGTTTCGAAAATTTTGCGACCGAACATGTTTTCTTTAGCGGATTTTATATCCTCTTTAAGCATACCTAGTTCTGTTTTAATTGTAGATTCTACAATTTCAGCTAGTTTGCTTGAAGATTTGTCAATAAAGTCTGCTTTTGCTTTAGCAATCATATCTTTACCTTCTGCGACAAGTTTTACCTTTTGTTCAATAAGGTCTTTCTTGTCTTGGTGGAATTCGTTAAGTTCCGAAGTAAGTTGTTCCATAACGAAATCTTCCAACTGCTCGAAGTTACCTTCTTGTAGTTTTCTGTCTTCGCGTAGTTCTGTAACCTCTTTTTTAAGAGTTTCCATTACAAAACCATCAAGTAGTTCTGCATGTTCTGAAACTTTACGTTTGTACTCTACTTGAGCCTCAACTGCTTTTTGTTTATCAGCTTTGAATTCTTCTAATTCGCCTTTGATAGTTTCTGATAACATGGCATCTAGTGCTTCCACCATTTGCTCTTTATCTGTTTCATAGCGATTAGCGAATTCTTCGCGTAATTCAGTTGTAATCTCTTCACGAGTTTCGTCTAGTTTCTCATTCCATGCTTCTGAAAGTGTTGAACGCACTTCCTCTGATAGGACTTCTGAACTTAGGAGTTGTTCTATTGCATGAGCCATTACTTTCTCCTAATATCTAGTGATTCAATGAACTTCAATACCTCTTCCTGGAGATATTTTTGTGCTGTAGCATCATTGTTGTTTGCGGCGGCAACGTCAAGTAAAATATTACCTCTTCTGCCATTCATAATTTGTTCATAAAGTGGATCTGGATACGCATCGGGTGCCGATGGGTTTGCAACTATGTCAACCGTTTGGATTTCAAAGCCACTTACATTTCCACTGTTATCAACTTCACCACTGCCGCGTGATGATACACCAAGTTTAACGCCATTATCCAATAGAGTGATACAAATCTGCCCCATTGGAGTTGGCAACAATTTTAGTCTTCCATAACCATCACTACCTTGCATCCACATACGTTCAATCATATGTGAAACTCGGTCCAAATTAACTTGTAAGTCATCTGGGTGGTCAGCTTCGCCTAATACTGTAAAACCCTCGTCAATTTTACCTTGAACTGAATTAACAGCCTTAGTAATTTCACTGACGGGATAAACACGTTGGTTCTGATTTTGTTTTGCACCTTGTACAAAGATACCTTCCATGAACAGGCTTTTGCCACCTTTGCCGTTATCCACGGCTTCGGTGACCATTTTAGCTTGATCAAATGTAAGGTGTTCTTTAAGTGTAAACATTACTCAGATTTACCTTTTTTCTCAGCACCATGGCCACGTGACTCAGGTGATAGTTTTGCACCATCGCCTGGGTGTGTTACGCCCATGTCTTTTGCTGTTTTGTCTGATAGACCTTTGTCTGAACCTTTGCTGTCTTTTGTCATGTCAACTGCTTTACCGCCCATGTCATTTTTACCTGCAACTGGTGATGCTTTACCATCATCGCCTGCTGGCATGTCTACTGGGTGCATTGCGCCGTCTTTACCGACTTTTTGTAGATCAGCTGCTTCTTCAAGTTCTTCTGCATTATCGTCTGATTCTGCTTCTTCAGTAACTTCGTCCGCTTCTTCTTCCTTTGCTTCTACAAACGCTTCTTCCATTTCTGGTTCCATTTCTGGTTCCATTTCTGGTTCGTCGCCCATAATCTTGGCAAATTCTGCTTTAAGGTCGTCTAGTGCGTCTTCTACACTAACTAATTTGTCTTCGATGTCTCCATGTTCTTCTTCATGTGCGTCTGTTTCACCGTCCATGTCAAAATCCATTTCGCCTTCTTCTCCGCCTAACTCTTCAGCTGCTTCAAGGTCGTCCATTTCTGGTTCCTCGTCTTCGCCAAAAGCCTCTTCAGCTTCGATTTCTGCTTCATCTGTTTCGATGTCATCTAGGAAGTTATCAGCTTCTTCGCCGCGGATAGCTTCTTCAATTTCTTCTTCTGCTACGCCATCTTCAACGATTTCATCTGCTTCGACGATATCATTCCAGATTTCACGTGCTTTTTCAACGAAAGCCTCATGTAATAGATCTGAAGCTGATGCTTCGTCTCCGTTCACTAAGCTCTCGATTATCTTCGTATAACGATCTCGAGTACTCATTTGTTGTTCTCCTTTATTCAACCGAATTAATATTATAGGTTATAACATATATATTTAAGAAGTCTTGGTGTATACCAATACATAATACATAAAAAACCGCACTTTTGGCGCGGTCCGTAATATATTTACCTTTTTAGCGAAAATAATGCTAGTTATTCAACGCCGTCACCTGCAGACCCATAAATGTTTTTAAAGTCTTTTACTCGTTCTGCATGTTCTGTTTTAGCAAGCTCTTTCATATTTCTTAGCTTGTGTAAATGTTTTAATGTAAGTTTAGGTCGACGTGTATCGTCTACATCCCACTTATTGTAGTTATCATCTTCTGGACTTTGTGCTACATCGTTAAATCTCATCTGTATCTCCTTCTCCACCTAAATCATTAATTGGTGATGTATCATCACTCATATCTATATCATCGCCTACTTCATTTTCGGCATCCACATCTGTTGGTTCAAACGTGTCTAGGTCTGTGTTTCTAATACCCATACCGCCTAAATCAGTTTGTGAATCGCTAGTAAATGATTCGTCGCTGTTTTCTTCTTTCCACATACGCTCGTTATTAATAAGCTCGTCTTCTGACAGCCCTAGGTACTTGCTCATAATAAATCTCTTAGACATATATGGTGTTGCTTCTATTTGTGAGAATAGACTTGCACGTGCTGTATCTAATTCTAATTCTCTGTATTGACTAAAGCTCTGTGGTTCAATAAAGTTTAATTCAAATAAACTACTTGAAACTTCGATACCTCTGTTCTTTAAGAACATTTTAAACTCTTTATCAATTGGTGGAAGTATTATGTTTTGTAGTCTTTCACAGTATTTGCTGAACCTAAATTCTTGTATCATTGCTGTGCCAACTCGTCCGTCAGTGTATGATGCTGATCCGTCCTCAGCTCCTGTTGGTAAGTAACTACTTGGTATACGTAGTCCACGCATTAGTTTGTTATTGAAATATTTTAAGTCATCAATTTCGCCTAGGTTTTCACCACCTGGTAAAACTTCAACTTTAGATCCACGTCCTTCTGCTGTTTGGGCAAAGAAGTAATCTTCCATGATTGACAGCGGGTTATACGCTGCATCCATAACTTTTGTTCCACCACCACTCATATTTGGAATACGTGTTTGGTGAACTTCGTTCTTTGTTCGCTCAACAAAACTCATAGCTTTATGCGGTGGTAAGTTACCAACGTCTACATAAAATACTCTACGTTCTGGAGCTCTTTGAACACGATAGATAATAATACTATCTTCTAATAATTCTTTTTGTTTGTATACTTTAAATACACTATCAAGGATACTGTTACCAAATGGCCATGCATTTGTTAATCCATCGCTTAATGCGATATGCAATACGTTTGTTGAATCAACAGCAAACTCTGACATTTGGGCGCCTGGTGCACCTGTTTGTATTATTCCTGCATTTGATCTATTGCTAGTTAACACAGTTGAACTTGCATTAACATCAGAAGTTTGTTTTGTGTCTACTGCAACTAGATCTTGTAAATTTAAACTAATATTTTTAATCAAATATTGTTCTACTTCTTTACCTTTACTTTCGTTAACAATAACTTTAGAAACATCTTGCACATTAACCCAAAATAATTTATATGTTTCTGGATCTCTAATAAAGAATTGATCGCCATACTTAATACAACTACGGAACAATCCATGTATTCTTCTATCAAAGTCGTTGATGTTGCACCATTGTTTAAGTGCAGTTTCTAATCCAACAACTTCTGATTCAGTTGCTTCTTCTTTGTAATTAATTTTAAATGGAAGCCTGGTGTCTATGTCTGATTGTGTACTAAATTCAGCAATTGTATCTAATGCTGAGTTAATCTCACTATCTTGGTCCATAATATCATATTGAGTATAACGTTCAACACGATTTGGTTGTCCGCTGTATACTTCAGGAAGCCAACTGGCCCATCTGTTTGTTTTTTGTCCAAAAGATCCGGAATTACCAGGATCATATTTTGTAAAATGTTTTTTCCAACTCATATTATTTAGGTACCTTTGTTATAAGTGTATTTATCTAGAGTTCATCATACGAGTGTTTATTTTTGATTTCTCGTTAATGTTGTAGCGTTTAACTATGTCTTGCAATACTTTTACTGTTTCTATTGTTGATCTTTTAGCATCAATTAACGCAGATAAATCTTGACTATTGTTCATTATAGCAGGATTTGTTAGTTTTGTCAAGTCTCTTTGTATATCCTGTAGTTTAGTAGACATTTGATTATCTGCTGGTGCTACTTGAGGTATTTGTGTGTTATCTTCTACTACTGTGTTTACTTCAGTTTCACTGGGTACTTCTGTAGGTGTTCTATTTTCATCAGCAAGTGTTCTATCTGAATTAAATTGTTCAGACATTTCTTCAAATAACATTTTATTAGTAGATAGATTGTCTGAGAATGTTTTATTATCTCCAGATAAGCGTTCAGACATTTCTTCAAATAACATTTTATTAGTAGATAGATTGTCTGAGAATGTTTTATTGTCTCCAGATAAGCGTTCTAAAACTTGATTTAAGTATGTCTTATCAGTTAACATGCTATCTAAGAGTTTTTTATTTTCTTCGCCAAGTTGTTCTAACAACGTGGCCATATGCGTTTGATTGTCTGATAAATCAGGTGTTTGTTCAAGTTTATTATTTTCACCAACAAGTATTTTATTCTCTTCAGATAATTGTTCTATTATATCAAATAATCTTTGTTGACTAGTTAATGATTCCGCAAATCTTTTATTTTCATTAATAAGTTCTACATTCTGTTCAGTTAGTTGTGATATTTGACTGTTTGATAATGCAGGAATTTTTGCAGTATCAGTGATAAGTTTTTTATTATCATCAATGAGTATATTATTTTCATCAATGAGAGTTTTATTCTCATTGAGTAATTGTTCTAGTTGTTCATTTGTTCCAGCTATATGCGAATCAATCTTTTTTGTATTATCTTGACTTATTTGATCTTTGAGATCTTTATTACTAACTATTTGTCCTGATTGATCTGGCACAAACATTTCTGCTGTGTCCATGCCCAATTCGTCACCAACAATATATGGTAGTCCAGCTGCAACTGGTCCACCGTGTTTTCTTTGAGGAACAGCGTCACCTACTAGGTTTACTTGCGCTCCAAGAGAACTGCCATCTACATTGTTTTCGGTAATAGGTTCTTCAAAAAATTTCAAAAGACTATTATCTTCTTTATTAAAGATTTTATCACCTGAACCTGAGTAAACAACACCTAAGTTTTGATCAAGTGTAGATTTACCTGTTTCAGAATCAACACCGGTTGTAAGATCACCCGCTGCCATTGATTCTTTTAATAAGTCATATGCTGATCTGCCTGCTAAATTACCATCGCTATCTGATATTACAAACTGTGCTATTACGCCGGCATTTTGTGCTGTTTCTTCTTGCAGTGTGCCGTCTTCATTTTCGTCTCGTTCGGTTTTACCGCCTGTCATATTAATAAATTGTGCTGGCCCACCTGCTTCTACAACAGCATCCATTTTTTTGTCATATGTATCTAATGCTACAATTAATTTTTCAGCGAACCCGGCATCAACAGTATTAATGTATGCAACTGCACCTTCTAAATTTTTAACATATTCAAGTCCTGCTGATTCTAACATTTCTAATGTTAGTTTTCCTTCGTTTTCTCGCATGGCTGTAATTATAGCACCTGCATCACTGGCTCTATCTACCTCTACATCGTTGTCGATTTCTCTTTCAACATCTGGATTAACTTCAGGTCTTTGTACTGCTGATGTATCTGCTACAATACCTGCTAGTGATTCAGCAACTCTTTCGTTATCACCGCCTGCACCACCAAAGTCATTTAGTTCATCTCCAAAACCTATTAGTGCTATTATTTTGTCTAATTCTTTTTTGCCACTCTTTAAGCTAGATGTTAACATGTCAAACAGTCCTGCGGTGGTTTCCATATCAACTGTTAATGCTTCCTGTACTGCAATAAACTTTTCACCCATTTCATTCATAGCTAAAACTGTTTTTCCAGACTCTTTCAAATCTTTTTGAGAAGTTACGATTTTATCCTCAATTGCTTGTGAATCTGCTAGTTTGCCAAGATCTCTTTCTACTACACTGAATTCAGCAGCCAATGTTAATAATGCAGATGAAAATTTATCACCGGCGTTTCCTGCGGCTGCTAGTTTAGTTTGGTCTGCATTAGAAAGTGCATCAACTATGAATGATAAAAATCCTTCAGCTGGTGCAACACCAGATTTTGTCATTCTTTCTATATCTTCTACTATGTTTACATTCATAGCTGTCAGTTGAGCTTCAAGTCCTGGAGATATGTTTTCTAAGACTGCACTCATATCAAAGTTTGTTGGATCGCCAACTGATTTGTATGCAGCTATATTGTAAGCATCTAATAGACCTTGCAGACTCGGAGCTTTTTCACTCATAAGTTTTACTCCTTGTGCAATCTCTTTTTGTACTTCTGCTGCTTCTGGGAATCCGTTTTTAATAAGTTCTCTTTGTGCTGCTGATCCATAATCATCTAATGCTTCCATTGATGCTCGCATGGCTTCTTGACGTGTTAGTGATGTTAAGTTTGCAACTGCTCCGGCTTCTATTTGCATATCAATAAATGTGCCATTCATTTCTTCAGCACCCTGATTTAGACTCTTATGAAACTGACCAGTTCTACGTTGAAAAGATATAAACTCACCATATGCTGACAGCATATCTTTTGAGCTCATTCCTAAGTCTCCAAAACTTTCTGCTGTTTTATCTAACTGTTTATAGTATTTTACAAATTGTGTACTACCAGAACTAACACTATCACCAAGTCCTAGCATACCATCACTAAATGTTCCTAGGGTGTTGGATAGATGCAAGTATGTATTACCTGTGTCTTGTATTCCTTTTCTTAATTCATCGTATGCTGCTGCGCCGCCATTAAATAAAATACCACTATCTATCATTTTTGCTTGTATTGATGCAAACTGTTCTAATTTGGCTGCATTCCAACCTGCATATGCTAAGAAGGCGTCTACTGCAACATTTAAAGTTGTTCCTACACCAGCCATGACAGCACCTGTGCTGTTTGTCATTTTTTCAAAGATCTTAAAACCGCCGCCAGTTGCTTTGGCACCTGCTGCTAGTTTACTGACTCCATCTGTCATTGCAGTTAATGGCTTTTCGTGATTATTAAAGAAGCCCATTGCTCTATCTAGTTTACTAGAAGCTCTGACTACCTTTTTCGTAAATTTTTCTTGTTCGGTATCTGATTTATCATCTGCTTTAATATCAACACTTGTTGCTTTTGCCAGTCCGCTAATTTCAGCTTGCAGATCGCCTAAGTCGCCACCAACTTTTTTCATTACCTTATGGAACATTGCATCAGTTTTTGCTGTTTGGGCCATGTAGCTTGCTACTTGTCCCATTGTTGCTTCTGAGGCCCATGCTGGTACTTGTATTTCTTCTCCGCCAATTAACAGAGTATGCATTTTATCAGCCATCGCTACGCTCCCTTTCTAGATTTTGTAATTTTTTCATTTCAACTGCTAGTTGTGATTCTAACATTATTAATTCGTTTATATCAGCTTCGTTTGTTTCATGTGGATATATTGTAGAATACTGGTCTTGTTCTTCGTTGATCTGTTCAATTCTGTTAGTCAATGTTTCAATTGTTGCTTGTACAACAATTACGTTTTCTATAACTACTTCATCTTGTGTATCTGTAGCAGTTGATTTTTTGTCTTCTGCAACTATTGGAGTTAATGAAGTTGTGTCAGTTGTTTCCGTAGAATTATTTTCTAATATTCTTTTTCCATCATTGTAATCTTTTAATTGTTGTGCTGGCAATTCATTGCCCATTGCAATTCTCATTGTGGTTGCTGCAACTTGATTCTCTGTCATTGGTACTCCAGGAACATACAATTCGTCAGCTATTAGAGTATCATTAGTAGAAAGAGAGGAGGTTGTTTCTTCTACAACTACAGTAGTTGTGGAAGAGGTTGTTTCTTGATTACTAAGTTGTTGTTCTTTTGTTGCTTTTCTTTCCCTTTCTAAATCTAATTGTGCCTTGCTTAGAGCGGTTGCAACTGATTCAATTGAGTGACTAGATCGATTGCCATTTCCATACACACTGTTTCCAGTATCTGGATGCGGCAGACTTGCCCACTCACGTGCAAAATCTAGCATAGCATCTCGTATAGTGACAGTTGTATCTCCTTGCAGGTATGCAGCAAGTTTGGGTCTTTTTGCATAACCATCGTTTCCAACAAGTAATAATTTTCCTAATATGTCTTGGTTTTCTTCTGTAAACTTATCAGTTAAACTTAGTCCACTATGTGGGAATATTTCTTGCATTGTGTCGGGTATAATTTGATATTTTCCAACTGCAAATAATCTATCTACATTGTTTGGATTTTTTATTTTTTGAAGCTCAAAGATTTCTGCAAACGTCATATCTTTTAATGCTTTTCCATCTCTATTTGTATTATGAGTTGATCCAATTATTCTGTCGTTTATTGTTCCTCTATTACTGCTATTATAACTTCCTTCGCCTTTTCCTATAAAATCTAATAAACGATCTACAGCTGACCCATCAACTGGTGCTGTAATATCTGGTGCATCAGAGTCTGTAGCCTCAGATGTTGTAAGCATACCCCAATTTTGTGTATTTTCTTTTTGCCCTTGGACATTACGCTGAAGTAACTCTTCTACTTGAGCAAGAGTTTCTTGCAATGGTTGTGCTTCTTTTCTTGTTGTTCTAAGTTCTTGTTCGGCTTCGTTGAGATCATTTTGTGCGTTTACGATATTTGAACCATCTTTATCTGGTTGCAGTTTTGCTTCTTCAAGTTTAGATCTAAGTCTTTCTACAGTAGATAGTTTTCCATCTAAATTTAAAGACGCTAGTTCAATTTTTACATCATTGCGTTGTCGCATAAGAACACGATTTTCATCTCGCAAATCATTTCGTCTTTGTTCTGAATCTGTTATTGCTTGACGTCTTTGATCCTTTGTTGCATCCGCAGGTAAAAATGTAGTGCTTCCACCAATAATAGTTCCTGTGTCAAGTTTAATTGTTTCTAATGAATTTTCTTTTGAGTCGTCGTTAATATTGTTATCAAGTCCAAATATAGAAGTCCACACAGATGCAAATCCATCTACTGACGTTGCCATAATGTTCATTACTTCGCCTGTGGTTCCAAATCCTGGTGTGATTAAATTTTGTGCTTGAATAAAAGCCTTGCTCATTCCACCAACAATATCAATAGAATCATCAGCACCATCAACTTTACCAGCTACAGCATCAAGTCTTGCTCGGATATCTGCCATTGTTCCTTGAAACATCTCAGGCTCTAATAGCATTGCTTGAGCTCTAATTTTTGAAACTTCTAACATGTCTGGAGATAGTCCATCTAGGATAGGACCTTTTCTGATTAAATCTACCATCTGAGTCATAGCAAAAATAGTTTGTTCTTCTGTTTTTATTTCGTTTGTTTGGCCTAGTCTTGACATTTCGATAAACTTTTCTAACACACCAGGTCCAAGCATTTGCATTTTTTTGATTAATTCGCTGCTCATGTTATTAATAGGCGTATCATCATACTGTATGTCGTTTGCCATATTTGCCATAACAGTAATTAGTTCTTTTCCTAATTCTTCTCCTAGCATTGGGCCAGCCAGCATCGCAAAAACATCATTAAACCTTAAAATATTATCTTGGGCATCTTCGCCAAATTGGTCTCTATAAAAGTCTTGATTTTGCCTCATTGCTTGTTTGAAGTTAGCATTGTCACGTATTAATGCTCTTGAGTCCATTAGTTCTTGCCTACGTCCGCCCAATGAATCTGCTAGAAATAAACCTACTTTGTTTCCTGTTTCAAAACTACGTACAACTTTATTTTGTTCAATTTCGCTAAATTCATTTACTTCATTTAACTCATACAATTGTTTTAATTCATCAGCCATTGCCATTGACAATTGTTTTGGTGCATATCCAAACTGATTCATACGTTTAAACATTTCTGGATTTTCTAAAAAGTCTAACAACTTACCAGAGCCGTATTGCAATGAACTGCCTATGCCTGTTAATACGTTTGATGTATTTTGCATTACTCCATTGTAATCAGCTAATGTCATTCCTAATTGCGCAGCAGTATCACGCAGAGTTGTGTAGTTGTCTTGATCAGACATTACTAATCCCAAATCAATCATTGTTCTTAATTCTTTTTCTTGTTGAGATATTAATTTACTAAACACTGCTACTACACCGGCGCCGGCTGCTACACCACCTGTTAGCCAAGACGCACCTTTGGCAACTGCACTAATTTTTGGAAAGGAAGATGTTAATCCTGCTAATCCACCAGCACCGGCAGAAAGTGCTTCTGCTCCTGCGGCAGTTAATTCTGTAATTGCATCTAAACCAGACATGTCTCCGCGAACGCCGGCAAATCTGTCTGTATACTTTTTTGTTCTTCTTACACGTGCTGCATTAGCCGCCGAACTAGTTCTCAATTCGCTTGCAGTATCTGATATTGTTTTCTTTAATTTTTCTGCACCAGAAATACCATGTAATTCTTGAATTGCTATTGCCAGAGCTGTGGCTTTAACGGAATTTCTCGTTGACAAGGTAGCTAGTTTTCTAGCTGTTTCTTCACTTGCCCATGGATAATTTGCATATACTTGGTCAAGTTGTTGTTTTAAAAGTTCTATGTCCATTGCTTCTCTTAATTAACTGGTGTTTTAATCAGATAAATACTATTGTACTGTACTACAGTATTTATGGAGATTAAATATGACGAATCCACTTATACAGGCATATAGGAAGCCTGCTTTGTATGTTTCTTTGCCAAGTGGCGGGAATTATTATAAAGAAAAGCCTAAACTCAGCGTTGATGGTGAATTAGCTATCTATAGCATGACTGCTAGAGATGAACTAATTTCAAAAACACCTGATGCATTGTTCAATGGAGAAGCAACATTTAGTTTAATTAAAAGTTGTGCACCTGACATTGCTGATGCACATGATATGCCAGTTAATGACCTTATGGTTGTATTAATTGCTATACGCATGGCCAGTCATGGTGATACTATCAGTGTTGACATTAAATGTCCAAAGTGTTCGCACCTAAACCAACTTGGTATTAGCACTGCCGGATTGTTGTCTACTGTTGAAGAAAACAAAAGTTCTGACCATATTATATTAGATAATGACTTTAAAGTTAACTGTAAACCTTATAGTTTAGCAGACCGTACGCTGTTGCAAATACAACGTATTAAACAAGCTAAATTAATCGAAGGACTTAACAACGAAGATTTATCTGATGAAGAACGTCAGATTAGATTTGGTGAGACTTTTATTGAGATTGCTGACATTACTGTTACTCTTATTGCAAATGCAATTACACAAGTAAGTCCACCAGAAGGTGAAAAAGTAGCTGATCATAATATGATATTGGAATGGTTAAAGAGCATTACCAAAGATGATTATGACAAGATCAAGAACTGTGTAGAAGATTTAAGTGAAAATAATATTGACACTAAATTTGATGCAAGTTGTCAAGCATGTGAACATACTTGGAAAACAACAATAGATCTAGACATTGCAAATTTTTTCGTGGGTTGATAGCATCTCGACAACCCGCTGAAATAGATGAAATATTAAAACGTTACAACAAAGATCTTGAACAAACTGAAGCCGGCTATTTAGACTTAGTTATTAAATCGGGAGGCTTGGTAAGTTATGAACAAATACTGGCAATGCCACTTGATGTATTGTCCATGTTTGTTGAGCGTTTGAATAAACATAGAGAAGAACAAAATCAGGCCGCTGCAGCAGCGTCAAAGCCTAAGGGCAGAAGATAATTACTGATCTAACATTATAGATTTGTAATACTCTGCAGGCCAGCTATCATAATAAGATGTTCTATGCAATGATGCTCTACGTCTAAGCAACTCAGCTCTTATTTGAATTAAAATCACATTAGATATATTTTGAACAAAATGCCCAGAAGTTTTTGTACTTTGTAAGTACATTAAATCTGGGTTAAGTTCTGACATGGTGACTAAATCAATAGTATCTAAATCTACTTCATCACCAAAGTAACATACACCTACCATTTTTACTCTAGGATCAAACTCAAGCATAGCATCAGGATTAGGACCACTGCAATCTATAAACTGTAGTTTATCTTGAACTCTGGCAGTCTTTGCATATGGACAAGTAGGATATCCATCTTCCTTGTTTACTTCTAATTGGTTTATCATCCAATCAGTAAAGTCTTGTTTAAATTGCTCAAAGTGTTTATTAGTCATAACTGTCCATTATCTATTATTAAGTTTAGTATATCGATGTCTTACGACATCATCATTATCACAAAGCTAACGCTTTGTTCAATGTATGTTTTTAAGAGTTAATATTAGTATCTATAAACAATAAGAACTTATTAACTACTATGTTATTTATATTAGCTTATTTCCTTGATTTTTTATTCACACTTAGCTTGTTACAGCCAAGTGCAAAATACTCATTTCCCGTCAAGAATACCCACTCGTTATAGTAAAACCTTTTTAGCACAAGGTAGTGGCGGTTATGCGATACCACTTTACATACTGCTTATTAACGCAGAAACACTCTAAGCCATAACGACGACTTTCGAGCTATCCGTAAGTTCCAATTGTCAGGAGAGCTTACTCATTTCGGTTTGTCAAACCATGCATTGACTAAGGCGCACCAGTTCCAGACACTTATGTATCTTCAAGGTGAGTCGAGCGTATCCCGACCAATCTGAGCCATGTGAGCCTGTGTTAGAAATGTGTTAGTTATGTGTTAGTTATCTAGGGTCTATGTTAGCGCCATTGATAGCAAATTTTTCTAGTGTTTCTAGGTTGTCTTTGTTGTTTGCAAAATCTTCCCAGAATGTAATTGTCCAGGAGCCGTATTGCTGTGAGCCATAAGTAACCCTTCGGGCAGTGAATAGGAATCTATCCAAGTTCGAAGGAAATGCCAAGTAAATGCCTTTGCGATTAAACTTCATAAACAGTATGTCTAAGTCGTTTTCATCGTGTGCGTCTAATGTTTGTTCTAGCCATTGTTCTAGTAGTGGTATTGGTTTTTCTTGTATTAAATGATGAAAAGGGAAATCTGCATAGTTCTTACACTCGCAGTTGAAATAGTTCCAATGATCGGGTGGAATGATGTCCCCTTTAAATGCCTTGATTTGATTTTCCGTAAGTGTACTCTTACGTATGGCGTTCATGCCTCCGACAAACGCACCACTGTGTGGAACACGTTCAAAGTTGTCGTCGTATATTTTGGAAAGAATGTTACAAACTTCTCGTTCGAATCCTTTACCTTTTGTTTTGCTTTTGCTCGCCAATTTTTATTTCTTTTTTTAGTCTTTGTAGGATATCGTATCCTACCTTTTTATCGTCAATGTAATGATTATCTTTTTCAGGCCAAAAATCTATTTGTCTGATATCAGGATAATCATGCATCGACTACGTCGAGTTCGACATTAAATGTAGTGAAGCCATTTTCTTTAGTAACTTGTAATACATTATCAACTCTGCCTACTAGTTCATCTCTATGACTAATAAGCAAAATGTTTTTATGTCGTTCTCGTTCCATTTTCTTTAATACACCTAATGCACTTTCAACACCAATTGTATCCATTCCGCTGTCAACTAATTCGTCAATACAAATTAAGTTAATAGGATGATTCATACTTTCGAATACATCACGGAAGCTCCAACTGAGTCCAAGTATAAGTCTATTACGCTCACCACGTGATAAGTTGTCAAAATCCAAATCTTGTCCTAACTGTGTAATAGTTACAGTTAAATCGCTTTGGAATTGTACTTCATGTGGTAAACCTAATCTTGTGATATAATACTCTAGTCGAGTATTTAAGAATTGTAAGTTTTGTTCAATAATTTTCTTACGTACAAAACTATCCTTGTTTGTAAGTAGCTTCAGCAAAAAGTCCTGATGCTCTTTCAATTCTGTAATTCTATTTACCTCATCCCAATTAACTTCCTGCAAACCAGTATCTTTTAATGCGGTTATTTGTTCGTTGTAGGGATTTACCTCTTGTTTGATACGTACTAGGTCAGTTTCAGCAGTGCTGAGTTTACCTTGATGTTCGTATGCTTCTTTGATACTATTATAATGCATTGTGGGTGCTTTGTCAAGTGGTCCTAGTTCATTTAATGCAGTATTATATTCATCTATCTTAGCATTATAATCATCTATATGCTCCTGACTTTCTGTAACTGCTTCTGTTTTTTGTGTTACAAGTTCTTCATGTTTTTCATCATGTATTTCTTGTCCACACGCATAACATTTGTGTTCTAGTGTATTATTAAGGTCCTTTTGTGCTTTGTCTAAGCGTTTTTGCTCTCTATCTTTAGTGCTGGTTAGTCTTGCTATTTCGGCAGTTAAAGTATCTATTTGTTGCTTCTTACTAGTGAATTCTTCGTAGTCTGCGTGTGCTTTTAGTTCAACATCAACATCAATATGTTGCAAGTTTAACAGGTCTGTTTCCAGTTCTTGTATGTCTTTATCACGCTTTGACTCCCATACTGTTTGCCTACGTTCCAAGTCTGATATACTTTTACCAATACGTTCGTTTGCTTCTTCTGTGCCGCGAATACGATATGTCTCTTCTGTTATTTTGTCTTTGCTTAATTTAGTAAGTTCTTTAAGTATCTCAGCCTTTTCACTAAGTTTAGTAATACCCAATAGCTGTTCAATCATATCACGTTGATCGTTAGCTCGCATACTCAAGAAAGGTTCAGTGTATGTGTTTAGTGCAACAATGTGTTTAAACATTGTATGACTCATGCCAACCACACGTTCAATTACACGTTGACTTTCACGGCCTTCGCCCTGCATCTCATCAGTAATCTCTCCGTCACCGCCAGCTCCATTAACAAGGAACTTAAAAATATTAGGCTTGCGTCCACGTTCAATTCGATAATCAATTCCATTCATTTCAAAGTCAACAGTAACCAACATACCTTTGTTGTTTGTTTTGTTAACTAGATTATCTTTTTTAATGTTGTATAATGCATTGCCGTATAGACCAAAACTTAATGCGTTTATGATAGTAGTTTTACCTGTACCATTACGTGAACCATCTCCACCTAAGTCCATGTTGTTACCTAACACAAGTGTTAGTCCTGAATTATCAAAGTGGACAGCCTGTGTGACATTGCCCACACTCATAAAATTACGTACGGTGATATTTTTAATTCTTAGCATGTTTAACTAGTTAATCCTGTATATATGTCAATAAGCATTTGTTTTTTGATTGTATCGCTTTGTACTGAATCAAGTTGTGATAGTACAATTGTATCTACGTTTTCTACTTCAATGTCAACACCTTGTTGCCAATCGTTAGTGTGTTCTTCTTTTTTGCTTGGTATCAAACTAATCTCTCGCAAGTCATATTGTTTAGCAAATGTTTCTTTAATAAAGTTTGCTTCTTCATATGTAATGCTTACATCAAGTGTAATGCGACAATATGTTTTGTCTGCTAGATATTTTTCTGGGTTATCAATAAGTTTGCTTAATGGTAGTGTGCGATACTTTGGTGCATCCGGCCAAGCTGAATATTCAATAGTACCATCCCAATCAAGGAACATGCAACCTCTGTCATCATCCCATGCATCACTAAAGTTGTGAGGGAAGCAGTTGCCTGGATAAATTACATTACCACGCTCTTGTCGTTTGTGGAAGTGTCCACTAAAAACTTTTTCAGGACCGCTTAGGTCTTCTGCTTTAAGTCCACCGTGGTCTGGCATTTGTACAAGTGCGTTCATGTAAAAGCTAGGAAGTTCAAAGTGACCAAACATAAATTTACATTTTACATTTTTAACTTTCTTCCATTCATCTTCTACTAGCCAAGGAATAAATGCACAATCACCTTCTTCGTAAATTTCTTCGTTTACAATTTTAATGTTAGGGTATTCATCTGCCATTGGGATACTGTGAATCTCACGCTTCTCTCTATAATAGAGATCGTGATTGCCCATAATCATAATAACTTGTTCAAAGCTATCATTGAGTCTACGTAAATTACTTACTGTATAATTAAGTGTACTAACATTAATCGTTGCACGATGGTGATGCCAGTCTCCCATAAAGATACATTTAGTAATGCCACGTTTCTTTGCTTCACTAATCATCCAAATAATAAAGTCTTCACAGTCTTGATTGTGTAGACGTGAATTATTCTTATTACCTAAATGGATGTCAGTAAAAATTACTGCTTTATCAAATAACATTCATTCTCCTAGCTAAACGTTTTTCTGACTAATGAATCAAACCAGTCACGTCTTATTTTATACTCATATTTGTATCTGTCAAGAGTTTCATCAAGTTTATTGCATCTTTCAACTTTTAGAAATTCTAATATCTTATTAGCACTATTAAACCAATTTGGATCACATACATATAATGATCCTGGATTAGACCACAACGTCTGGTCTAACCTTGTTGGTTGCTTGTTATCAAGTAATCTTTCAAATAATAATCTTTTTAAGTTGTCAGCAGGTTCAAGTGTTGGTTTAATATCTTCACCGTTGATTAAACTATTAACATCCCAATGCATATAATTTAATTGCCACATGTACAACAGATTACCTTTGTCAAATTCGTCATGCATCTTTTGATGGTATGTATCATACCATACTTTTTTCCAATTATCTGTTACCTTGTCATTTACTAATTTATGATCAGTCCACCATATTTCACTATGTTTATCAATAAATTCTTTTGTTAATACTCTGAATGCATGACTAACCATATAATGAAAAGCATCTTCGTACGTGTCTTGATTACATATAATAAGTTTATCACATTCTATTTTTTGATCAGGATATAATAAATCTCCAAAGTAGTTACTCCATACTAACATATCATAATCTTTTTCTAGTGGACGCATAGGAGCAATAATGTCACCACGTATATTTTCCATAAGCCTATGACATTCAGTATGCTCTTTGTGTCTAACTGCATCTAAAACTAAAGCACTATCATTATTAGCCTTACCACTCCATTGCCTATTCCGGAGGGGAGGTAATGCACGGTAATAAAGGTCTGGTACAAACTCATATACCTGTGGACCAATATTCTGGGTCATAGAGTTACATAACCACCAAGCTATACTATCTTGTGTACCACCATAAGTACCATACACTACTGTGAGCATCTAGCGTCCTTTTATTTTTTAGATTTTGCGTTCTCGGCGTTCATTACTCTAATCTTCTCAATCTCTTTTTTCTCTTTACCTTCCCATTCAGCATTGAATGTTCTAGTGTGACTTGGATTGAGACCAGCTTCTTCTAGTAAGTCGTCTCTGATATTTTGACTACGTTTTTCTAAGTTAAGAACTCTTGTGAAGCTGTTGTTGATAGCGGCCGTATAATATGCAAATGGATTCTGTGATTTAAACTCGTTAAACTGTAATCCAATTTGACTAAGTTGAACTAATGCTTGTCCACGCATCTCATCTACATATGTGTATCCACGCCAGTTGCCTCGCATACTGTAACGTTCGCATAACTTAATATACATTCCGCCTAGTGTATTTGATGTTTTACCATGCGTTACACTAAAGTATCCATTATCAATTCCACCTTCCCAATGACTGCGAGTAACTTCTGTTAGCTTGTCGTCAATATAAGCATAATGCTTAAACGGAGGGAAGTTACATTTTGAATGTAAGTCTGCTTCTGTTTTGGGTTTGTTCTTGCGGTTCTCTAATGGTATATGATCAAATGTCATTACACGAATAACAATGTCAGTGTCTTTGATTGTATCAACTTCTACAAGGAAGTCTGCAACACGTGGCTTTGTTTTCTTACCAGTTAAGCCTTTTTCCCATCTAGCAACTTCGGCAACGTGTGCATTCTTTTGTAAACGTGTTGCACGTGATTGCCTTGCTTCTTCAACTGCTTCTGGTGTAATGTCATCAAACGATTCAACGATTAAGTCATATTCTGCATATTGATCATCCTTAACATAACAATAGGACATCTTGGATTTATGTATCTCTTTTAACAACTCTTTGTTTGTTAAGTAAAATTGTCTTGGTGCTCTTGCCATAATTTATTCCTCTGTTTAAACTATTATAACTGAATGCGTGTAAAAGTCAACCGATTTTTATAAGTCATAAATACTTGTGGAGAACAGACATGATTATTAATGAAATTATACAAATTAGAGAAGATGTAGGTAGCATTGCAGTGTTTTATGGTGGTCGCTTTCAGCCTATGCACCAAGGACACCGAGATGTATATAAACATCTAGTGGGTAAGTTTGGTGCGGATAACGTATTTATCGCTACTACATTTAGTCAAAAAGCTACAAAGGCACACGCTGCAGGCAACTACAGTGATGATCCATTTACATTTGATGAAAAGAAAAGCATCATGTCTACGATGTTTGGCATACCAGCAGACAAGATTGTAAACAGCAATCCATACAGAAGTGAACCATCTACAGTAGGCAGAGACAACAATACAACAGGTATTGTGTTGGTGTTTGGTGCCAAAGATGCAGGACGCTTGGGTGGATCAGCAAATGTACAAAAATTGCCAGATGATATCTCACAAATAAAACCACAAAGCGAAATGATATATTTTTACGAAGCACCTCTTATGCAAGGCGGTATGAGTGCAAGTGACTTCCGAGCAACAATGGCAAGTAATGTATCAACTGAAGAAAAACAAAAAATGTTTACTAAGTTCTTTGGAAAGTTTGATGAAAAGATATTTAGATTCATTGAGGAGAGACTGACATGAGTATGATAGCAGGTTTTCACAATTCATCGTTGTTTGATCAAGCAGGAATACGAGGGAACAGAGTATCATTAAAAGCACAAAAAGAAAATCCGTTTCCGTTAACAGGAGTGTTAGCTCCCTTGCGAGATCCAATGCTTGCTGACTTTATGGGTGGAGTTACATTTCCACTTACTCCGACAATACAAATGGGACACCAAGCTTCTTATGGAACATACGATGCTACACACACTGCATATCAACCAAATTATTATATTAATACACCAAGTCCAACTATAAGTATTACAGCAAACTTTGTTTCAAATGATTTAACCGAAGCAGCATACACAGCCGCCTCTATACAATTTTTTAAATCATGTACCAAGCCAGACTTTGGAGAAGCAGCAAAACAAAGAGGAACAGCAGGCACACCTCCTCCTATACTAGTGCTTGCAGCATATGGTAAAAATACTATGCATGCACAAAACGTTCCAGTTGTTATTAGAAGCTTCAACTACACAATGCAAGAAGATGTAAACTATGTCGAAGGCGACTTTGGTGTACTACCAACTATGCTAGTAATGTCGTTAGAACTATCAGTACAACTATCACCAAATAGAGTTAGAAAACAATTTGATATTCAACGTTTTGCAAATGGTGGATTAATGGGAGGATTCATGTAATGGCCACTGAATATAGAAGAGATAGTTTATATAAATCTACAACTATAGAGAATAATAAATATTTAGATATATGGGAACCAAGTGTAGCTGATATCAAAGGCATAGCAACAACTCCATACACTATACAACCAAGATATCACCAACGTCCAGATATGTTAGCAAATGAACTATATGGTAATCCAAAACTATGGTGGGCGTTTGCATTAATCAACCAAGACGAACTAAATGATCCTATCATGGACTTTACAGCAGGACTAAGTATTAAAGTACCAACAAGGTTTACGTAATGTTAAAAGACAATTGGCTTAACACTGTATCATCAGCCACATACAAATTTACATTTTATATCACAGATTCAGATGTGTGGAATAACCCATTTGCGTATCTTTCGCCCACTGACGAACCAGCACTCAATGCCGGCAAAGCAATTATTATTGCCGAAGACGGAGTAGAAGGCGCATTTAACATACAGAACGTTAACATAAGTGCCGCCGCAGCAAGTGTCAACAATGGCCATGCAACTGCAAATGAAATCCAATTTGATTTAAACGAAAATTTAGGATTTTCATTTATGGATAGAATATTAGCAGCTGGTAGAATGATGAAAAAAGAAAACGTAACAGGTACAAACTTTGCAGCACAATTATATGTTTTAAAATTAGATTTTATAGGCAGAGACCCAGTAACTGGCGCTACTGTTAAATACCCTGATCCATTTTTATACTCAATGAAGATTTCAGAAATAAATGGCTCACTTGGTCCAGCAGGTGCATCATATTTCATAATAGGCGCACCACTTGAAAAACTTGCTCAAGAGGATTCAGCAGTACGAGAAAGTATAACTGTAGAAAACATCACAACAGCAAAAACATTTGCTGATCAGTTAAAGATTGCACTAAACAAAAGTGCCCAAAACATGGTTGAAAATTTAGGTCACCCAGGAGCTGGCGGAGTAAAGCCACTAATTGAATGGGATGTAGATTTTGATCCATCAGCAACTATACGAGCTATTGAAACACGTGCTATTCCTGGATTTGATTTACGATCTGCAGAATGGGCAGGAACAGCAGATGCTGTTAATCAAGGTGGATTAGCAGAAAGTGTCGAAACATTAGGTATAAGACAAACAACACTGAATAGAGAAACACAGTTAACTTCGTGGATAGCCGACACCCTTGCTACAAATATACCGACATTTGCAGATTATAATTTAGAAGCAGCTAAAGGTGGAGTAACTTATGCAATTGAAGTAGAACAAATAACAAAACTATCTGGTGAGATGCATGGCCATTTTAACCAAGAAATAAGAAAAATTAAAGTAGTAATAAAAGTAAGAAAAACAGACACTACTCCGCCACCAGACGAAGCTAGTATTTTAGCACTTAGAAATGTAAAATCAGTACAAGAAGAACGTTTTGAATCACAGATATTGCCAAGTCTTATAAAAAAATATTCATATCAATACACAGGCGAAAATACAGAAGTAGAAGCAGTAGATATAAAAATTCAGAACGGGTTTTTTAATGCAATGTCTCCTGGTGTTGGTATATATTATGCAGACGAGAAATTTCAATTTGAATCAAATATAAGAACTAATAAGCCAGTTGAAGAATGGATAGCTAATCCACACCGTGACGAGCAGTTTGTCGTTTCGTCTCCGGTGAAATACCTAAGTGACTTACAATTAGATAAATTTAATGTTAATCAAAATTCAGTATTTGATATTAAGATGGTTAGCGCAGAAGGCCAAATGGTTAATGAAATTAGTCCGGGTTCTAAAATTGCTGCTGGAGCACTACAATCACAAGCTGGCAGATTATTGGATAATCAAACTATGACAATAGAAACCAAAGGTGATCCAATATTCATGGGTACTAATAATAAAAATTTCTTTAACACACAAACAGGTTCAGTCTATATAGCATTTGTTAGCTTTGTGCCAGAACCAATTGATTTGCTTGAAAGACAACGACGAGGACCAATCGACTTAGTAACAACAGGCATTTATAAAGTTACATACATTCATAGTAAGTTTTCGCAAGGCAAATTTACACAATCAGTTAGTTGTTATCGAGACCCGAACAGCAATCCCATTCTATTAGCTGATACATTAATAAATTTAGAGGTAGGTGAATAATGGCAGGATATAGTGGAATAGGTATAAAATCAACAAATGTTGAAACTCCAGGTAGAGCAAATCCGCATCAAGGTTATAATATTAATAATATTGCGGGAGTATATGTAGCTGAAGTAGTTAATGACAAAGATGTAAAACATAATGGTAAGGTAACTGTAATCATACCAGAACTAGGAACAAACTTTGAACGTATTATTTTATTAACAACACCGTTTGGCGGCAATACGGAAATTACAGAATCATCAGAAGATGTTACATCATACGAAGGTGCGCCAAAAACGTACGGCATGTGGCCTCAACCGCCAGCAGTTGGATCAAATATATTAGTAGCATTTGTTGGATCAATGGAACAAGGATTTTTTGTGGGATATCTACCACCGCTAGATCGTAATGCTACCATGGGAGGTCAAGCAAGTAGTAATGCATATGATGGATCAGAAGATAAACAAATACTTTCCGGAAGTAGTGAAAAAAATGATCTTGATGAAATAGATAATGATACTAGACCTGCAAACCCTGAATCAGTGGCTCACCTAAACGACTCAGGACTTGCAGCTGATCTTGTGCGTGGACACAGCATGAGTAGTGCAAGACGAGAAAGCCCTAGTAATGTATTTGGTGTTACTACAAAAGCAGGACATACTATTAGCCTAGACGATGGCGCAGAAGATGGAACTAGTAATAATATTAGACTAAAAACAAGAGGTGGCCACACTGTATTACTTGATGACACTAACGGTTTCATATTTATAGTCAACAAAGGTGGAACCGGTTGGATAGAATTAGATGCTGAAGGTCAAGTAGACATATACAGCCAAGGTGGCGTAAACATAGGAACAGATGGAGATTACAATGTACATGCCAAGGGAAGTATTAATATGGAAGCAGAGCAAGGAGTTAACATCAGAAGCACAGGAACTGAAGGTATTAAAATACAAAGCACTGTCGGTTCAATTGATATTCATAGTCATATCAATATTAACAGCACTGCTGATCAGCAAGTAAACATGTGGTCAAAAAGCAATACGTATATCAAAGGCACACGTGTTGATATAAATCATCCTAAAAACCCAGCAGAAGCAGAAAAGCCTACACCACAAAGTCATATGGTAAACACTAGCGTAACGGAAACCATTAACAGTAGAGTTCCAGAACATCATCCGTGGAAAGGTGCATCGACAATCCAAGAAGGATATCAGTATCCAAAAGGAAATTCAGTATCATGAAGAATTTAACTTTACCAACAACCATAGAAGAAACAGATTTGTTACCTTTTGATTTATTTAAGGCTACTGACAAAGAACTGGCGACAACACTTGTGCCTATTAAAAATTTAGAAGCAAGTCCGGCTATAATTAATTTACTGTTGCGTAAAATAACATGGCGTGGATACTCATATTTAGATACAGATGGAGTTAGAAAAATTGGATACAATTTAACTAACGGCGTTGATGGAAATGGACTCACCGAAGAAGAATCGTACAGTATATGGATTGAAGTATTTAAAGATGCTGAAAGAAGATTCAAAGAAATATTTGTGTTAGACTCCCTAAGCCAAAGCCAATATGATGGTATGTTAAGTTTGTATTATCTAACTGGTGACTGGACAACAGTGGGTTCTGAAACAAGAAAATTTAATCTATATGATTATGTAAAAAATAGACAATGGAATTATGTAGCAACTGCAATGGTTAATAGTGGGCCCAATAGGACTATGAGACAACTTGAAGCAAAAGTTATTATGCTTGCTGATTATGGAATTCGAAAAAATATACCGCTGATCAGACGACAAGGAATACAAGACATAGCAAGCAAGTATCCATCAAGATTACTTGATGATAAAAGCAGAGCTCAAGCAGAGTATGTATACTACGAATTAACAAATAGGTTCTTGCCCCACATGGCAGAATCACGACAACGGATATTATCATCTCAACTTAATAAGTAAAGGACGACAAAATGCATGCAAGTGTATTACTTTTAAACGCTGATGCAACACCTTTAAGTTTACTTCCGTTGAGTACAATCAGCTGGCAGAATGCAATCAAGGCCATGTGGAGTAACAAAGTACATGTACTAGAAAACTATGCAGGTCGATTTTTGCATACACCCACAATAGAAGTACCACTACCAAGTGTTGTTATGATGAACACTTATCACAAGCCTCCAAGCAAAGCAAAGTTTTCTCGCAAAAATGTATACTTACGTGATGGATACTGTTGTCAATACTGTGGTAATCTATTTTACTACAACGAGCTTACAATAGATCATGTAGTTCCAAAATCAAAAGGTGGGAAGCTAACATGGGAAAATAGTGTTACTGCATGCGGTCCTTGTAATGTAAAGAAAGCCGACAAGTTATATCCAAAACCAATTAGGCAACCTGTGCGTCCTACATGGTTTCAAATAAATCATTCAACAACCTTTCATGATCTTCAAATTCCAGATGCAAATTGGAAAAATTACCTAAAGTGGCCAGAAGAACGACTACATGTTGCTGATACTATCACACTTTAATAAAAATTAAATACTACTATAATTTAATTGATAAATACTTGTATGAGTAATATAGTAGGCTACACAACCGTAAATCAAAAGAATGCAAGTTTAAGATTAAATGATCTGGAACTAGCTAAACGTGATTTGATAAATCACTTTCATATCCGTAAAGGTGAGAAGTGGACACAACCTGACTTTGGCAGTAACTTACCGTATTATGTCTTTCAACCATTGGGTGATAGCACAGTTCAGTTAATTAAAGATGAAGTTTATGAGATTGTAACATACGATCCTAGATTTGAGTTAGCAGACGGAGATGTTGTATTACTCGACGACACAGGTAGAAACGTTGCTAGTTGGAACGCAACAAGTGGTAATGTTGTAGTTACAACAGACAATGACGGACATTCAATAACAGTAGCGGTCAAGTTAATATATGTACCAACTACGACTGCAACAGATTTGCAGATTAAATTTGACAGAGAATTTAACGAAAAAGAAGAGTTTTAATTATGGCACAAAATATTAGACAATCAAAACTTTTTGCATCAGAAGATTATAAAGCAGTATACGATTCATATATCAATGCTAATTTACAAGCATATGATTATGATACTATTCGTACAGCGATGGTCGAGTATGTAAGAAACACATATCCAGAAAACTACAATGACTGGATCGAAAGTTCAGAATTTGTTGCACTACTTGACGTAGTAGCACAAATGGGACACAACTTAGCATTTAGAGTTGACCTTAACTCGCGCAATAACTTTTTAAGTACAGCCGAAAGACAGGACAGTGTTTATAAACTTGCAGAATTTATTGGCTATACACCAAGACGTAACGTGCCAGCGTTTGGTGAGATGAAAGTAATTAGTGCAAAAACAAACGAGACTGTAATAGGTAGTGCAGGAACAAGTTTGGGTGGACAAGATATTAAATTTGAATCAACAAGCAATGTAAACAACTTAGATGATTTTATTGCAGTAATGAACAGCATACTACAATATGGTAACCAGTTTGGTAGCCCAAAGAAACAAACATCAGTTGGCAATATCACACAACAGTTTTATGAATTAAACAATACACCAGGACAAATTAAATTTAATGTAACTGGCCTGGCAAATGGAACAACAGCCACATACAATATTATAAGTGTAGACTATGACAACAATCTTGTATACGAAAAAAGTCCAAGCCCAACTAGTGCGTTTGGTGTTTACTATAAAAACAGTGGACTTGGTTTAACAAACAAAGACACAGGATTCTTCTTAGCAGTCAAAGAAGGAACATTAGAATTTAAAGATATTAACATTACAGATCCAGTAGATAACCAAACAATAGATATTAATGTTGATAACGTTAATAACAGTGATGTATGGGTACAAACTGTTAACACAGATGGTACAGTTATTAAACAATGGACTAATGTAAAAAATGCGGCAGCATACAGTAACACATCATACAACGGTGTTATGTCATCTACCAGAGATATCTATTCAGTAAAGACACGCAAAGATAATCAAATATCAATTAACTTTGCCGACAAGTCGTTTGGTAATTTACCAAAAGGTATTATACGTGTATGGTATCGTGTAAGTAAAGATGAAACATATGTAGTGCGTCCAGATGATTTATCAAACAAAAAAGTTTCAATTAAATATCAAGGACTTGACGGTAACGAATATACTGCACAGCTTACATTACAATTAAAGACAAGCATTACAACAGCTTCTGCAGCTGAAACATTGGATAACATTAAACAAAATGCTCCACTGGCATATGCAAGTCAAAACAGATTAGTTACAGCAGACGATTATAATACATTATTCTCATATCAATCTAATAACGTAGTAAAAGTTAAAAGCCTCAACAGAACATTTAGTGGACACAGTAGATACATTGACTTTAGTGATCCTACTGGTGAATACAGTAACCTATTGATAAATGGAGCTGATGGCAGACTTTACGAAGACAACATTGTTAAAAGTAAAACCACAGTAGTTGGACAAAATAAAGATTACATATTTGAAAAGTATGTTAAAAATCAATTAGGTGATTTTGATCTTATTAATTTATATTATACAAAATTTACAAATGCGTTTGATACGCTCAAAACTGAGTATTCATATGTAGCAAATACTACATATGGAGATGCAAATTTTGGCATAGGCGGATTTGTTTGGACAGTACCAGGTGGTAATATTTATAATGCTAACACAGGATACTTTATTATTAAAAATGGAGTTGACGTACAACGTGTAGGTAAATCACAAACAAATTACTTGAATCAACTTAAAGTAGGCGCAATGGTTAAGTTTATTACTCCAACCGGAGAAACTGTATGGTCTAAAGTATTAAACATATTTGCAAGTGGACTAGGCATTGACAGGGCACAGCTAGGTGAATCCAGCGGACTAAAGTCAGATGGACTAGGAGCCATTACATTAGATTCTGTAGTTCCAAATAATAGTATCATCGATATTATTGTACCATCATTTCAACGATTATTTAAAACAAGAGAATCAAATATTATTAAAACATATCTTGATGCAAAAGTTTCATTCTCTCTTAGATTTGATTATAAAAATCAAAGTTGGGAATTAGATAACACACCAGAGGCATATGATGCTGATTTTAGTAATGTTGTTTTTGATAACACAGATAGCAGCTGGTTAATTTATTTTAAATTTGAATCCGGTAGGTATGAAATTTATACTAGAACTACTAGATACGTATTAAAAAGCGATAGTGTTGCATTTACTAATGTTAGTTTAAATGCTGGACTTGATTCGCTTACTAAAAAGAAAGCAAAAGATACAGTTGAATTTACTATTAATAATATTGTAAATGCTGAAATTAGCACAACAACTGGAATAATGCATGTAAGCGGAATAGCACAAGATGATAATGGTGTTATTGATGCTTCGCATGTTTACTTGTCGTTAGTAGATGATAACTATGATAATCGACCAGACAACCCACTGGTGTTCAGTGAGCTTACCAATCCTTTAAATTTATCTCCTGCACCAAACCCAATTATTACAGAAGACAGTGTAACATACACTGGACTTAAAAATCTAAACTTTGTTTGGAAACACATTGCTGCAGATAGAGAAATTGTAGACCCAAGCTATACAAATATAATTGATGTATATGTTCTTAACAGAACATATGACACTGCATATAGAACTTGGCTATTAACAAACGAAGGCGAACAACCTCTTCCACCTACAAGCGATGCTTTGGCATCTAGCTTTGTGGATGTTGAAAGACAAAAAACAATTAGTGATACAGTAATTTATAAACCAGTTAAATATAAAACACTATTTGGTCCAGCAGCACATTCATCATTACGTGCAACGTTTGATGTAGTAAAAACAAAAGGAAGCAACGTAGTTGACAGTGAAGTTAGAGCAAATGTTGTTAAAGCAATCTCAGATTTCTTCGCAGTTGAAAACTGGAGCTTCGGCGAAACATTTTACTTTACAGAACTTGCTGCATATGTACACAAAGAATTATCAATGCAAGTGAGTAGCTTTACTATTGTACCTCATGGGTCATCAAGTGTATTTGGTGAACTATTTGAAATCACACCAAACATCGATGAGATGTTTATACCAGATGTGAGCATAGATGATATTGATATCGTTAGTAACGTTGTTACTAAAACAAATTAGGATAAGATTTAATGGCTAAGAAAAAAGCAGGAAGTTATAACACTCCAATCACAAAAGCATCTAATTTATTACCTCAGGTTTTTAATACTGATGTAAATAAAAAATGGTTAGACAGTACGTTAGACCAGATGATTTCAAAAGGTAGCCTCAAAAACGTTGAAGGCTATATTGGAGATACTTCGGGCAAGAATAGAAATGTCGGAGACACTTACACAAGCGAACAAAAATTATCACCTACAGTTACAGTTAAAGATGAGAATAAAAATCTAGTAGATGCAATTACACCAGATGACATTGCAAACTCTGTTAATATTAATTTCTCAGAATACAATTATAGTTCTGCCAATGCTAATAAAAAATACAGTTATCGTCCACCAATTAATGTAAACAAGTTTATAAATTATACAAACTATGCATGGGTTGACCAAATGCCTACATACGAAAGTGTGCGAACACTTAATGCGGCAACTGTAGATGCAGCAAATCCAAGTATACCAACTGGCTCAGACTTACCCGGTGGACCGTCGGATGGTGATTACTTTGCGTTAGACACTGGTGGCACAGTAAGAACATACAGATATTCTATCTCTATTAATAAATGGCAACCTAGTAAAACTACTAATGCAATATATAGCAAAAATGGAAACAATGAAGGTTATACAACATCTATTAATCCAGTAGAACTTTCAGCTAATCAATTAAGATATATTGTGGAAGACAATAATAATACATTTGCATTAGCAGACCAAATGCTTATTAGATTTGTTGGCGATGGATGGGACCCTAGTTCAAAGATAGGTACATATCTTGTAACAGGCACAGGCAACGGAATAAAATTAGTACCTTGGTACAATTGGGCCTATGGTACACAAATATATCCAATGACAACAAAAACTACAATAACAGTAGGTGGCATCTGGGACGAAAGCACGGTAACAATAGTTTCCCCAAATACAAATAGTTCTATGTGGAATAATAATCTTACACACTTTGGAACAATGATGACTGCATACAATGAAGATGCCAATAGATTACCTATATTTGATGGGTTCGTATTTAATAATGCAGAATCAAACCCAACACAATTTATGGAAGATAAGTTAATTGTATTTGGTCCTGAATGGGTTACCGCTAATGAGAATCCTGCACTCGATCCGCTTGAATATTATAAAGTATATTACACTAGTAGAAATAGTACAACTGGTGATGTTTCAGTTAATGTATTCATTGACGCAATGCAAGAAAACAATGCAATAAAACAATATATAGCAACAGGCGTATCAGAAAAGGTATGGGAAAAGTATAAGGATCAACTTATAGGTTTCGATGAATTAACTTGGGATAAATCTACAGCTATAGTTTCAGCAAAAGATTATATAGTTTCAACAACAGACAGTCCATTTAGAACTGCTTGGAGCAGAAACAACAAATGGACAGACATTAGCACATTAAAGAAAGTTAACGAACTAGTACATGACGGTATTGATCTTAAAACTTTAATAGAATCTAAGAACATTGCAAAGCGTCCTATTATAGAATTTGACGGCAAGCTGAATCTATGGGATTGGGCAAGTTACTCACCGGAACTAGGTAATAATCAATGGTTAGGCGTAGCTGACTTTATGGTTAAGCCAACTGGCGACTATGCATTAGAAACTGTCAATGGTGTACTTAGATTTGCTACACCAGATAAAGTAGAAATTAATCCAACTGATAAAACTCGTATAATATTTACAGAAAGCGAGCACCAAAATAAAGTATGGAAAATTACATTAAATGGTACACACAAACAATTAACATCAGTTACTGATCTCCAAATCAATCATGTTATGTATGTTAGAAATGCATCGCCAGATACACAAGATAGATTATGGACAAACAGTGATGTTTGGTTTGATGGTGCAAAATGGAAAATAGGACAACAACGCATTGACAATAATCAAATGCCACTGTTTAGACTTTACACAGCAGACGGTGTAGCACTTGAAACACTTGACGGTGTAGTATTCAACGGCAGCAGAGTATTCAATTACAAATTAGGCTCGGGACATGTTGATAAGGAATTAAATCATTCACTATCTTATAAAGATGTCAACGGCAGAGCTGAATATCAATTTGAGAATTATTTGTTCACTGAAGATTATTTTCAAAATGTTAGGTCAGATGCAAATAGAGATATTACACATCGTAGAAAAATTCCAGGACAATACTTCTTCAAGCATAATAACAAGCTGAGTACATTATATAAACAAAGCGAAGATATTGCTGGTGCTGAAACATTACTAACAACAGATGTTACAAGTGTAAAAACAGACTTAGAAATTGCTGTCGGATGGAATGCTTGGAGAACAAATCGTATTGTTCAATTACACCAAGCCGGCAAGGAATGTGTGTTAACTGAATTACAAAATGGTGTTTACTTAGATAAGACAAATATCAATCATAATAATATTTACGTAGGTAAAAGCATACAAGTTGAGTTTGACAACTTATTAGAAAACAGTAATATTAAATTTAAAACTGTAAGTGGAACAGAAATTAATATAAACAATTATGATCCAAATCAAACAGGATACACGCATAACGTATCTGGAATAGAAATGTGGAGAGATATTAATTACAACATTGTATTAAACGTTACTACATACAATGATAAAATTATTATCGAGCCAGATGACTTAACACTAACAAATAACTATACAATTATACCGCTTGACGACTACGATGAAATAGATCATACTGTAGAGATCAATGGTGTACATTTGTCAGCTAACCAATATACAATCAGTGCAGACACTATTACTATACCTAAAGAATTAATAAAAGTCAACGATATTGTTGATGTAAGATATACAAACAATGACAATGATAATAGAGCAACAAACATTTCTATTCCAAATACATTAAAGCATAATGCAACCAACGAGTTAATAAAAGACTTTACTCATAGCGAAACAATAGGCCACTGGCAGAGTATAATAAACTCAACACCTGGATTCGAAGGTAACATATATTCTACCAACAACTATGAAGCGATAAACACGCACACAGTATTTGGTGGTAACTTATTCATATACAAAGACCTTAGTTTAGTACACGATGCCTTGTACGCAAGCAACCAAATAGATTTAACTAATGTACTAATATCAACAGGTGAAGAATGGGATAATTTTAAAAGTAGATTCTCAAGTCAAGTAAGTAGACTTTATGCAAGCAAGCCTTACACATCGGTTAGAGCATTAGTTGACGAGGCACTAAAATCAATTACAGTTATTCGCAAGGGCGGTGATTTATATTCAACGTCTAATATGGTTTACTTTGAAAAGACAAAAGCACAAAAACTTGTTATTGAGCATACTTTATCTTTTCCTACATTAAAATTAAAAAACAACATTCACAGCGATACTAACATACAAGACCATGCATATGTTTATATAACCGAGCTTATCAATACAAAGCTATCTACGAGATTAGCAGTAAAAGATATTGACTATTATCAAATTGGTAACACAGTTACATTTACATATCAGCCAGTTGGTACAGCAACTGATAGTCCATACATAGAAGTTTATTATCATCAAATGGATGGCCAATCAAATGTTCCACCAAGTTTAACTAAACTTAGACTTGCACCTGCACATGTTCCAACATTTGTCTCCGGCACATTGATTGGACACGATTGTGCAATAAAAAAGGGAAGAGTAGATTCTGTAGTAAATGATATGAACTCAGACAAATTTGATGTCGTGTTATCTGCATTATTTGAATTAGAGAAAAGAGTATATGCTGGACTTGTAAAAGGTGATAATATTAATTCGGATAACGAAAACATAAACTATGGATTTACTTCTATGTTTATACCAAACAAGTCAAGAAAAACTTGGTACACATTAGACGTAGTTAATAATGCATTGTATAGACATTTCAAAAAATGGAAAGCTAAGTATATCGGCGAAAACATTACACCAGCAGGCTATGATGCTAACGATCCTAAAACATGGAACTGGAGCAATTCTGCAGTAGGTGGACATTTTAAAACTAACAAACTACCAGGGCATTGGACTGGAGCATACGAAGTATTGTTTGGAACACAAACTCCACACCTTACGCCGTGGCACATGCTTGGTCATGCATTCAAACCTACTTGGTGGGATTCAAAATACAGTTGGGTTGACCCTACAAAACGTGCAGCTCTAATCAAAGCACTAAAGCATGGCTCTATATCAGAGACAAGACAGGACACAGAATGGGCAAACTACATGTGGGATTGGGATAATTATTGCCCAGTTAAAACTGATGGTTCACCTGAAAACATTGATAATGTGTTAGGTAGCGTGTCGGAATTCGACGCCGCACAAGAATTTGTGTTTGGTGATTGGGCTGGACTAGAGGGCGTGTGGAGAAATACTTCTGCAGGCAAGGCTGCATTAATAGATGTATTATTGAAACTAAATCCAACAAAAGCATTTGGTAAATTTTACGCACCTGGTACTGCTAGACTAGAGAAGCATTTAGACTTCTTAGACAGAGACGGTAATATTAATACACTATCTTCTAATTTAATACCAGCAAAGATTTACAAACGAGTAATATCAGATATTACTATAGAAACTATAGATCAATTTGCACGTGGTACATTTATTAGACTTGCAGGACCACAAGGTGGAGTTGATGCAATAGTTACACCTAACTTTGTTGGCTCTTCTAATATGTCTTACATAGATGGAGTAAGCCTATCATCAAGAGGCAGAAACTTAACAAACACACCTGCATTGTATACCAACTTTACACAAAAGCAAATTGATACTTCAACTGTTACATACGAAACAAAAGAAGTACAACATGTGTCATCTGGTATAGCTCAAGCATTATATAATTTTGTAACACAAAATAATATCAATTATAGTATTGATAATTTGCATAACAGAATAGATACACATTTTGGAACACGACTAAATGGATTCTCAAGTAAACACTTGTTAGATTTTAAAACAGATACATTTGATACAACAAATCATACGCTTAGTGAAAATGATTTTGAACTAGCTATGTATGAAAGTACACCTATTAATATTGCAATTGCAAGTTCAATTACAATTGAAAAGACAAACCAAGGTTGGCAGATTACAGGAGCCGGATACGGTAAACAAGAGTTTGCATTCTTTGAACCAAATTATACTAACTCAACTTCTTACACAAATGTACAAATTGGAACACACGAAGTTAAACAATATAAAAACTTCGCTCCTATACATAGCGTAATAGATTATGAAACAACACTTAAAAAGATACAAGATACTTATTCGTTCATACGTGGGTACTATGTATATCTTGAATCAATTGGTTTTACATTCCCATACAGCGGAGATAGTGTAGCAGTATCATTTGTCAAGTGGGCATTAAGTTCAAATTATGGTGATACTAAAACATTCGACTTGGGTACAAATTTAAAGTTTGCACCAACACACGGCAATGTATTAGAGCTTAACACTAGCATATATAAAGAAAATACAATAGCAACATTGGACAGCACAAGTATTGACACATCAAACTTATTCATTGATAGAGTCGATAATATATTGTCGTTGGAAACTATCGACAACACTATTATTGGTTCGGTTGGATTTGTTGTAGTTGAACATGACCATATAGCATTGTTAAATGATAAAACAACATTTGGTGTTGTTGTTCATGATGATGTAAAAGATATATCACAAGATAGAGTATCATTTAGAGGATTAATAACAAGCAACTGGACTGGACACAAACGTGCTCCTGGTTACCTAGTGTTTGATAATAAGATTGTTGAAAACTTTGATAGCAGTGTACAATCAATTGATGATTACTATAGAACTGATAGCATAGATTTTAATCCAGCAATTACAAAACTAGAAGATATAACAATTGGCAACTCAAATAAAAATCTTGCAATATACGGAAAAGAATTTGATGCTATTAGTAAACGTAATTATTTCCAAGGACTAATTAAAGAAAGCGGCACACTAGGAAGCGTAGATAAAATTGATCGTAAATTTGCAATAAACAATTTAGATGTTTCAGTTAACGAACAGTATATGCTGGCGAGAAGTTATTTCGGAAGTACCGATAGATTAGATAGTGTAGAATTTACATTAGACAATAATCAAAATCAAAATAGCACACAGGCTATTAAGTTTTCTGATTATGCAATCGGCGAAACAACATATGACGATGTGTTATTATATAAACACAATGATAAAAGATTTGTTAACCCATTTAAGAATAACAGTGTTGATAAATTTACAACAAAAGATATTACTCGCGTGGACAGTGTTAGCTTAACAGCAGGTTCTGTACTAGATGCTGAAACAAAATACAAATCAGCAAACACACGTGGTATTGGTTCAGTGTACAATGCACTTGAGGACTATGCAACTATACCATCATGGATTAATACAAAAAGTTACAAGTTAGGCGATAGAGTTAGAAATCAAGGAAGACTACTTGAATGTGTAGTTGCAAGTACAACAATTACAAGAGGCGGCGATGCTGATATTAGCATACAAGGTGTTGCAGTTAATCCAGAATTTGATTACGGAACAATTGCTACAATAGATGGTGTAGCAACACAGTTTACTGATATTGTTAAACAGTATGCAACTATAGAGTTAACAGGCACTGAAAGCAATCCCACAGTTACACCAACGTCTAATGATACATTTTCAATTGACGGAGAAGCTATTTCGTTTAACAATCCAGTAGAAACACCAGTTGTTGATGGACCAGCAGTTGACGTAGGTGGCAACCCAGATCCAGAATTTAGCGATGTGACTGGCAAGAGTATTAGTATCAACGGTACGAACATTAACTTTGATACTACACCAAGTGATGTAATAGAAACTTTTGCAGGCGAAGACATTGGTGTTACACCAAGTGATGTAGTAGAAAATATTACAGGTATTGCAGCACAACAAACATACACAATTATTCAATCATTAAGTGGATCAACATATAGTGTCAGTGGTGTTACGGTTGACGGAACAGCAAACACAGACTTTACAATAAGCGGTCAAGACATTACATTTAATACTCCAACATTTGCAGGTAGCGAAGTTATTGCAGTTACAATGACACATGCTACAGTAGTAGACTTAAAAGATACATTTACAATTGCACAAGATCTGTCAGGGTTATACTTTGTTAATACAGTTACAGTTGACGGTGTTGTAAAAACTAGCCCAACACATTATTCAGTAAGTGGACAAGACTTAATATTTACAGCAGGCAACGAACCAACAGTTGGTCAAGCAATTGTTGTAACAATGGCGCACACTTCTGTGTCAATGACAACAGCAGAAATTGTTGCTAGAATAAACAGCGAACTTTCTGCAGCAAGCATCAACATAACACCTGGTGTTACTGGCGCCGTATTTGCAGATTTAAGTCCAACAGCACAGCCGGTAGATTCAAGACTACGTATAAGATATTGGTCACCCACTATTAGTGACGACTTGATTATAACAGGTGATGCTGATATTATGATAAACGATTTAGGATTCCCTACAGCAACAACAACTAGTCCACCAGAACAAAGTTTAGACTTAATACAACAACCATTAAACTTAGCTGGTATTATAACTCAGATTAATTCAGTTGTGGGATTACCTCACATAACTGCATCTGCATCTGGTACTTCATTAAAATTAACAAGTGATAGCGGCGGCAGTAGATCTACAATAGTAGTAGCTGGAAATATTGCAGCATCAATAATGGGTACAGCATTAACAAAGGATGCAGTGTTGGAAGATGTACAAGTTAAAACAACAATGATAAATGCAGTACAACAAATCAACAATGCGCTAACTGCCGCAAACAAAACTGGTGTATCACTAACAACAACAGGTAGTGTTGTTAATATTATTTCAACAAATGCAACACTTGAACTATCAGCACAAGGAGATAGCTTCTTATCACAAGCAGGTATATCTGAGTTTGGAACAGTTAACAGGATTACAGATGATACAATTAATAATTCAATCTTACCAGCAGAATGGACTGACATCAGTTACAAAGACCCAGCATTGTTTAATATTTGGGTTGCTAACGATTCAGATTATACTGTTGAATCAGTAGATACAATTAAAACAAAATTCTTTGGATGGAATGTATTCCAAATGCAAAATAATGGACTGTTTCCAACTACAGCAGCTGACTGTCCAATATGTGCAGGTACATCAACCACCGACGGCAATGATGCACAGATCACCACAAATGTTAGTCATAACTTAGCAGTAGGTGACTACATTATGTTAATGAACACAACAACTATTCCTAATATAGATGGTATACACAAAGTAACTAAAGTTGAAGGAACTGATAGATTTTACATAGACGAGTACATTGACCGATGCGGTAGTGCTTCGAGTATCATGTTATTACGTTCTGTAAGATTTGATACAATTGCAGATAGAACAGCAGCACTTGAAACTACAAAATGGAATGTACCACCTGGATCAAATGTTTGGACAGACTACAATGCAAATGGAGAGCGTTCTGTAAATGTGTTTAGTTTAGATTATCCAAATGATGGTGGAGCAGTATTAACTGGTGCAAGTTATACAGCGGGTTACTTAAATGCAAATGTTAATCAAAGTACACCTCCATACACATTGAATTCAATACGTAGTGCTACAAAAGTAATTACAAATACAGACTTAGACAATATTACAATATATGACTATGAGAACAATACACCTATACTTGATTTAGAATTGTATGACCCGATGCGTGGAATTATTCCTGGCGTTGCAGATGCAGAGATTGATGTTAAGAGTGTACATGATGTAGCTATATATAATACATCTACAGAAGAAACATACGAAGCAGATGAAGATAACGCTTGGGGCAACGAAGAAGTAGGCAGACGTTGGTGGGATACAGGCAGAGTAAGATTTTACGATTACGACCAAGGTGATATCAATGACAAGGCAATCAATTGGGGTAGGCAGTTTATTGATAGTGAAATTGTAGTCTGGGAATGGACCAAAAGTACAGTAGCACCAGATGATTATGCAAAGGCAGTTGCTGGCAACAAAGTAATGTTTGGTGTACCAGCTAGTGGTACAGCATATGCTGAATTTGATGCAATTAAAAACCAAAACGAATATTATTATACATTACAAACTGTTTGGAATAACAAAACAGCAACAAATGATAATGTATACTACTTCTGGGTACGCAACAAAGAAACTATTGGCAGTAAAGATAAAAATATTATCACAAGTGAGGTTGAAAATATTATTGCAAACCCAAGTGCAAACGGCATATATTGGTTCTCAATAATTGACAATGATGCTATTATTTTATCGGACATTTGGGATTTTGTTAACAAAAAAGTTGTGGTACAATTAAACAAAAAGTTAATAAGTAACAATCATCAAAATTGGATACTGTTAAGCAAGGACTCAGATATTGTTCCTGATTATTGGTACACTGGTTTAGTAAACAATTTAGCTGCGCACGATAAAAACGAATTACGTATTCCAGATTTTAACAAACATCCATATGCAAGATACGGTGATGACAGAGCTAATAGACAAGCATGGTTTGATGATGTACCTACTGCAAGAACAACCGCAGTTGACATTATTAATAGATTGTTAGTATCAGTTAATGTTTATGATGATTGTAAAGATAAATTCCAATCTCAAATTAAAACATTAAAATTATTAGACCATACATGGGACTGGGCAGATTATATTACAGCAGATCATTCTTCAGAAAGCACATACATAACAGATGTTGAAACAGTTGAACAGCTTGAAGCACTTGATGTTTCTAATTATGAAACTGCAAAAATTGAAATCATAAACGAAGATGAAGTTGACAGATCAGAATTTTACACGTATACTGTTAGTGATGGATGGAAGTTAACTAAGAAGAAAAATGCTACAATCAAATTAAGCGAACTTCTTTTAGGTAAATCATACGCATGGGATATTGAAGCATGGGATACTACGCCGTGGTCAAATACTGCTATTGCAGATTGGTGGATTGGTATAATTGCAGTGTTAAGAGATACCGTGTTCGTTGGTAATCATCAAAGCAAATTTAATAAGTTTTTCTTTAGTATGATAGACTATACTATGGCAAGAAACTTACAGGTTGATTGGGCAATGAAAACATCTTACATACGTTTGAACATTAGCAGTGAACTAACACAACAAAAGAAATATAAGAAAGATAATGTTGCAGTCATAGAAGGTTATGTAAATGAAGTTAAACCTTTCCATGTTAAGATAAGTGAAACAAATAGAAACTTTACTAACCTCGACAAAACTACACTGAATGTTACTGAACTAAGTCACAACAAAGTTATAACTATAAAACATGATAACAAAGGTTTAAACTTTGAAGGACTAGTTATAGATGCCAATGAAAGTCTAACCAAAGACATTGTATTAACAAACAAGGGTGTTGCTATTAAGAAATATACTATACTAGAAACAGATGCAATACTTGAAACACATGCTAACCAAGATGATGGCGAGTGGGATATTACAAGTGTCACAGACGACACAGGCACTCTTGTAGTTGACGTTGATTATTATCAAATAGATCAAGTACTTATGTTTACTGTACCTCCAACTGGTGATATTACACTAAGTCTTAAGTATCTCAAAGACATAATTATATCAGGAGGCGATGCAAGCGATACGCCTGGTACTATCAACGGCGGAATAGCAGACTACAGCGAATTAGAAAGATCAACAGAAGTACGTCTAAGACCACAAGAGGTTGTGTCAATAGTCGTGCAGACAAACAGAGCAGGATCAACAGACGATACAGAAACAAGAACATTTGCATATATCAAAGATGTGTTTAGTCGTGAACATGTATTTGCATTACAGGATGCTAAGAGCACAACACTTGCAAGCGATATAACATCTAACATTATATCAGTTGCAACAGCAAGTAATCTTGTAGGTGCAGAATATATATTAGTTAACGACGAAGTAATGCAAGTGACAGTTGATGGAAGTACAATACGTATTTTAAACAGAGCAGTCAACGGAACATTTGAACACAAACATTTATCAGGAAGTAGAATTACTGATATTACAGATGTTGCAGTATCATTTATGAATCCAGTCACTGACAGAAGATTTAATGATGTAGGAACAACATTACTGGATAGTACAACAACTGACGAAGCAGTGTTGTTAAACAGTTTAGGAAAAGGCGTAGTGCTATAATGCAAGATCACTAAAGGCATAAATAGTATACAAGGAGTAGGCAGAAGCAATGAATAATAATTTTAACGAGCAAACAAACATTTCAGTAGATGGACATGTCTTGATTAAGGACGTGGACACGAATGAAGTATTGTTAGACAAACATAATGCTATTAACTTCCAGAACTTTGCTTTTGCAGTTGCAAATTGCCTAGCAAACAAAACGGAAAGTAGTGAAAACTTTTACATAACCAAAATGGCGTTTGGCTATGGCGGTACAGAGATTGACGGTAATGGAAATATTACATATAAAAGTCCTAATGTAGATGGCAGTAATGCATCTCTATATAATGATTTATTAGACGGCAACAATAACCCCTACTACAAACAAGTTTCAAACATAGAAGTGTTGAATGCAGAAGGAAGTCCATATACAGATATATCTGTAACGGTTGTACTTGATTATGATGATCCAGGAACAAATGACGAGCAATTAGCTTTAGACAATGCATCAACCTTTGATACAAATACAGACTGGGTTATAGATGAACTTGCACTAGTTACCGAATCAGGTTACAAGTTAACACACCTAATATTTCATCCTATACAGAAGTCAAAGAATCGTAAAATAGAAATTCTGTATTCAATTAGAATCAGAGCAGGAGTATAAAAAATGTCGTATACAGTAAATTTAAATAATAAAACATTAACCGTAGAGTACGGAACACTTAATACTGAAACTAGTTTAGAACTAGTAGGTAAAGATTACTTTGGGTACGGAGAAGCAATTGCACAAAACTTTGCAACATTGTTAGAGAACTCAGCAGTAAAAGATGACGCAACAGGTCCTGAAAATCCAGTTGCAGGTCAGCTATGGTATAAAAAAACAGCAGGCAGATTAGAAGTATACGATGGAACTAACTGGTCAGGTACTGACATTGCAGACAAAGTAGTAAAAGATACGGTTGGCCATAGTCATAACGTTCACATCATTGAAGCTACAGGCAAGTTTACAAATGGAGTTGCTGGAACAAATAAACCTATTGCTGCATTTGCTAAAGAGTCATTTGATTTAAGTACAACTGATGCAGGCACGGCAGCATTTCTTACACATTTTCCAGCAGATAGAATAGAAGTAGGCTTAACAATGGCAACCGGTATGATAATGCATGGTACAGCCACTACAGCACAATATGCCGACCTTGCAGAATTATACACAAGTGATGAAGCATATGAGCCAGGCACAGTTGTTAAAATTGGCGGCGAGCATGAAGTAACACAAACAACAATTGAATATTGCCCAGAAGTATTTGGTATTGTATCCACAAACCCAGCATACTTAATGAACAGTGCTGCAACAGGTATTACTGTTCCAGTAGCATTAGAGGGTAGAGTTCCTTGTAAAGTTATAGGCGAAGTTCGAAAAGGGCAAAGACTAATAGCAAGTAACGAACCAGGCATTGCACGTGCATTGTCTACATACGAAAAAGAAATAGGTATGGATTGGTTCCGTGTAGTTGGTCGTGCAATAGAAAGCAAAGACACATTAGGCGTTGGATTAGTTGAAGTAGTAGTTGGAGTAAAGTAAATGCCAACTATCCCTATCAACTCGGGTGAGAATATTACTGCCGCACAGTTCAACGAACTGGTCAGTGATTATAATACATTTTGGCAGGGCAATGTCTACACTTATACTGATAGTATAGTAACCGAAACTTACAACGACGGCAACGGTGCCGCTGGTCAAACATACACTATTCAACAGCTACTTGGCGCACCTGCTGGTTGGTTTATAAAAAAAGTAATGTTACTAAAAGCTAACGGCTTTCTAAAAGAGCTTCAAACACAACACAATGAGTATCAAACAAATGGTCAAGTTATTACATTTACCGATCCATATGGAGATATTCCATCATCCGGCGATGTAGTTACAATTACTATAGCAAACAATCACACCACAGAAGTAGCTAGAAGAAAAGGTTGGGGACAACCAGCAGTTATACCAACTGTAGCGCAAACCACAATAATTACAGCAGAACACACAAACTACTTGCTTGCACAGATTAATGCAGGACTATGGCACATCGAAGAAAATCTTTCTAATATGCAAACTAAACGTGGAGCTTCAACTTCGGTATTAGCAAGTATATACGAAGCATTAGAAAATTTATACGACAATGTTATTGAACCAAAGAAATTTAATATAGACCCTTCATCGAAGAGTGTCAACAATGCTTTGCTTACTACAGGAAACAGTAGCACACCTTGGCAATCAGATTTATACAGTGTACATAAATTTGTATTCACAAGTTATAATGAAGCAAGACATTTCTTTAACAGTGGTGGAGAATTAATTGTTGACATGTCATCTACTTCCGGTGGCACAAACGCACCATCAGTTACGTGGAACTCATTCTTTGATAACCTAGGTATTATTCGAATAGGTGCAGAAACTACAACCAATGACGGTGATAACGCAAACGATGTACCTTATACTAGTGTAGGTGGTGCAAAAGGTTTTTATAGTATGAGCGGAGCTGACAACGGAGACAATCCTACAAATGATGATTGGCAAACAATATATAATATTGCTGCTGACAATGACAACGGCTCTGGTGCATACGGTGGTGAATATGGTGAATATGGTTCTGGTTATTCTACTCCAGGCGGCATATATTCACAGCGAAGATTTATAATGGATATAAGAGGAACCATTAACACTACCACAAACAATTTTGAAGTGCATTTAAAAGTAAAACTTATAGAAGATGACGACGATGGTGCTATGTTTGTTAATGCTAATATCGTTGGCGAGTTTGGATATGCACAACCACTGGAAACTCCAATAGCATCTGAATCATCAACTCATCAATTCTTCTCACCAGTAGCTGGTGTAGACTACGTATTCCTAGAGCGTGCCGCGCCAACTATATCAATGGTAGAGACGTGGACGGCTGTTAACTACCTAGGCGTTACAATTACCGGCGTCTAAGTCGATAATAAATACTTGACAAAACCCCACAATTAGCGTATTATAGTATATAAACTAGGAGAACTTCTATGGACGAACGTCTGGAGAAAGCGTTAGAGTTTAGCAATTACACTCTGACACTTAACAATCAAAAACGAAATATTAAAAATAGAGTAGCACAGTTACAATTGGTGCATCACCAAGCAGGTGTATTCATTGCAGACCAAGAAACAATTGCATTTGTAAAGACATTAATTGATCTAGAGAAAACCAAAAACACAGTTCTAATTGATTCAAAAGATAACCCTGTCCGTGTTAGTGACTTAAAAGAATTACTAGAAAAACTAGTAGATCAGTATATCAGTGCTACACAAGAATATGATGTTGAATATCAGAAACTGAGAAAGTCAAGAAGTATCAAAACAATAATGGATTGGTAATGAGCGAAAACAATTTGCAAGTATACGAAGAACACGAAGGTGTATGTTTCTTTGTGTACAATAACGAGCATTTGGATTATGTTGACTTGGCAATACTTGCTTCTAGGTATGTTAAAGAATATCTCAAATTACCAGTATGTATAATTACTGATGCTGGAACATATAAATGGATGATGCAGTCACAAAAAGAAGAAGTCATTAACGAATGTTTTGATTATATAAAACTAACAGATGATGAGTTTAAACCTAATGAACGCAGGCACCACGATAGTCCATGGACACAATTCAAAGCACAGTTCAGTAATAGCAACAAACATAAGATATGGGAATACAGTCCATTTGAAAAAACATTATTGCTCGACACTGACTATATTGTAAAGAACAACTTCTTACTACGTAGTATGTCCTACGAAGGCGTTGCAATGTTTGACAATGCCATAAGTGCTAGAAATGATAGACCACACATAAACGAAGTGTTGTTATACCCTGGCGGCATTAAGATGTGGTGGAGTACAGTTGTGTATTTTGATCGTAGTGAATTTAGTGAAATGTTTTTTGATACATGGGCTCACGTTGCAGACAACTATGAGTTCTATCAATTCTTATATAACTTTCCAAGTAAACTATTTAGAACAGACTATTGTGTAAGCATTGCGGTTCACATATTAAATGGAATGGAAGAAGGCGATGTTATTCATAACTTTGACAATCAGCCAATGTACTATCTATCTCAAAAAGATGATATAGTTGATGTTAATAATATACAAGATTGGATCTGTCTTGGCAACGACACAAGAGAAGAATGGAAAAACATATTAGTTAAGCATAAAAATTTAGACTTACATGTTATGAACAAACGTGCATTATCAAGAGTAAAGCCAAAACTTATGGAGTTCTTTGATGGACGATGAAATTATATCTGAGAACGGCTATGTAATTATAGCTGTCAATCCTATTGAGTTTAGACAAGCACAATGTTGTGCATTTTCAATTAAGAGCAAGATGCCAGATGCCAGTGTTACATTAGTAGTTCCAGACAGCAATAAAGTAGAACGTTCTTTTCTGGAAGGGTTTGATGCAGTTACAGAATTACCATTTAAAAAACATACAACATGTAGACAGAATGATTGGCAGCTATATTGGAGTAGTCCATATGAAAATACAATAGCTATAGATTGCAAGTCGTTGGTCAAAGATGATCAAACTAGCATTTGGGATTACTTAATAGATCATTATGATATTGTATTTCCAACTCAGGTAAATGATATTAGAAAAAATAAAATTAATCTAAAATACCAAAACAATTTACAAAGCGAATATGATTTAAATGTAGTGTACTCTAATATGTTCTTCTTTAAAAAGAATGAAGTATCACTACGTCATTTTAAATTAGCAGATGTTTATTTTCAATATTGGAAAGACACTTGTGTTAAATTTTTACAGCCTCAACACATACCAGACTTCTTTGATGCTGATGTTATGCACTCACTTGTTGCTACACACACTGGTGACGATGCAGTTGCACAACACAATGTATTACAATACATTGACATGAAGAATAGTGTAGTGTCAGGTGCATTAGGTAGAATAACTAAGTGGACTGATAAATTAAACATTTGGTCAAGTTCTAATGGAAAAATTAAAATCCAAAACTATGCAATCAACGGAACACTAAGTTACCACGAGAATGAATTCTTAACAGACGAAATATTTAATGAGCAACGAGACTACTACAGCAACATCACAAAATAAAAAGTGGTACATTCGATTTAATAAAAACTCAGGCAAAATACTGAGTGTTGGTCCACGACCGTTTGTTACTGTAAACGAAGAAGAAGAAGTAACATCGACTGAGAATGATATATGTAAACAGTTAATAACAGGTGCAAAAAAGATTAACAAGTATTCAGTGCATTGGGATGTTTTTAATGAGACTTGGGATATTGATGTTAAAAGTTCAACCCTAGAATTAAAAACAAATGGTGAAAAACTAAACCAAGCACTAGAAAGAGATCCAAGTATGTGTGATGTATACATTAAAGTTATACGTGCAACTAATACTATTAAGATGGAAATTAATTTATACACTGTCAAGAAATCATTAAACTTGGGACAGATCAATAGTATTAAACAAGATAACACAAGCATACTAGATCTTTATCTTTGTAGGAAGAATGATCCAGATTATATGATTGGAGTTATTCCAGTTGATGCGATTAAATTAATCAATAAAAGACATCTTTATATACAAGTTCCACCTAATATAACACGTCATATTAATAGTTGGGATGAGATAAGTTTTTTTACCCAGCCTGTGTTTGAAACATATGGTATTGAATTTACTGATGTCACAGTAACAGCAGCTGATGATAACAATCAACGTCCGCATCAATATGCAAACAGAGGTGAAACAGCACACATAAATATGTATACATTAAATGATAAGTTAATGATTAAAAGCGATGTGAGTGCTGATACAATGTATTATTTTGATAACAAACCTAAATTAGAATTACATATATCAGGCGAGACAATTGATAACTATATTAACACGTTGACACTTAACACTGCTAGATTAATTAATGATACAATAGAAATAGATTTGCCAAATGAGTGGCCTGCTAATCCTATAATTACATTTAAGAATAAAAAGTTGACAGTAAATTACCACGGAGAAAAGAATGAGTAACATACAAAGTATTAATGAATTTGATATTGTATATATCAGCTACGACGAGCCTAATGCAGATGAGAACTATGCAGACTTGTTAGACAAATGCCCGTGGGCTAAACGTAGTCATGGCGTAGAGGGAAGTGATGCGGCACACAAGGCTGCGGCGCAGATGGCAGAGACTGATAGGTTTATTACAATTGATGCAGACAACATTGTACATGATGCTTTCTTTAGTGTTGACGTTGACATGGATAAAATTGGACCCACTGATGTTATTAGTTGGGCAGGCAAGAACATTACCAACGGACTTGTATACGGCAACGGTGGTATCAAGTGTTGGCCAAAAGATGTTGTTATGAATATGCAAACACATGAGAATGCACCTGCAGGTGACAAGCGAGCGCAAGTAGATTTTTGTTGGAACATCAACTACGTACAAATGAATAATATCTATTGTACAGTAATGAACAACGGTAGTCCACTACAAGCGTGGCGTGCCGGCTTCCGTGAAGGTGTTAAGATGGGATTAGTAGATGGAGATGTTATTGACCCAATTGACTTAAAACAACGTGTGCATAGTAAAAACTACAAACGTTTGTTAACATGGATGAGTGTTGGTGACGATAGTGAGAATGGTATATGGGCAATCTACGGCGCACGCCTTGGTTGTTACATGACAAACATTACTAGAACAGAATGGGATTGGAAAAACGTTAGAGATTTTAAATGGCTTACTAACTATTTTGAAACAGACGTATTGCCCAACTTCCAAGATAATGATGATCAATTATGTAAGCGAACAGGCATTCGTTGGAACTACAAATCAGTAGAGGACGAAAGCAACAGACTTGGAATTGAATTACGCAAGCAACTTGATTTAGAAATTGCAGACCTAGGCAAAGAAGGATCACGCTTCTTTAAAGAAGTTTATATTAACCCGAGCCGCATGCATGCACAAATCAGAGAAGACCAAGTAATAGATACACTGGAATAAAATGGCATTAGGTGAACAAGGATTCTATAACGTACTTGACCACCATCACAAAGAAGCAAGTGATTGGGTTGTAGTAAATTGGAACTTGGGAAATATGTGCAACTATAGTTGTTCGTATTGCCCGAGCATACTCAATGACGGCAGCTTTGGTTGGAATGATTTTACAGTAGTGCAAGGATTTATTGACGCTACTGCTAAACACTATGCACCACGTAAAGTTTACTTTGAGTTCACTGGCGGCGAAGTTACACTATGGAAAGACTTTATTAAGACTGTACAATACATTAAAGAGATTGGACATGACGTAGGGTTTATCAGCAACGGTAGTAGAACATTACGCTGGTGGGAAAAGAATAAAGAAAACTTTGATCACGTGTGTCTAAGTTATCATCCAGAGCATGCAGATGCTGATCACTTCTTTGAAGTAGTAAAGATTATGGCAGGCAGTTGTCGTACACACGTAAACGTAATGGGTCATACCGATCCAGAATTATTTGACAAAGGTATTGTACTAAGTGAAAAGCTATGTACACAAGTAGAAAACATCAGCATGGCATTCCAGCCTTTGGTAATAGACTTTGGCGAAGTACGTTTTCCATACACAGATGAACAACAAAAGATATTTGATGATCAATGGAAGTTGTATGGTAGCAAAATAAAACACACAAAAGAATTTAAGTTATACAGAGGTAGCATGGATATGCACGATACTGTTAACACACTAAAACAAAATAGTTCAGCACATAGATTTATTGCAGACAATAATAACAACTGGAAAGGTTGGGATTGTTGGGCAGGTGTTGAACAGTTCATTGTAGACTTTGATGGTACAGTATGGAGAGGCTGGTGTAGAGTAGGCGGAGCATTTGGAACTATACACGAACCAGATAAAATTAAATTTCCTACTAAGCCAGTAGCATGTAATAAGAGTTACTGTCATTGTAACTTTGATATTATGTGTAAGAAAGTTTTACCAGAACATAAGTATGAGGTAATCGAAGAATGATAGCTACATACGATGAAACTTGGAAGTTTCTAGTTAGGCAGTTCGGATACACAGCTAGACATCCACAGTTCAATCCATTTTATATAATAGATACCTTACATCACTTTATACAATCAGCTGACGATACTATACTTGATATTGGATGCGGAGACTTTAATCTAAAGTGGGCATACCCACATAAGAAATGGTTTGGTGTAGATAAAACAGTAGAAGCTGACATATGGGGTTATCCATCTGATGGCGCTCTACATTGGACACATAAATTTAAATACGGAGTTGCTATTAATAGTTTACATCATGGTAATATAAAAAAGAATATAGAAATAGCAACAAAGCATGCGAACATTTTATATGTAACACTAAACGAAGTTAAGAACATTGACGAGTGGAAAGACAAAACATATTGGGAACAGTTTGGTAAAGTAAAAATGTTTTGGCATGGACAAAAATCAGAAACTGTAAATGAAATGACTGAGTATGTGCAAAACGATAGTATGTATATCGATAGATGGAAACCAACACAAGAACATATAAATCGTATAGCAGAAGATGGAATACACACTGATCCATATTATGGAGTAGTAAGGGTTATTATATCAAATGAATAGAGTAATTACATTTGGATGTAGTCATGCCTGGGGAGCTGAACTAACGTCAGCAAGTCGTCAAGATTTACCTGAGAACTTAAATGCATCGTTTGGAAAACAAGTAGCAAACAAACTGGGTTTAGATTTTGCAATGTCGGCTCGTACAGGAGTAGGCAATGATCAAATATTATTTGATGTCATAGAGCATGTGCAAGAGAACGACCTTTGTTTAGTGTCGTGGACATATCTTGATAGATATCTGTGGACTGCTAGAAACAAAGATGAAGAAAGCAGTTGGTTTACTAATTGGCATGTGCTTACTGTATTGTCAAACAACTTGCCGAGATATTTTGAAATAGCAGAAAAGTTTTTTAAACTAAAACAAGAGGTTAGAGATAGACATATACATGCAAATAGATTTCATCCATTTCTAAAAGATATGCACAATCCAGACTTAATAAAATTTTGTGAAGGACAAGCAATATATGGATTAGCATCTATGCCTAAGATTGTAAACTTTCTAAAAACATATCATGCTGTAGATAATATTATAAGGGCACGTGGAGCCACACCAGTTTATTTTCATTACGACATGGAAATACAAGAACTACAAAATATATCAGGCACAGATGATTTAGAAGTAAAAAGAATATTCCCTAACAGACTGTATGAAATGGAAGAAACAAAAGAAACAGATGCATGGAACGAAGTGTTGTTTCATAATGAGATTGACAATACAAAATTGCTAAATGGTTATAGAGCAGATACTAATTTTATACGTTGGAAGATAAAAGACAATGCAGCAAGCTATAAGGATTGGTACTTTCATAATAACAATCTTACATCGTGGCCAGGAGACAGAATAGGACACCTTGATGAGAAAGCACACAAGGAACTTGCAGATATTATATTGGAAAAAATAAATGCCGATTGAGAACAATCCAGATATTCCATTAGACAATAAACAGTTGCGGTTGTATGACAAGGACGGCAACTATACTCGTGCGAGTGTTGATGAGACAATTGCACGAGGACATAATGCTTGGAAGGGTTGGAAGTGTAGTGCTGGTGTACGAGGTATGTACATAGACTACGATGGAAACATTTGGAGAGCTAACTGCTTTAGTACAAAGCTAGAAAGATTTAATCGTCCTGGTTGGAAAGAGAAGATGAAGCAGTTTCATTTTGACAACGGAGAGGACTCACCTGCATTATTCAAACAACAAGAATCTAAACTTAAAAAAGAATTTGCTATGAGTGGCAAAGGCTTTAGAAGTCACTTGTCGTTAGAGGAAGGCCTTGGCAAACAACAAGGATATGTAGGAAATATATTTGAAGGATTAGATGTACCAGACGACTATGTAGTTTGTCCATACAGTAATTGTGGATGCGGTGCTGATGTTATATTAAGCAAAGCACGTACAGACAAAGATAAAATGCTACTAGATGTAACACAAAATGGATACGAAGCTACAAATCGTACACAAAAGTATACACACAGTATACAAGATAGTGTAGCAGTTGAAATGAACTTCCCTATACCATATCAAATACTATGGGATATAAGTAGACGTTGTAACTATGATTGCACATACTGTTGGCCCAGCGTACACAATAACAAAGAAGGCTTTCCAGAGTTTGATAGTGTTATTGCTACAATAGATATGATGATTGATAACTGGAGCAATGGTGAACCTATACGTTGGAACTTTGGCGGAGGCGAACCAACTATGCACCCGCAGTTTATAGATATTATCAAACACTTGAAGTCACGCAACCAATGGGTGCTTGTAACTACTAATGGTGCTCGCAGTACAAAGTTTTGGACTGAAGCAAGTAAGTACATCAACAGTGTTAACATGAGCGCACACTTTGCCAGTATGGATCAGTTCCGTGGCAACGAACAACGCTTTATTGAAAACTGCAAAGTTATAATGCAACAACATGATAATGTAGATGATGATCATTGGTTAGAGATTAAACTAATGGTTGAGCCAGGATATTTAGATCGTGCGCTACAACTTAAACAGAAGATAGAAGAATTAGATATGCTTCATCGCAATGGAGCTAATGGTCGCATGAAAGGAATACTAAGTCTTGTTCCTTTGCGTGGCATCGAAGATAGTAGTCAATTAGTAGGATATAGTGATAATGAAATTGAATATTTCAGCAATCAATGATACTAAGCCATTGCTAATACTTTATAGCAGTGGGTTAGGTGGAGAGTTTATTACAAAGACTATTAGTAATCTTTGTAAGGACTTCAACGATGTTACGTTTAGAGAAACAACTAATACTAATCAGACACATTCAAAGTGTGTAATTAAATACGGAGTGCTATGGACAGACCCACATGATACAAGCACATGGATAGATCAAGATGCACCCTTGCAAGATTTATCTAAACGTGTTATAATAAAGGATCATCCAAGTATATACATTGCAAAGCATTATTGGAAACAGTTAAGTAATCTACAAGTAATACATTTAGTTGTTGACAAAGAAATAGAATACTTTGCAAGACTAACAGTAAAGAAACTTGCAAAACCAATTGACGTTAAACATATCACTCGTAAATGGATAGATGAGAACATAGATGGAAAGGTTACAAAAAAGATAGCAGATGGAATATTAGAATGGGCAAAGCCTTATCCTTGGGTGTGGCAAAACGAATTAAGAACTGTACATACATTCTTAAGCGAAGGTCGTTCTGTAGATACATACAAACACGAACAGCATCCTGAAAGACAAGTTACAATGCAAAGCGATGCTATTGCATATCAATGTAACGAAATGTCAGATGTTCTCAAAGAAATATACACAGATTATAATACTGTATGCGTAGACGAGCTAACTACTAGTAGTAAACAGTTTTGGAAAGACATTAAAAAGTTAGTACCAACATTACCAGTAGCAAAGGCTAATAAACTTACACAGGCATGGATAAACAAGAACAATGAACTTTGAATTAGATCCTAACATACAAAGAACAATGCAAGAGCGCATTGAAATGGTCACTCATCCTGAATGTCCAATTGAAAACCTGTTGGTTGTTGCAGAATACGATACTGATATTAGTGTAGTAGAAGCATGTGCGTTAAACGAAAATGCTACAACAGAAGTACTTGAAGTTGTTATGCAAAAACTAGATGTAGACATGGATCACATTAATCGAGCAAAAGCCAGTCACAAAATTAAAAGCAATGCTAAGTTTAAGAAAAGTTTCTGTGTACTTCCATGGAATCATGCAGCCACTAACAGTAATGGTAGTGTGCGTATGTGTTGTCAAATGATATACGGCGACAGTGATATGCCGTTTGGTGATGTACGCAAGGAAGATGGCAGCAGTCTTACACACGCAGATAACATTAAAGATCATCGCAATGCACCTGAGTGGAAGAAGCTACGCAAGATGATGTTGGATGGCAAACGACATGATGTATGCAAACTATGTTGGGACGAAGAAGCAAATGGAATTGAGAGCAAACGTCAACAACACAACAACATTTGGAATTCAGACATTGCAGACATTGTAGCTAACACACAAGAAGATGGAAGCATAGACGACGAGCAGTTTCCTATTAAGTATTGGGACTTACGCTTTGGTAACAAGTGCAATATTAAATGTAGAAGTTGCGGACCTAACGATAGTGATCAATGGTACAGCGATTGGAAAGCACTAGGCTTAGGTGATAGCTTTACAACCAAGGACGGAGATAAACTACAAATTGAAAATGTAAAGGGCAAAGATGTTGTTAAGAAAACATTTGACTGGGTAGATGAATCTCCACTGTGGACATACTTGCAAGACAACTTGGGTACTACACAACGTTTTTACTTTACAGGTGGCGAACCAACTATCAACAACACACACAGACAGTTATTACAATATATGATTGATAACGATCGTGCAAGCGAAGTAACACTTGAATACAATACAAACATGGCAGCTATTCCAAGTGGCGTGTTTAAGCAATGGGGTCACTTTAAAGAAGTTAACATTGGTATGAGTATAGATGGATTGTTCGAACACTTTGAATATATACGTAACCCAGGTAAGTGGGCGGCTGTTGAACGTAACTTAAAACGCATTGACACAGATACTAACCTAAGCAATACTACAGCGAGCTTTACAGTAACCACAAGCATTATGAATGTAGTGCATGTGTTAGATATGATATGGTGGCTAAAGGAACAAAAGTTCTCACGTATTAACAAGAACTTAGTAAGTCACAACTTGTATTACCCATTGTTCTACAACATAACAAACTTACCGCCAGAGATTAAAACAGCAGTCACTAATGTATACGAACGTTTTATAAACGAAATACATAGACGTTGGCCCAATGAAATTGAGTGGTGCCACAAAGCTGAAAGCACATTGCGTAGTATACTTAAACATATGAATAGTAATGAATGGGACCCAAGCGAGTACTTGGCATACTTTACAAGACAGGACGCACTTGATAAGATTCGTAATGAGAACTGGCGTGAGAGTTTAAAAGGATTAGCAGACTTAATTACATACTACGAACAAAGTAAAGCACGTAGTAAGAAGCTAACACTTGATACAGCATCTAAGAAAAAAGTACGCAAATGAGTTGGAGAGAACAAACAAAAGATAATCCACACTTTTGCATAATGGCATTTGATCATATGCATGTAAACACCAACGGCAATGTAAACTTATGTTGTGTTGCAGATTGGCAGTATCCTATTAGAGCAGATGCACATGGTACTGACTTGCAAACACTATGGACTGGTGATGCGTACAAACAAATAAGACAAGACATGCTTGATGGCAAGGCTGTTAAGCAATGTGAAGGTTGTTATAAGATAGATCGAGAAGGCGGAGGCAGTGATAGAACTGTACACAACCGCTACAGCAAAGTTCCAGACAGTGATGAACTTAATGTTGAAACTGGTAACGCACAACATGGACCACTGTGGGTAGACTGGAGACCAGGACGCTTTTGTAACTTTGGTTGCAGAATGTGTTTTGTTGGAGTAAGCAGTACAGTAGCAGACGAACACAAAGCAAACCCAGAACTACAAGATGTAACAGGTGAGAGCTGGTTTGATGTTAAGGACTGGATAGAAGACCCTATGTTGTTTGAAAGCGCAAAGAGTTTACTGCCAAGTCTTAAGACATTAAAGATAGCAGGTGGTGAGCCTTTCTTTATGCCAGGTGTAATAAAACTATTACGTCATTGCATAGAAGACAATCAAACACATCTGCATTTAGATATTACAACCAATGGAAGTAGAATGCAAGGTAAAGTATTACGTTGGTTAGAAAGTTTTGCAGAAGTAGACATACAGTTTAGTATCGATGGTGTAGGCTATACAAATGATTACATACGCTACAAAGCAGACTGGAAAGCATTAGACAGTGCATACAAACAATACTTAACAATGCCTGTGCGTACACATATACTAAGCACAGTGCAGGCCTACAACGCATATGACTTAACTAGTATTATACAGTACTGGATGGATAACGGAAGCAACAACAATTTGATATTTAACTTTGTTGATAGCCCGCACGACCTAAGCATTGATATACTTCCACTAGAAGATAGAATACAAATAAGCAAAGACATAGCAGAGCTTACAGTAAACATGGACGAGCATATGCTTGAGCAATCAAGAATAAATGCATTGCATGTTAAACTAAACAAAGCAGAACCCAACAACGTAGATGCACTAAGACAACAGTTCGCCCAACGTACGGCGGCTTATGACGCTCTAAGACACCAGGATGTAAACCTTGTACACACTAGACTAGGGGAGTTAACAGCACAATGGCTGACGACAACGAACTAAACAGTGAAGACCGTGATCAAGTTATGCTACACATCATTGAACGTGACAAGGCAAAGCTACGACATGCCAACAGTCACTTGGGTGATCTAAAAGACAGGAAGCGCAACACAACTTACTGGAGTGAAGCAAAGGAAGTTAGCAAAGATAGATCATATCGCTACTGGAGTGAATACAACGGCATAGTCAAAAGCACACATGGTATCAGCATGGTAATGTGCCCAGCTTGGGGTGTTATCTTTCCTCCATACAACATTGCAAGACTATCAGCACTACTAAGACACAGTGGATACAACGTAGGCGTACATGACATCAATGTAACTGCATTTCATCACCTAAAGAAAGAATACAACGTAGACTATTGGGATAGTCAAAACTATTTCAAATGGGAACAGCCTGTGTACAGTGAAGAAGTGCATCCAATACTCAAACCTCACTTAGATCAATACATACATGACATATTAGATGATGGACACGACTTTGTAGGCTTTAGCTTGTACTTGACTAACTTGTTCCCTACGCTATACATGATACGCACTATAAAAGAACTAGCACCAGAGAAAGTTATTATAGTAGGCGGCCCAGAAGCATTTAACGATTGGTTTGACGAACTAGTGCATGTAGAACACAAGTTTCCACGTGGACTTATTGACTATGTAGTTAAGGGCGAAGGTGAACAAGAACTATTAACAATACTTGAGAATCATCACACTATACCCGACAGCAATGACGTTACATACTTTGGTGGACTTAAAAGTAACTTAGATCTAAACACACTGCCGTTTCCAGACTACAGCGACTACGACTTAGACTTGTACGAACATGCAGATGGTGTAAGCATTGAAACATCACGTGGGTGCGTAGCCAAGTGTACGTTCTGTGCTGAAACACACTTTTGGAAATACAGATGGCGAGAAAGCAATCGTGTGGCAGACGAAATGGAATATCAAGTAAACAAGTATGGAATCAATAGGTTTTGGTTTGTGGATAGTTTAGCAAACGGAAACATACACGAGTTCCGTAACCTAGTAGATGAGATACTGGAACGCAAACTTGATATAAGATGGAACAGCTATGCACGTTGTGACGGACGCATGGACTTGGAAATGTTTCAAAAGATAGCAGACAGTGGTTGTATTAGTCTTAGCTTTGGTGTTGAAAGTGGAAGCGAACGTGTACTAAAGGACATGAAGAAACTTATCAGCGTAAAGGAAATAGAAGACAACCTACGTGATGCTAGTGCAGTTGGATTAGCTAGTCATGTTAATTGGGTAGTAGGCTTTCCTACAGAAACACCTGCAGACTGGTTACACAGTTTAATTGTACTACACAACACACGCAAATGGATATATGCTATCAGTCCAGGTATGACATGTGGCGATGCAGCATTCTCAGACATCAATGTTAACTGGAGCAAATACGATCTACAGTGGATAGAAAAGCCTTGGGATAATGTGTTTATGAGCAACTGGTGGACCAAAGACTATGCTAATACTATTATACATCGTGGCATACGACTAAAGTTTATGAACATATGGTTACGCATACTACAAGACGAAGCAGGTGCTACACTTGTTAACGGACAGAACCGCAAGAACATAACAGACTTCTACAACTTCTCACACAGCTCTACGAGCATACCAGAAGGACTATCACAGCGTTGGAATGCCAACATGGATAGGTTTGGAACTGGGTTCAGCAACAGCATAGCAAATGAATACTTGCCAATGGCTGTAGCATTACACAATGTATTTGGTGATTACGAGTTTGATATGACCACAGACCCTGAACGTGACATAGCAGAGTTTGGTGGATTTATAGCAACACACTACAGCGCAAAGCTAAAATTGTGTGTAGTTGACAGCGTATTAACATTTAAACTGGAACACAGCTTCAAACATGCTACCAGTAGAGGTGATGAAAACGTAGCTAACCATGAGATACCCAGAGAAGATATGAGCTTTGATACTGTTGTATATGAGTTTGAAACCGATATGAATGAGTTCGATGGTGAGCTGTTACACTCAGTCGCTCATGATGTCATTCCAAGTATCACTAATTAACTGTGGACTTGGTGGCGTGTTTGGTGTAGGATAATTGTAGTCACTGTTTATAAAGTTGTGTAAATCTCGTATACTATCCTTGCTTGTATCTAAATAGCTATCACCAACAGCAGTATGTACAGCCGACTCTAGTCCTTCAATTGGACGCAGTACTCCTTGATATATAGGCCTCAGTGGCGGATGCATACTAACCATACATGTATCTTTAAACACTAGACTCCACAATTGATGTTGTAGATTACTGCCACTGTCTAGTAAACTAGCCAACAACCCAGGATGATTCTCCCATGCATCAATTAATTTGTTGCATATATTACCATAGTGTTCTATTTCATTGGGGCTACTATAAAAATTATAGTCAGCAATATAAGGACGACCATTTGCTATACTAGTATTAGTACAGTGTATACCCGGCATATTCCTTACACTGTGTTTGAGATTGTGCCACACATTGTCGGGATACCAACCAAATGCATCAGGTCTTGTACACCATATAACATCAGGTTTCCAGTCTGGGTTCTGTGATATTAATTCTTTATAGCTGTTGTATGCTTCGCCCATGCTCCATATTTGTCCTAGAACATAATGAAACTTGAGTAATTCTAATTTAACACTGTTAAGGAATGCATCAGCTCCACTGGTCTTGTCCATGTTGTTATCATCTAATATAACATTATCAATCATATCATTTGCCATTGCACGTGCTATACCATCACCACCTAGTGGAAACATTAAATGTCTATGCTGTGTATGTGCCCAGTGATCGCCCAATCCAGTATACTTGTGTATTGCAATGTTATACAGTTGATGACAACATTCCATTAGCTCTCTGGTTCTCACTTGTCTTACATGTTTTGGTCCCCAACTACTTAAATAATGGTCTATGGGTTGAGGTAATCTACTTTGTGTTGTTTCACGTGGATACACAACTTCATCTTGTATAGTACTCATAGTACTGCTAACAGTGTTGGGTACACCAGCACATATACGAAAGCCTACATCCCAAAATCTATCTTGTACAGTCCGCTTGTATAACAACCCGCCAAGTTCTGCATGACCTAATTGTCCTCTTAGTAATATTGCTACTTGTGTTTTATGGTCTTTGTTCATGCTAGTATTTATATAGTATGTTAATGTGGAATTTCAAGTTTGGCGAGCTTAGACTACAACACCCAAATGCAACTGCGCCGTCAGGCGCTTTACGCCAATTTTTTTAAAGGCTTTATCTATAGTTTTAATCAAGGGTATCTATAGTACGCCAAAGGTTAAAAATAGTTGTTGTAAATTTTTTTTGGGCTATAACCGTGAAGGTCTCGGCAAAGTTTCTAGTGTAGTTGAATCTATAGTGTACTCTTCTCCGGGCGCATAAGCACCACCATCTACAGGTATAGTACACCAATCATTCCATGATATAATACCCTTTACTTGCTGATACAGGGTAGTATGATAATAGTTGTGCGTGTTGTATAAACCTTCTAATGGACACTCTCTCCAATCAAAAGTCTTGTGTAGTTCTAAACATTCTAGTGGAGTTAAGTCTGTGTATGGAGTGTAAGTCTCTGTAGGTAATTCAAATTGAAAGTTATCACATACTAGGTTATATTCATCTGGAGCAGGATTCATAAAGTCGTGACTTGCGTATACTATTCGATGTGGATAATCTATCTTATTCAACCTACTAGCACGTACTATACTTAGATAGTTATAGTATGGATCTGTCCAGTGTAACTTATTCCCGTGAATTAAGTTATGTGTACATCCATGTCCGTGTATATAGTAAGTGATCATAACAGTATTTATATAGCTACAGTGCGTATACCGTAGCCAGACGACAATAGTAGTAAAGGTCTATATAGTAGTAAGCCGAAACTATATAGTAAGAACTACTGTAATACAAGGTCTATGCTAGTGCCTATCCCTTGCGTACACAGTGCAAGCACAGTATACGATACTCTATATAGTAAGGTTAGCTATAGTAATGGGAAAGGTTTATATAGTGCAAAAAAGGTTTTAGGCTGCAATGGTTAAAAAATAGAGCGCAAACAAGCGCCCCTATATTTTTTTACAACCTTTTTCACTCTCATCTACAGTCCCCCCGGTTATTTTGATCGAAGATTCTTTTGACCGAAATGATTATTAATTCTTTTTAATAATTAATAAAGGTTGACATCACCATTCATACTGTGTATAATAGTGTGCCTTGCGAACAGTCGTGGGTATACACTATGCATAGCACAGTGTATCTACAGTATAGGCTACAGTGTTATACTATATAGCTGCTG
>Ga0228674_1000050_pt1 | contig 100162 bp, 82 predicted proteins | sample 1D_rmetaG_FD_189054 | JGI IMG/M metagenome (GOLD analysis project Ga0228674, IMG submission 189054) | Seawater microbial communities from Monterey Bay, California, United States - 1D_r | ecosystem: Environmental > Aquatic > Marine > Coastal | place: USA: California | collected 2016-09-26
AGATGAGTGTCACTTTAAACGATGATGAGCAATTCCTTTACAAAGGAATAGACATGGATCGATGGGGTGTCTTTGAGAATTATTTTAAAGCCGGAAACTATTTTCAGTCGCGTGATGAAGGTTCAAGCGCTAAAGTGAAATATTACGACTTGAAGGTATATCATTAGATTATGACGAAACTACTGCTTATCACGTCCATAGTAACTTTAGGTTATTTCTCAATGCAAGGGCAGATTGCCTCGCGCGGCCCCGTTGATTTGTGGAATTGGAAGGTAGAATTACCCTCAGGATACAAAGCATCTGATTGGAAGCTGTCGAATTTCCATAACGACCGATTTGCAGCGCCATTTTTTTATTTAAATGAAGACGAGTCAGCGCTAGTTTTGGAGGCCTTTCCAAGCGAAGGCACATCCACTGCTAAATACACCCGAAACACCTTACGTGAACAGTTACAGGCCGGAAGTAATGACGTGAACTGGACCATGAAGGAAGGTGGTGTTCTGGAGGTAGAAATGGAGGTAGAATCCATGTCAAAGGGTGCTAACGGACAATACCACCGCACAATTTTACTACAAGTAGATGGCAGAACCACCTCAAAGCAGACCAAGCAATTAGGGCTAGAGAAGCCTGTAAGTTTGCCCATGTTAAAAATTTATTGGCAAGAGGGCTATTTGAAAGTTGTAAGGAAAGTTTTGAAAGATGAGAGTACTGCAGGTGACGCCTTGTTGTCTAAGAATTCCTGGAAGGAAGATAAGAATACCAAACATTCAGAAAGTAAGGTAGGCTTCGAAAAGGTGCGTGTTCGATTAGAATTAAAAAGAGGGAAGATTGTGCTGCAAATCAATGATGAGCGCCCCATCGTTTACAGAGATTTAAGTGTTGCACAGTGGTACTTCGAGAATTATTTCACGGTTGGAAATTATTTGCAGACAAAGGATATAGGGTCCCATTCCACAGTGAACTATTATAAAATTGAAGTGAAACATTAATATTCACGATTACACTCTTGCGATGAGACATTTATTGTTAGTTCCTATTATCGCTATGATTGTGAGCGCCTGCTCACAGAATAGCAGTGATTCAATAGTACTTGAGGAGATCAGTGCTACACTAGAGATTGCTAAGCCTGGAGATACTGTGCGGATCAAGTCAGGCGAATATGAAGATGTACAGTTGGATTTATACGGTGAAGGTGACGTAGGAATGCCCATTGTAATTTGTCCGGAAACTCCCGGATCTGTGATACTTTCCGGAGCATCTTCGTTGAATGTTTCGGGAAGACACCTGATTATATCTGGTCTTCATTTTGACAACGGATATAGTGATGGTTCGGTGATAACTTTCCGCTCCCATGATGGCAAAAGCTTAGCGCAAAATGTGCGTATAACTTCGTGTGCTGTATCTAATTATTCTAACCCTGATAGAATTCATTCAGATCATTGGATTCAATTATTCGGAAGGGAGAACAGATTCGACCATAACTACATTGGAACTAAATGGAATTTAGGTGCAACGATGGTGGTCCGCTTAGGCGATTCATTGAGTACAAACAATCTAAACAGCATTGATTCGAATTATTTCGGGCCTAAACCGAGACTTGGATCTAACGGAGGAGAAACACTACGCATTGGTTCATCTGCAAATTCATTAAAGAAAGGTGGTGCGAGCGTGGTATCAAATTACTTTGACCGTTGTAGTGGGGAGGTTGAAGTACTATCAATTAAAAGTTCAGATAATCTCATTTCAGACAATGTTTTTTACGAGTGTGAAGGGGTGCTTGCCCTACGACATGGTAATAACAATATCGTAAGTAACAATCTGTTCATTGGTAATAACAAGCCTGAAACAGGCGGCCTACGAGTGATAAATGCCGGTCACCGAATTGAAAACAATTTGTTCTTTGGTGTTACCGGAAAGCGCTTTTTTGCAGCTTTAGCTGTGATGAATGGAGTTCCAAATTCGGCAATAAACAGATACCATCAAGTTTCGGATGTACAGATACGAAGTAATACTTGGATCGATTGTGAGCGTATTTCCTTCGGTGTAGGTGCAGACAATGAACGGACGGCACAACCCATAAGAACAAGCTTTGAAAGCAATTCAGTATTTTACAGTGATACAGAATTAAGACCCTTTTTCTTTAGCGATAGTGAAGGCATAAGTTTTAGTTCAAACCAAACAAATGTCTCTATAGGCATGCCCGGATTCAATATCATGGATTATGCCACTATGGCGCAGCCAAATATAGATTCGATTAGACTGTTAGCTAGGAATATGGGGCCGTCATGGTTGAACGCGTCCGAATTAAACCCAGAGGTCTCTAAGTCGAATAGGAAGGAAGTCGTAAGTCCAACGAATTTTCATGAGATCATGGATAACTTGAAAGGAGGAGATACGATACTTTTTAGTCCGAACAAGATTTATACTTTACGTAAACCAATTGTTTTGCGTAGCGATATCGTCTTAATGACCGAAGGCAGCGGCTATGCAGTAATTCAGCCTGGTGAAGGTTTTAAAGGTGCGCTTTTTGAGATTGTTGATGGTGTTTCTGTAAGCATGCATTCTCTTTGGTTAAAAGGTAGAAATCAAGTGCACAATGCACCGTATGGTATAGAAGCGAAGGCACCTATGCTTGAGCATTATAAACTGTTCATAGACAGCTGTCGATTTAGTGACTTTAAAGAGAGTCGTTATGCAGCGATTCACGCCGAAAAAGGAACATTTGCGGATACAGTCGTGGTGAAAAATTCGTGGTTTAAAGATTTTTCAGGTTACGGTATAGCCTTGAATACAGAGAATGACGATCGCGGACGTTATAATGCTGAATACATCACGATAGAAAATTCGAAATTTGTCGATATGATGGGTACTGCAATAGACATTTATCGTGGAGGTAATGATGAAAGTACGCTAGGTCCGTTTGTAACTATTACAAATTGCGATTTCTTGAATGTGTGTAATCGTGAATTAGGGACTGCGGTTCGTATGATTGGCGTCCAATGGTCTGAAATAGATAGATGTAGATTTGTTGAGTCAGGAAAAAGTGGTAGGTCAATTTGGTTTGAGGATCCAGCATGGGCCGATATCAAGATTAGAAATATTCAATTGTCTAACTCAGGGAAAATTCAAACCTTTTACCCACATCGTGTTGAGCGTAATACGATTCGCTATGATGAGCTATTCTTAGATCGATCACAACTTGAAAAATGGATGTTAAACTGATGAGAACGTTAATATCAAGTTTTTTCCTCGCGTTACTTTTCAGTTGTACAACTGGAAATGACCACGTCACTACGAGTGAAAACCACTTGCTTCTTTCGAGCACGGGGGCAGAATCTATCATGAAACAGCAATCTCATGAAGTGATTTCAACTGCGTTGGATAAATTAAATTCGAAGGTATCTTCGGCATTACTTGCACCTATTGATGTGCCGCTTCCAACAGATCCAGGCGGCGGTTACACACATGAAAAACACAAAGCCAATTATTCTGCAATAAAAGACGTTGGTACTTTGTACTTGCTGACTAAGAATTCGGAATACTTTGATTTTACAAGAGCGATGTTGATTGAATATGCGAAGCTCTATCCTACGCTTGGTTTACATCCGCAACAAAAGAATCAGGGCCCCGGTAAGTTATTTTGGCAAATCCTCAATGAAGAGGTTGCTCTTGTTCATTTCATTCAGGGATTTGATGCGATTAAATACGATTTGAATACTGAAGACAGCACTTTTATAGTAGATGGGCTTTTACTCCCAATGGTTGAGTTTATCAGAGACGATAGCGAACGCACCTTCAGAAAAATACATAATCATGCTATGTGGGGCGCTGCTGCTGTTGGTATGACGGCAATGGTGTTGAACGACGAGGAGCTATTACTTGATGCTTTATATGGCCCTGACCACGATAGTCTATGTGGTTACTTTGCTATGGTGGATCAGTTGTTTTCACCAGATGGCTATTATTCCGAAGGACCTTATTATCAACGTTACGCTTTAATGCCTCTCGTCTTGCTTGCCCAAGCACTTGAAATCAATAGACCAGAGCTTAATGTATTTGAATTTAAGGATGGCGTGATTTTAAAATCTATTGAAACAGGTTTTGAATTAAGCGATTGCCGCGGATACTTTTTCCCTGTAAATGACGCCGTTAAGTCTAAGTCCATCGAGACGCCAGAATTGGGTTATGCCTTGCCAATAATCTACGCATACGGTGGTAAGCAATCGAAGTGGATAGATGCCATAGCAATAAACGGGAATTGTATGATCACTGATGCCCTCGTAAATATAGGAAGCCGTACGGAGCAGTTTGCGCGTGCCTCCAGGTTTATAAGCGATGGTGCCGATGGCAGTGTAGGTGGAATGGCGATTCTAAGATCATCCGAATCTTGTGATGGATTGACTTCAGTCCTCAAGTTCGGAACTCACGGAATGGGACACGGGCATTTTGATCAGTTAGGACTTCAGGTATTCGCAGAGGGAACACCATTTATCACAGACTACGGTGCAAGTAGATTTCATAATGTACCTCAGAAAGAAGGTGGTCGTTATTTGCCTGAAAACAATACATGGGCAAATCAAACGATAGCACACAATACCATAACAATTGGTAAAAAATCGCAGCATAACGGCAATGACGGTGCTGCAGATCGTTCGGTTTCTCATTTACTACATAAGTCGTTTAGCGACACCATGAGTGTTATTGTTGCCTTAGATTCGTCTGCTTACAGCGGTAGCCAGTTGTTAAGGTATCACGTGATGTTAACACTTAACAAGCGTCCTTATTTGCTCGATATACAGTCTGTGAAAAACAGAGAAAGCCTACCTATTGATGCGCCGTTCTTTTACGAGAAATCTTTGGTGAATAGTGATCCGGTTCTTAAGTATGAGACGACTTCTTTGACGCCGCTAGGGACTGACGCTGGATACCAACATTTATGGAAGACGGGATATTCTGAACAAACAAAAAGTAGCCTGCATACTTGGCAAATGGGTAGTGGTTTTATAACAATGTACAATGCTGCTATTCAACCGTACTCAACTGTTGCGGTGAAAACCGGCGCAAATGATCCTAATCATAATTTGATTTCGACGGAAGGACTAATACTCGAGACAATGGAAAGTCGGCATCAGGCCATTTGTACGATTTTCGAGCAACACGGTTCCTACGATCCAGTCTTTGAAACGACTCAAGGTGCCTATGGTAGTATAGAAAATCTTGAAATTAATGCCCTCGACAGTGGCTATAAAGTTACTTTGAGTACCAACACCAATGAGAAATACGAAATTGTGTTGAATGGTGATATTGAAGCCATGCACGAATCAATAATAAAAATAAAACAGCTAAAAGATGAGTGATATAGCAAGTGATTTATTCCTAATAGGATCAGAGATACCATGGGAAACGATTGATGATAAAGTGAGTCGTCAAATTGTTGGCTTCAATGATAGCATCATGATGGTGAAAGTTAAGTTTAAGGAAGGTGGAATAGGCCCAGTGCATGACCACTACCACAGCCAAGTTACTTATGTAGTATCAGGTGCCTTTGAAATGAATATCGATGGAGAAATTCGTTTAATTAAAGGAGGAGATTCATTTTATATCCCGCCACACGTCTCGCACGGTGCAGTTTGTAAAGAAGAGGGTATGCTAATAGATGTGTTCAGTCCGCATCGTGAAGATTTTTTATCTAAGTAATGCCAAAGTTAAAAGGATTGCGTTGGTGGATTATTGTTTTAATCTTCATCGCTACGGTAATAAATTACATTGATAGAACTGCTTTTGCATTGTTGTGGCCTCAGATGGGTGAAGATCTGGGAATGGATAAGTCCGATTACGCGATAATGTTAAACGTTTTTATGGCGTGTTATGCGTTTGGTAAATTTGCCTCCGGTAAATTGTACGATCAAATTGGCACTAGACTTGGGTTTACCGTATCTATTATTGTTTGGTCGTTAGCTTCTGCATTTCATGCTTTTGCTCGGGGTATCATTTCTTTAGCGATTTTCCGAGGTTTACTAGGTATCGGTGAAGCTGGGAATTGGCCAGGGGCAGTGAAAAGTAATGGAGAGTGGTTTCCTGTTAAAGAGCGCGCAATTGCTCAGGGAATTTTCAATGCAGGTGCGTCAATCGGTAATGTAATAGCTCCTTTTATCATTGTACTACTGTACACTCAATTTGGCTGGAAAACCACCTACATAATTTTGGGAGCGATGGGCTTGATATGGGTTATTCCATGGCTTTTCTTGAATAAAGCAACGCCTGAATCACACCCTTGGATAACAGCGGAAGAGCGTGATCTAATATTGTCTTCTAGAATAGATAAAGATCCCGATGCCAAAAAAACGAAAAGCCTAGGCGTTGGGACCATATTGGGTCACAAAGAGTCGTGGGGCGTGCTATTGTGTCGTTTTTTCATTGAACCGATTTGGTGGTTTTTTGCAGGTTGGATGCCAATTTACCTCAACGATAAGTTCGGTTTAAGCATAGAGCAAATTGCGAATACGATGTGGATTTCATATTTAATGGCAGCTGTCGGTAGTATTACAGGAGGAATGTTCTCTGGTAGATTAATGCAGCGTTATTCCGTTGGTATTTCCCGTAAACTGACCATTGTCTTCGGTAGTATTCTCATACTTGTGGCCTTTATGGGCATCATATTATTGGTTCAAGAAAATAATTTCATGACGTTCATCTATTTAGCAGGATTGGCTTTGTTTGGCTTCCAGTTTGCTATTGGTAATATACAGACGATATCGAGCGATTTATTCAGAGGGCCTTCCGTGGGTACCTTGGCTGGCTTAGCGGGTACAATCGCTGCCATTTCGCCGATGATCATGAATTGGTTCGTTGGACAAATTACGGCAAGCTCATATACTCCAGCTTTCATTGCTATTACAGTGTCTGTTGCACTGGGGGTGTTGTCATTATTCGCATTAATTAAAAAAATCGGTCCAGTAAGGGCCTAACTACTAAAATAAATATAGATGAGTACAAATGGAAGAATTGCAGTGGTTACGGGTGCCACGAGCGGTATAGGTTTTGAAGTTGCAAAACGTTTGGGGAAAGACGGCTTTACGGTTATTCTTAACGGTTTAGATGCTTCCGCAGGTGAGACTTGTGTGAAGGAATTATCTGAACAAGGAGTAGCATGTGAATTTGTTAAATTTGACGTTACTGATGAAGCTGCTGTAAATCAAAGCATTGAAAGCATAGGTCACAAATACGGTAAAATAGATGTAGTCGTGAACAATGCAGGTGGACTTGGAGGTCGCATGCGTTTTGAAGAAATGACGACAGACTTCTACCGTAAGGTAATGGCATTAAATCTCGATTCGACGTTTTTCGTCTCTAGAGCGGCTATACCCTTCTTGAAAAATGGAGAACATGCTACGATAATTAACTACACTTCTAATGCTGGTTGGAATGCAGGCGGTCCAGGTGCTGGTATCTATGGCACGTCAAAGGCAGGTGTTCATGCAATTACAAGAGCATTGGCAAAAGATTTAGCTGAATATGGCATTCGCGTAAATGCGGTTTCTCCAGGTACAATTGATACGCCGTTCCATGCGCAAATAAAAGCTACGAAACCGGAAGTATTTGCTTCTTGGAAAAATAACATAATGTTAGGCCGATTAGGTCAACCTGAAGAGGTTGCATCAGTGGTTTCATTCTTATCTAGTTCTGATGCATCTTTCATGACGGCTGAAACGGTCCAGATTGGTGGTGGGCAGGCATTAGGTATTTAGTGAATGTGATAATATAAATATTGGATTAAAATGAAAAAAGTAGTCACTTTTGGCGAAATCATGTTGAGGTTAGCGCCTCCTGGATTTCTTAGATTTTCTCAGTCAAATTCGTTCGATGTCGTATACGGTGGTGGCGAATCAAATGTCGCTGTTTCTTTAGCTAATTATGGTGTGCCGGTTGAGTTTGTCACCCGCTTACCGGATAATGATATTGGTCATTGTGCACACATGGAGATGCGTAAGCGCGGTGTCGGTACCTCTCATGTGAATTGGGGGGGTGATCGTCTTGGAATCTATTTTTTGGAGACCGGTGCTGTTTCTAGAGGGAGTAAGGTGGTTTACGACCGAGCACATAGTGCTATGGCCGAGATAGAGGCTGGAATGATTGATTGGAATACGGTTTTTGAAGGCGTCGAGTGGTTCCATTGGACAGGTATTACCCCAGCTATTTCTCAAGGAGCAGCAGATGCTTGTTTGGAAGCTGTGAAGGAAGCCAGTAAACGTGGGATTACCATTTCAACTGATTTGAATTATCGCAAAAAGCTCTGGAATTATGGTGGTGACCGTGAGACTATTATGACTGAGTTAACTAGTTATTGTGATATTATTTTGGGTAACGAAGAAGATGCAGAAATGCACTTTGGAATCAAGCCAGAAGGCTTGGATATCACTACGCAAGGTCACGAAGTTAAAGCAGATGCGTTTTTATCTGTATGTAAACAGATGATGGTGAAATTCCCAAGAGCTAAAAAGGTAATTACTACACTAAGAGGTTCTATATCAGCTTCCCATAATACATGGGCCGGTGTTATGTATGACGGTACGACAATGTTTGAGTCACCACAGTATCAAATTACAGATATAGTAGATAGAGTTGGTGGTGGAGATTCTTTTATGGGAGGTTTGATTTACGGATTATTGAAATACCCAGACGACGATCAGAATGCACTAAACTTTGCTGTTGCAGCTTCATGTTTAAAGCATACGATTAAAGGTGATGCTAATCTTGCTTCGTTAGATGAGGTCCAAAAATTAATGTCTGGAGATGCATCCGGACGAGTTGCACGATAGCCTATGAATAATCATGATATCATCAGTACGTTAGAGGCTGCACCTATTGTCCCTTTATACTATCATGAAGATTCTGATATCGCATGTAAGTTAATGGATGCCTGTTACAAGGGTGGCGCAAGAGCTATTGAATTCACCAACAGGGGGGCGAAAGCGCTAGAGGTGTTTCAAAACATGAGTGCTTATGCTAAGACTCATTACCCTGATCTAGCCTTGGGTATTGGATCTATTTCTACTGTTGAGCAGGCTAAGGAGTTCATGAATGTTGGCGCAGATTTTTTGGTTTCGCCTTTCATTCAAAAAGAACTTGCAGACTTCGCTGTTGCCAACGATATCTTTTGGACTGGCGGTTGTGGTACCTTAACTGAAATGCAGACTGCCTACAACTGGGGTGTCAAGCTTTTGAAGCTGTTTCCAGGAAACATTTACGGCCCTGCCATGATAAAGGCAGCAAAGGCTCCTTGTCCGTGGTTGAAAATTATGCCAACAGGAGGTGTTAAGCCAGAAGAGTCAAATCTTAGAAGTTGGTTTGATGCTGGAGCAACCTGTGTAGGAATGGGATCGAAACTTTTTGTAAAGGTCGAGTCGGGTGAATTCGATTATCAATCGATAACGGATAATATTACAAAGAGTCTATCCATCGTAAAGTAGACGTCTTACGTTATTTAAAGACTAATGCCAGGCAGTAATTTGCCTGGCATTTTTTATTTCGAGTGTTTTAGACTTATATCTCTGAACCATATTTCCGCGTAGTTGCCAGACTGGTACTGCTTAGATATATCTCCATTTTTAGTGTGGGCGTTTGTGTACCACACACTATTCGATTCAGGGGATTTCCCATTACTCTGATTATAGGCGCCCAATTTGAAAATTTGCGCTTCACCTGAGTATGCACTCTTACGCTCTAGTCCCACTGGACGAAGCGGTTCATACAATTGCTTTACTTGATTTGGGACAGTACTTGAATCCGTGAATGATGATGAGATTAGGCTTTTCGTGAACACTCTTGTGGGAAGATGCTCTGCGCTAAAGACCAGTGTCATTACACCGTTTTCCACGGTGATGCTGTAGGTGAACGTTTCTCCCAATGCGATCCCTGAAATCGGTTCCTTAGGCGGTACCTCAGCTTCGTTACCAACGACGGACATGTCGTATCCCCATACTGCCGTTGAAAAGTCCCAACGTCCTTCATTTGAGCCAAGGGTATTTATTTCGTAGTTCCAAAAAATGGAGCCTAACTGATGACCGGGGAATTTCTTGTAGAAGATTTTTAGCGGCTCATTTTCGTGGCCATCTATGCTGTGTATTTGCCCAATGACAACAGAAAAAGATGCTGGTACTCTACAGTCGCCAGTAACTGAAGTATGCTTGACTTTAACGTTAGTCTTGAGTTCTGCAAAGTCCTTAGGGTGCCACTTGTCTAGCTCACCTAATTCAGTTCTTGTATTAGACGAGGTGCGGCTTGTGGTTCCTGCATTCGGAGTTTTGAATACAATCCAAGCTTCGTTATTATCTAACGCACTATAGAAATAACCGTCTTTATTGAAGCCAGTTAAATTTTTAGTCTTTGTTCCATCCCCAAGTAAAATGGACCAATCAGATAAAGTGGGCTCAACCTGGCTAGGAGGTACGACCGTTTTATGACATGAACTACAATTAACAATAAGTACTCCAAGGGTTAGAAACCATTTCAGTTTTGTTAATGTCATTAATGTAGAATCACAATCTTTTCAAAGATTTGCCAATCCTTACCACTCATAAGTAGTAGATAAGTACCATCTGGAATCATTGAAGTTTCGACGACCTGAGTATTTGAAGGCGTTTTATCTGTTTGCAGGATTAGATGACCTGTTAACGAATACAAACTGATCTTTTCTATTTGTCTTGTTAAAAATTCAACGTGTAATTCGGTATCAGCAGGATTTGGGTGAAAGATTAATTCATCCTGATCGGGATAAAGTATATCTAACTGTCCGTAAGCCTGTGGTCCTACATCTGCTGAATCTAGTGGTTCATAAAGAATAACATCATTACTAAAATGATCTGCACCAGGATTACTCAAAAGAGGTCTGGTTTGCCCTTCTATATCCACAGTTGGAACAGGACTAATTGAAGAGCCGACATTCAATGTAGGTGTCTGAGCTGTACTTTTCCAATACTTAAGCAAGTTGTTATACTGTAGATATGGATCGGCTGTTTTTACCTCTGTCGTGTCAAATGAAGTGGTTGTAGCGCCATCTAGGGTAACGGCAGTCCCTGTAGGATAAGCTATATTGTTTTCCCATGAAACCTCTGACCCCGGATCATTATTAACATCTACTATATCAACGAGTGCATTTTCAGAAGCTGTTAATAGGTTATTCGCAATGATAATATCCTTTATATTCTTGCTGTAGTTATTGTTGTTATCGAAGCCTAATTCGATACCATGACTGTTGTTTACCAATGTGTTAAAAGCTATGAGCACGCGCTCAGCACGAAAGTGCTTGCTATAACTTGTGCTCTGTCCGTCTATCGCATCTCCTTGCGTTAGAGTAATCGGGGCATCCCAACGTGTCCCGTTTAAACCTTCAAAGTGGTTGTTTAAAATGACGTGATCCGTACCATATATGCGAATACCGCCAGTGTACAGTGTAGAACCTGCCGGTGATGTTCCCACCGGCTTTGAGTCACCGAAGAAGTAATTGCCGGTAACTGTATTTCTATTACCGTGTCTTAATGATAACGTACCGTAACTCGATCTGAATGTATTGTTACGTATCGTATTATCGCAAGACTTTACGGATACTATTTCGGGGTCACCATCACAGTTGTTAAATAAATTGTGCTCTACTAGCGTGTAACCGCTACTCGGTGACATTTCACTCCAACCAATTCGAATAGATTCTTGCTCATTGACAGCACGTGGACCGTTGTTTCTGAAATGGTTCAACCGAATAATATCGTAGGTGCTTTGATAATACACTTCGTCCGAACCAGAATCTTCATGTGATCCATCAACTGTGATGTAATGACCTGGTGTATTCTTATTTTGGAATAGGTTATGATCGATCATGTTATGATGACTGGGGTATTGGAACGGGAGGGTATTATCATTCCAGACGCCGCCAATGAATACCCATTTTACCGATTCCGTAGTACTTAGTTCGAAAACATTTCGAGTAATTCGAATATTATTACAGCCTTCCAGTTTTACTAACGTCTCGTCTGATGTAGCATCGAATGTGAATCCTTCCAAAATACAATGTGCCGACTTTTTAAAAACAAACTTTGACTCCCCAGTCAATAATACGCCACCAACAGACTCTGCTTTGATGATAATAGGATTGGCTGCGCTACCTTGATTTTCAAAGGTCGATTCGAAGTCATTGTAAGTCCCATTGGTGACAATAAAAGTTCCTCCATTAGTAGCTGAATTGACTGCTGATTGTAGATCATCACAATCGTTGTAGTACAGTTGGGCAGAACAAAATGTCGAATAAACGATCAGCGCGAGTATGAGGAAACTTTGTTGATTGCGTTTAAAGAGGTAGTGGGTTAAATTCATTATTCAAATCATTTGTTGGGTTGATGTAAACTAGGTTTCGATTATAAAACTTGAAAAGACACTGAATGATGGGTAGCCTCTGTTGTTATGGAGCAGTAATAGGCACCCTTAGGCCAATCTTGGATGTGTATAGTAACGGAAGACTGATTTGACAGTCCCATAGCACTCATTACCTGACCTAAACCATTACGAATTACTATTCTCACGGGTGTTTTGGGAAGCCCGTTTAAAATGATCGTCTCATGTGCAGGATTTGGGGCTAAAGATATTTCTTGAGAAGCTTCAGATTGGGTAATGCCGACCATTCCTAACTCATGTATCGAGAAATTGGTAAATCGAACCTGCTCATCTTGTAAGTCTTGGCTATTAATTAGGCTTCTGTAGACACCCCATTTTGGTCGAACAAAGTCGGCTCCTGCTCGCCAGTTAATTATGCTGTCGTTTGTGTAGCTAAATAACGTGGTGCTATCGCTTACGGCTTTCAGTGTAATGGAATAACTACCTGCTGTGCCATACTGTACAGTTTCAATAGCTTCAATCCATTGACCTGTAATGGGCAATAGGGGAGTTTGAGCTAGTGTCACTTGTGTATCTGTTTCAGCATATCGCAGTTCAAGGCGATCGGGTGAACTTTTTCGCGTAGTTAGAGTATACATCGGCATACTAGCGAGGCTGCCGCCAACAGATTTTAGCTGGTGAATGTGTGTAAAGTTTGAAGATGACTTGAAGCCCGATTCAAGCTTAAACAGCCAGCTGTATTCTACAATTTCTCCCGGAGTGCCTTTTAGGTTATTTGGTGACTTATCGTACGTTTTTATTTCATTCCGCTGCCGGTCGAAATTAATGCATCGGTCATTATCCGGTGTAACATGGATATGGAAGCGAAATACATTCTCGCCGAGAATAGAGTCCCATATTTCATCAATATGATCACCAAAATTGACATGATTACAGTCAGGTGTTTCGATCGGGTTGTGCCCGGGAGCCAAAATACTAGTGATTAAGCTGTAGGTGTTTCCTGGACCATCAGCACTTAGTGTGGTTTGACCGAAACAGCAGCCTGAAAATAGGACTAGAACTGCAGCGAAATGGAATGCTCTTTCGCTATTCACTTTTTTGATTTACGTCTAATGTTTGTGTACAGGTACTAAGATAAGTAGTAAACACTTAACGATTGTTGTTTTATAAATTAAAGCACAGTGGGTAGGGTCCGGAATTTTACTGAATGGGTTGGTCGGGCTGCTTTTGAGTTGGACACAGGATAATTCGTGTGGGAATAAAAAAATCCCAAAATACTGATTATAAGTATTTTGGGATTTTTATAGAAATCCTTAAGGTGGAGCTGGCGGGAATCGAACCCGCGTCCAAACAAGGAAGCCTGAGGCTTTCTACATGCTTATCTTATGATTGAATTTTCGACCGATCTCTGAGCATAAGCACCCTAATCACGACTTATCTTCTAGACTTAGGCTAGCCCGTGAAGCAAAGGCTAACTGCATTCCTGAATTTTCCACACCTCGTGATCAGTCGCCTCAAGACGGGGGCTCCTGTGAGATGTTCAGCTCCTATACCTGGTATAGGATTAGCAAAATCGACATCCTGTCAGATTAAGCGGCCAAAGCGTAAGAATCTTCGCCAGTTATAAAAAAATGAAGCGGTGTATTAACGAGCTGCCCCTTCAGCGCTCGACATGCTTACATCAACCTTCGGCTTGCTGTCAATACCAGTCAGCCCCGAAACAGATGTGGTTCGCGAAGATACACGAATTCTATGCCAATTATGTGCACATCAACTAAGGAACTATTCGAATAGACGCTAAAATCTATACTATCTTTAGGGATATGAAAATCGGCATAGTAAGAGAGGGTAAGATTCCAATAGATAAGCGTGTTGCATTAATTCCAGAACACGCTGCGTACTTGAAAAATAAATTTAAGTGTGAAATTGTCGTACAGCCCTCAGCGATACGGGCTATTTCGGACGAAGAATATGTCCGCTATGGCATCGATTTGCAAGAAGATTTATCCGATTGCGACGTCCTATTTGGTGTTAAAGAGGTGCCGATAAACGATTTGATTCCGAACAAAACGTATTTCTTTTTCTCACATACTTATAAGCAACAGCCTTACAATGCTAAGCTGTTGAAAGCCTGTGTCGAACGTAATATTCGCTTGATTGATTACGAATTACTCAAGAATAACGGGGCGCGTGTGGTTGCATTCGGCCGATTTGCGGGACTTGTTGGTGCCTATAATGGCCTTAGGGGCTGGGGTGAAAAATATGGACAATTCGTGCTTAAGCCTGCACATGAGTGTCATGACATGCAGGACATGTTCGACCAACTCAAAGGCATTGATTGGCCGGCAGATCTGCGGATCCTACTCACAGGAAAAGGACGGGTGGCAAGCGGTGCTGTGGAGACTTTGCAGGCTGCTGGAATCCCAGAAATTACTCCAGAAGAAGTTGAAAATCACGAAGGTTCTTTCTGGAGTCAATTAGACGTGGAACACTACTACAGGACCAGCGACGGAAGTCCTTTCGATCGCAAAGCGCTATTTGCGGACCCAAGTGGTTTTGAAAGCAATTTCATGCAGTATGCTCCGTATGCAAAACTCTACATCGCTGGGCATTATTACGACAGTCGTGCTCCTTTTATATTTACAAGGGCAGATGCTAAGCGGTTAGATTTCGCTATTACCTATGTATCCGACATCAGCTGTGATATTGATGGCCCTGTGGCCTCAACCCTGCGGGCTTCAACTATTGCTGAACCCTTCTACGGGTATTTGGCGCATGAAGAAAAGGAGGTGGCGCATGATGATCCGGAAGCAATAGGAGTAATGGCCGTGGATAATCTTCCGTGTGAATTACCGCGCGACGCTTCGCTTAGTTTCGGATCCGATTTAATGGAGCATGTGATTCCCGCCCTTTTCGACGGAGATAAAGCGCTTATATTACATAGAGCAACAGAATGTGCGGACGGAGTGCTTGCGAAAGATTTTAAATACCTCCAAACGTACATAGATAAGGCGTAGTGGCTAAAAAAGCATTGCATATTAGTAAAGGAGTAAAGGAAGCTCCATCCGTAAATCCCGGTTTGCAAACGGGAAAAAGGACTAGCCGTACCTCGAGAGAATTGGTCAAGGAGATTATCAAAGGCAATCGGACCGCATTAGCCCAAGGTATTACGATGATAGAGAGCAATACAGCAGCAGATCAGAAACATGCTCAAGCGCTTTTAAATGAATTGATGCCTTACACTGGAAATAGTTTTCGCATAGGTGTTACTGGCGTCCCCGGTGTAGGTAAAAGTACCTTTCTTGAAGCGTATGGAAATACGCTACTGAAGTCCGATGAAGATGCTAAAGTTGCGGTTCTTGCGGTAGATCCATCTTCTGAAATCAGTAAAGGCTCAATTTTAGGCGATAAAACGCGAATGATGGAATTGGGCAAGCATGATCGTGCTTTTATACGTCCAAGTGCCTCTGGTGGCAACCTCGGTGGTATTGCAAAAAAGACTAGAGAGGTAATGCTGCTTTGTGAAGCTGCTGGATTTAATTACATTTTTATTGAGACCGTTGGTGTAGGTCAAAGTGAAACATTGGTTTCTAAACTGGTCGACTGTTTTTTGTTTTTAGCAATGCCAGGTACGGGCGATGAATTACAAGGTTTGAAAAAGGGTATCATGGAAATGGCGGATATCATCACTGTCAATAAAAGTGAGCCACCAAACACCGCTTCAGGAGAACGGAGCGCACTTTCAATACGAAGTGCCCTGCAACTCTTCTCAAACAAAGATTTTGATTGGCATCCTCCGGTTCTGCTTACGTCAGGATTGACCGAATTTGGTTTTGATGAATTAGAAGCTGCGCTAGATCGTTACCAAAGGCACAGTCGAGTGAAAGGGTGGTTCGAGAAGAAACGAAAGGACCAACAGGCGTATTGGTTTGAAAACTCTGTTCGTGAAGGTGTTCTTGAGCTGTTACAAAAAGATATGGATTGGCAACAGCTTTACAAAAAGCTAAGCAAGGCAGTAGCACAAGGTGAGTTGAATCCCTTCGAGGCCAGTGCAGAATTGATTAAATCCTTAAAGGGTAGGGTCTAGAAATTACGAGCAGCTTCGTGCTTTAGTAAGAGAATGGCTGCCTTCGTTGGGAAAATGTCTCCTGTCATCTCAAGTTCGATCAACTTTCGACTTAAGTCACCTGCGGTTGCATCGGCGCCTAATTCAACAGCGGTTTTGTTGATTAAGGAAACGACTTGACTTTTTGCGCTAACCACATGATTCCATGAACTGTCTGAAACATAGACCTGTTGGGAGATATTATAATCAAACTCGTCTCGAACAGCACTAACTAGTGCTTTCCGATAACTCACCACATCTAAATTACCGGGCTTAACACGCAATACAAGACGATTTGGGCTAATTCGTTCTAAAAGCACAATAATTCGTTCATAGGCTTGAAAACGCATAGGAAGCGCCTTTTTCTGCAAGTTCTTACGCAGGTAAAATTGGCGTCGTTTTTCTTCGTTATCCACAAAGCTAGACAGCAGTAAATAGGTGAGCAACAGCATTAAAGCCGCTGGAAATGTATACTTGAGGATTTCAATAAATGCTTCCATGAAAATGTCTTGAGGCATACAAATATCGTTATTTTTGCCACCTTATTATACTTTAACCATGGAATCACTTTCAAAAAGAGCACAGGAGATGGGGCTGCCCATGACCATTAAGATGGCTAAAAAGGCACGCGAGTTAAGCGCGACAGGTAAAAATGTCATTAGTCTTTCTCTTGGCGAGCCAGATTTTGACACACCAGACTTTATCAAGGAAGCCGCTGCTCAGGCGATGGAAGAGAATTACACCCATTACATGCCGGTTCCAGGATTTACAGATGTTCGAGAAAGTATCGCGGCTAAATTTAAGCGCGACAACGGTATCGACTACACTGCGGATCAGATAGTGATCAGCACAGGGGCAAAACAAAGTCTATTGAATATTTTCTTGGCCCTAGTTAATCCTGGCGAGGAGGTAATTATTCCTGCACCTTACTGGGTGAGTTATATGGATCAGGCAAAGTATTGCGGCGCCGAGGTAAAAGTCCTCCCGACCACAATGGAAGGTGGATTTAAAATTACTGCAGACCAGTTAGAGGCCGCCATTACACCTAAATCTAAAGTGCTTATTTTCTCTTCACCAAATAATCCTTGTGGCGCGATATATAGTAAAGAAGATTTGGCTGCGATTGCAGCGGTAGTTGCGAAGCACCCCAACCTCTACATTATTTCTGACGAGATCTACGAACTATTAAACTACGGCGAGGTAGATCATGTCTCGATAGCAAGTTTTCCAGAGGTGTATAACCAAACCATTACTGTTAACGGGTTATCGAAAGGATTTGCTATGACCGGTTGGCGTGTGGGGTATATTGGTGCACCTGAATGGATCGCGAAAGCATGTACAAAGTTCCAGTCGAATTTTACCTCTGGAACCAATTCAATTGCACAGCGTGCATGTAAGACTGCGGTAGAAGTGGATCCTTCTTCTGTCGAATACATGATCGAAAAATTTGCGAGTCGACGTGAGAAAATGGTGGGCTGGATAAAAGAGGTTCCCGGTTTTGAATTGGAAACGCCGCCGGGTGCATTTTACGTTTTCCCACGGATTACTTCGTTGCTTGGAAAGAAGTTTAATGGTCGTGTGTTAGCGCATTCTTTAGACGTAAGTATGTACCTTCTGGAAGAAGGTTTGGTTAGTACAGTGCCTGGAGACGCATTTGGATTACCTGGGTACATCAGGTTTTCTTATGCCGCGGCAGAAACAGAGTTGGAAGAAGCAGTAAGGCGTGTGAAAGTTGCGGTGTCTAATTTAGAGGACTAGGTCCATTTACTTTGAAAATAGAAGTTTCGAACGGTGAGATTTTAGATAAGGTTTCCATTTTAGAGATAAAATTGGAGCGAATTACTGATGCTCAAAAGCTCAGTAATATTAAGAATGAATGGGATGCCTTGCAAAACGCGGTTAAAATCATTGCCGGACTAGCGAATCCCAAAGAGGAATTTCACCAAGCCGTAAAGGCACTTAGAGCTACCAATGAGGCTCTTTGGGATGTTGAAGATGCCTTACGCTTGAATGAAAAGACAAAGGATTTCGGAGATGCCTTTATTGCATTGGCTAGAGACGTATATGTTTTGAATGATCAACGTGCTGCCTTAAAGAGTTCAATCAATATCCTCACAGGCTCTAATCTTCGAGAAGAAAAATCGTACGAAGGCTATTGAGGTAAAAGTCATTTAAAGTAATAGTCCTAACTTCGAATTAAGAGAAAAAAAGAATTTGAGCCTAGAATCGAGACTTAATGCGCTTAGAGAGCGTATAAATATTAAGCTGTACGACAGCCGCGAGTTAGTGTTGCCTATGCTTTCACGTGGAAGCGTACTGGTTGCTCTCACGACCCTGATAGCACTTGTTTTCTATCATGGTTTCGAATTAGAGGCTCATCAGAATAAAGTCGTCGGTTATGTAGTACGTGGTTCTATAGGGTACTATTTGGTAAAATACCTACTAGAGTTATTGTATAATTTTCATCCAATACAGTTCCTGAAAGACCGTAAATGGGAGGGGATTTTGATGCTCTTTTTGATAGTGGATATTTTAATTATCAATTTAGCAGGCTTCGAGCTTCTCAATGAAGCAGGATTGTTTCTCAAAATTCCAGGACTGCAAGAAAGCTTTCTGATTGTATTACAGTGCTACGTCCTTGTTATTGTTGGTCTAGAATTCGGCCGAATCGGCGAGCTTCTTCCTCAATCTAAACTTAGTCCACCAACCTTATTAGTGCTTAGCTTTTTGGTTTTAATAGCCTTAGGTACAGGCTTGCTCATGCTACCTGAGATGACGGTTCATGGTCGGGACGGACTGGATTTATTTACCGCTTTATTTACAAGCATATCAGCAAGTTGTGTTACCGGCTTAAGCTTGATTGATATTAGCACGATTCTGAGCGGAAAGGGTCAGTTTATAGTGATGCTGTTAATGCAGTTAGGTGGATTAAACATCATCTCCTTTGCGGCACTTTTCGCTATCCTTCGAGGTGGGTTTGGTATGCGTCAGCAAAACTTCATGAGCGAGAATTTAGGGGAGGATTTAAGACGTTCACGGTCTTTAATTTCAGCGATTTTTAGGCTGACATTAATAATCGAAGGGACTGGTGCGTTACTTCTTGGGATTTTATGGCGTAACGATTTTGATACGCTGGGAACTACCATTTTTTACAGCCTGTTCCATAGTATTTCTGCATTTAATAATGCAGGCTTCTCTCTTTTTTCTGATTCACTTGCCAGTCAATCCGTACAATGGGATTTTAGTATTCATTGGGTTATCGCCCTAATGATTGTTCTCGGAGGAATAGGATTCGGGACAATAACAGATATTTTACGTCAGTCTTGGACGAAACAGTCCTTGTTACGATCGTGGCGTGGACTGCGAATTGGTACTAAATTAGGGTTGGTCGTATCAGCCACATTAATCTTCGCTGGTGGGATTATCTTTTTCTTCTTAGATCCAGGCAGTCAAAATATTGGTGCACATATTAGTGATAGTTTCTTTCAGAGTATTACAGCGCGAACAGCGGGGTTTAACACTGTGTCTATAGGTGCATTAGCTACTCCTGCCATTTTATTTTTAATCTTCTTAATGTTTATTGGCGGGGGCTCTGGATCCACTGCAGGAGGTATTAAAACGAGCACATTTGCATTGGTGTTTATGAGTGCCGCTGCCACCATTCAGGGGAAGAAAAACATCAATCTCTACAAAACTCAGATTCCGTGGGAGTTAATGAATCGTGCATTTGCGATATTTTTATTCTCAGTGGTGAGTATTCTCTTAGGCGTTTTTGCATTGACTATACTAGAGCCTTCAATGAGTTTACTTGAGCTCGCGTTTGAAGAGGTTAGTGCCTTTTGTACCGTAGGTCTTAGTACGGGAATCACAGCTGACTTAGGCACCGGTTCTAAAGTGATTTTAATGCTTTCCATGCTTGTGGGAAGGGTCGGTACGCTAACCTTAGCCTTTGCTTTAAGTGGTCAGCGTCAGGAGGTGAATTCCTTCAAGTACCCTAAGGCTAATATCCATGTGGGATAAAAAAAAGCTGCACTAGGCAGCTTTACATTTATCCTTACAACAAGGTCGTTAATTTTTATCTTGAAAATCCAGGTCTTTTATTCCTAACGCTTTCAGTAGCTTTTTCCCGTTAACCTTTAATGTTTCTTTAATTCCAGTGGCTACTTTTTTCGCAGCTTTATCATCGGGTCTCGATACGAATTTTGAATCCCGATAACTAACACCCTTCTCCGGTTTAGTATAGAAGTAGGTATAGAAGCTTTTGCGCGATTCGCCTTCTGGTATTGCTATTTTCTTATAGCCATGAGGGCTGTTTTCGTCAGTGTAAAAGATAACTGCCGTATTAAATGTAGGCGGTACCTGGGTTACGCATTCAGTCATCTCTTTATTCCACAACTCGAGGGCTCCCCCGTATTCAGATTTCCAGTTTTTGTTGAGGTAAACCAAAAGGTTGATTCTTCTCCACAATCCTAGTTTTGGGTTCATGTTTACATCAATGTGAACATCAACGTAAGAACCATTTTTACCTTGATGTACTCCAGAGCCTAACGCATCCGTAGTTGTATGTAAACCTTTGATTCCTGTAATACGACTTAATTGGTCGCTCCATTCTTTTGAGCCGACAGCTTCACGAGCTTTTGAAAAGGACGGGTGCCAGCGATCAAAATGGTAATCTTCGCTTTTGTCCTCATTTAAGCTTTTTCGCTTAACGTTGAGATCATCAATTGAAGGAAAGTGCTTAAATAAATCATTGGCAATTTCTTCCGTGAAGAAATCTTCCATAACCAAATACTTACAAGGTTGCGCATTTTCATAGGCGTCCTTGAGTGCGCTAGCAAAGCTTGCGTCTAGATATTTTGGATTGATTATTCCTTTTGCCATGGGATGTAAATTATGAACCAAATATAACGGCTAGTTTTTCTTTTGTCTTGTGACATCCGTCAGTTTTCCATAAACCAAGAAAAATAATTTTGGCAGATAACGCTTAAAGAGCACCGAATGAATTTCATACCGACCTATCAATAAATGTTTTTTAGGCCTTCTTTTGTTCGATAGCTTGAGAAACTTCGTGGCAAAATCCAGCGGTCGCATGCCTTTTTCTTGTGCAACACTGTTTTTACCGATTGGCGCTCCATTTGGCCCCAGGCTATTTAATGTGACTGCGGTATTTATGAAACCAGGACTTACGATTCCAATATGCACGTCGCTCTTTCTTAATTCATATTGTATGCTTTCGAAATAGCCCATTACTGCATGTTTGCTGGCAGCGTATGCTGCTAATTTTGGTGATCCAAAATGACCTAGGATGCTAGAAACAGTCCAGATTTGACCGCTATTACGCGATATCATATGCGGAAGTACTACTTTGGTTAATGCCACGGCTCCCCAGAAATTGACTTCAAACACTTTACGTTCTATGGTAAACTCCATTTCTATTGCAGTTCCCATATGCCCCATACCCGCATTATTAACTAGGATGTCTATTGAACCAGTAAATGCCGAAGCTTGATTAAACCAAACCTCGGCATTTTCATGTTGTTCTAAATCCAACGGCATGATGTAGCTATGTTCGGGATGGGTCAATTTCTTTTGAAGCGACTCTAAAACCTCCAAACGTCGTGCGCTAAGAATGGTACGGTAGCCTTGTGCGTTATAGGTTAAAGCCAATGCCTCACCAATACCGCTCGATGCTCCCGTAATCCAGACCGTCTTTGCTCCTTTCATCTCACTCCTTTGTTTCTAAAGTAAGCCTTCTTCTAGAAACTTCTTCGACTTTTTCCGGCATTGCCAGATTTGCCTTTCGGGTAGCCGCCGCCTGTTTTTGCTTTGCCGTAACCACCTGAAGAACGTCCGCCTGAACGACTCCCGCTGCGGTTATCGTCTCTGTTGAAGCCGCCACCGCTTCTTCTATCAGAACTTGATCTATCGTTGCTAAAGCGATCGCGTCTTTCACTGCGCTCACCGCTAATGCGTTCCCTGCGTACTGGACGATCACCTGAACGACCTTCTCTGCGGTCAGAACTGCCTTCGAATCTACGTTTTCCTTTGTATCCTCCACCGTCTCGGCGATCTCTTCCTCCGTAAGACGGGCGTTCAGCTCTTGAGGAGCTACTGCCTTCCTCGAAGTAAGAGTTCACTACATAGGAACCTGTTTTCGCTCCGTTTAATCGTGCAGCAACCTCCACGGCATGACGGTCTTCGATATCTATTTTTGTAAAGGTTTTATCCATATCTATTTTACCGATACGCACTTTAGTACCTTCCATAGCATCGTTGATCAAGCCCATAATACGGCTTGGATTCACGTTTTGGCGGTAGCCTAAATCAATGACTACTGTTTTAAAACCTTCTTCTCTGCCGGTCGAACGATCGCGTTTGCCGTGTTCTTTAGGACTAGAAGCTTTCTCATTGATATCGCGTGCGCCGCGGTAGCGGCTGAGCATGACAGAGGTTTCATGTCCTACAAAACGCTCAATCAATTCTGCCTTGCTTAGATGGGCCAATTTATCCATTGCCACATCTAAAAGTTGTGGATCAATGGTAGTGGTATGCTCGTAACTAACGATCTCATCGATGGCTTCCTTCATTTTGATTCCACAAATGTCATCGCCGCTAGGGACAGTTTTTTGTTCGAATTTCTTACCGATAATACGTTCAAGATTTTTGACCTTTCTCATGTTACGGCCGTGAGTAATTACCAGCGAAATTCCGCTAGCTCCAGCACGACCCGTTCTACCAGAACGGTGCACATAAACTTCTGGGTCATCGGGTATATTCACGTTAATCACGTGGGTAAGATCATTAACGTCAATACCACGCGCGGCAACATCTGTTGCAACCATGACATTTAATTTTTTACGACGAAAACGGCTCATTACATCGTCACGCTGCGCCTGACTGAGGTCTCCATGTATCGCTTCTGCGCGGTAGCCGTCTCCAACTAGCTTTTCTGCAATGCTTTGCGTTTCACGACGCGTTCTACAAAAGACGATTCCATACATGTTGGGATTGAAATCTACAATGCGACGCATCGCTTCGTATGTGTTTTTCGCATTTACAACATACAATTCGTGTGTAACGTTAGAAGCACTAATGTTACGCTTGCCCGCAGAGATTTCCTTAGGATCTTTGAGGTATTTCTTCGTTAGATGCTTCATGCCCTCAGGCATCGTAGCACTAAAACACAATGTTTGTTTGTGGTCGGGAGTATTGTCAAGAATGGCGTCCAATTCGTCTTGGAAACCCATGCTAAGCATTTCATCAGCTTCGTCTAAAACGAGAAACTGTACATCTTCAATACGTAATTTTCTGCGTTGGATGAGATCTAAAGTACGTCCCGGAGTACCTACGACAATCTGTGGACGGCCCTGTAGTTCTTTGATCTGTTTTGTGATGGGTGCACCGCCATAAACAGCTGTGACTTTGACATCCATAAACTTCGTGTAAGAAGCAATGTCGTTACCAATCTGCAAACACAACTCACGTGTTGGCGCAAGAATGATTGCTTGAACGTGCTGAACATCAGGATCTAAATTATGTAAAATGGGCAGTGAGAATGCCGCCGTTTTACCTGTTCCTGTTTGCGCAAAAGCAATAAGATCAGTTTCGTTTTCTAATAAATGCTCAATACTGAGCTTTTGAATAGGTGTAGGTGTTTCAAACCCAAGTGCTTCTACGCCCTTCACAATAGAAGGATGAAGACCACTGTCTTTAAAAGTTTCCATAAATGGAGTTGGCTTAGCCAAATTTTAGTTGCCCAGTACCGCTGGGTGCGCCCTATGAACGTCAGCGCTTCCCAAACTAAAATTTGACCCTACTTGGAAAGATAGACGCTCTTTTCGTGGTGCAAATGTACGATTAATTAATTCATTAGAAGTTATTTAACCCCAATCGCTCGTATCACACGTGCATTGCCTTGGTGAAAAGGGCCTTCGTTGAGTATAATTTCTTCTTCCCAAACTTCGAGTGTTTTGAGATCATGAAGTAACGATGTAACACGACTGGTTGAAAAAAGCATCGCTTCATTTTGTGGCCCACCGCTTCCTCTGCCTATGTTTTTTGTTGAGAATCCCTCGAGTAAAACCTGGCCGCCGGGTTTGAGGAATGAGTTCAAATGATCATATATAGGTTGCAGATCAACAGGCGGTACATGGAAGAAACCATAGAATAGGAGATCAAAGGCAGTTTCTTCGTTAAAGCTCATTGCGTCTTCGATACGGTAGGTAATGGATGTCTTTGCAGCTTGAGCTAATTTCATTGCTTTCTTTTCGCCGGCTTCACTTTGGTCAAAAGCTACCACATCCCAACCTCGCTTTGCAGCATAAACAGCATTTCTTCCTTCACCTTCCGCGGGCAATAATATGCGGCCAGCTGGGCGTTGGTCTATTTGAGATTTGAAAAAAGCATTAGGTTCTGTACCATACGCATACTGTGAATCAGCGTATCGTTCATTCCAAAATTTCTTCATCATTGGATATATTTGATCCCCTAAACATACAGCTTTAAGCAAGTGCGTACGTAATAAGAGCCCCTTTTAGCAGTGACCATTGGCGCGGTTTATTCGTGAGAGGGATTTTTTTTAAAAATTCATTTACGGGGGTTGTGTTTTAAAAAGTCTATTCTATATTTGCACCCCCTGAACAACAAGGGTAAAAAGTATTGTTATGAAACGCACATTTCAGCCAAGTAATAGAAAACGCAGAAACAAGCACGGATTCCGTTCAAGAATGGAGACTTTTGACGGACGTAAAGTATTGGCGTCTCGTCGTGCTAAAGGTCGCAAGAGTTTGACTGTTAGTGATAAAGGGAATTACAAAGGTTAATAGATGTTAAAAACCTTTTGATAAGATATGGGTGTTGCCGAAAGCAACACCTTTTTTTTGGCCCAAACCACCACTAACTTTGTACAAATCTTAAAAGCTCATGCCGAAAGACATTTCCATCAAACACGTACTTATTATCGGATCTGGTCCCATTGTTATTGGCCAGGCTTGTGAATTTGATTATTCTGGATCGCAAGCCTCGAGAAGTCTCCGAGAAGAAGGAATCATTGTAACCTTAATTAACTCAAATCCAGCAACCATTATGACCGACGAGGTCATTGCGGATAATATCTATTTGAAGCCTTTGGAGGTGGAGAGTATAGAGGAGATTTTACAAAACCATCCTGATATTGACGCTGTATTACCTACAATGGGAGGTCAAACTGCATTGAATTTGTGTATCGATGCCGACAAGCAAGGTGTTTGGGAGGATAATAAGGTTGCCATTGTTGGAGTGGATATTGCAGCAATCAATATCACTGAGGACCGTGACGAATTCCGTCAGCTCATGGAGACGATAGATATTCCCATGGCTCCATCGAGAATTGCGAAGTCTTTCTTACGTGGAAAGGAAACTGCCCAAGAGTTTGGATTCCCGTTGTGTGTTCGTGCTTCGTTCACTTTAGGAGGTGCCGGTGCCACTTTCGTCCATAGTGAAGAAGAATTTGACACTGCATTGAGCCGCGGATTGGAAATTTCTCCGATCCATGAGGTAATGATTGATAAAGCACTGCTCGGGTGGAAAGAATATGAGCTTGAGCTATTGCGCGATAAAAACGACAATATCATCATCATTTGTTCTATTGAGAACATGGATCCGATGGGAATACATACTGGAGATTCTATTACCGTGGCTCCGGCGATGACCTTGAGTGATACCACGTATCAAAAAATGCGCGATATGGCCATTAAGATGATGCGTAGTATAGGAACTTTTGCAGGTGGTTGTAATGTTCAGTTTGCGGTTAGTCCTGATGAAAATGAGGATATCGTTGCTATTGAAATCAATCCACGCGTAAGTCGTTCGTCTGCTCTAGCGTCAAAAGCAACAGGTTATCCTATTGCGAAAGTAGCTGCGAAACTCGCAATTGGCTATTCTCTAGATGAATTAAATAATCAAATCACTAAAACTACAACGGCTTACTTTGAGCCCACGTTGGATTATGTGATTGTGAAGATTCCTCGTTGGAACTTTGAAAAGTTTGAAGGTGCAGATACGCGTCTCGGCATTCAGATGAAGGCAGTAGGTGAGGTAATGGGAATCGGTCGAAGTTTCCAAGAAGCCCTTCATAAAGCGGCGCAGTCTCTTGAGATTAAGCGTAATGGTTTAGGAGCGGACGGCAGAGGATTGACCGATCATGACACCATTTTACACAAATTAGAATATGCTTCTTCGGACCGCTTGTTTGTGATTTATGATGCGATACAAATGGGTATTCCGCTCAGGACCATTTACGACATCACAAAGATTGATATGTGGTTCTTAAAAGAGATTGAAGATTTAGCACGTGTGCAGTCTGAAATCGAAAAGCATAACCTACTGTCCTTGCCAAAAGAGCTCATACAAGAGGCGAAAATGAAAGGTTTTGCTGATCGCCAAATCGCTCATATGATTAATGCTCTCGAAAGCGAGGTTCACACGAAGCGAACAGACCTAGGCATTAATCGCGTCTGGAAATTAGTAGATACTTGTGCTGCGGAATTTCCTGCGCAGACGCCGTACTATTATTCCACGTTCGAGATGCCGCATCAAAAAGCTGATGGTGTAGAAATCATTGAAAATGAAAGCGTCGTTACAGAACGAGAGAAAATAGTTGTTTTAGGTTCAGGGCCGAATAGAATTGGTCAAGGGATTGAGTTCGATTATTCTTGTGTTCATGGCGTGCTTGCTGCTCGTGAAGAAGGGTATGAAACTATAATGATCAACTGTAACCCTGAAACTGTAAGTACAGATTTTGACACCGCGGACAAGCTGTACTTTGAGCCGGTTTTCTGGGAGCATATTTACGACATTATCTTGCATGAGAAGCCCCGTGGGGTTATTGTGCAGCTGGGTGGACAGACTGCTTTGAAGTTGGCCGAGAAACTGAGCCGTTACGGCATCGAAATTATTGGGACTTCGTATGAAGCGCTTGATTTGGCAGAAGATCGTGGTCGTTTCTCTAACTTATTGAAAGATATCAATATCCCATATCCAGAGTTTGACGTTGCAACAACGGCGGATGAAGCACTGGACATTTCTGATAAATTAGGTTTTCCTATTCTTGTCAGACCTTCTTATGTTTTGGGTGGTCAAGGGATGAAAATTGTAATCAATAAGCAAGAATTGGAGCGCCATGTGGTTAACCTTTTCAAAGAGTTTGAGGGCAATAGAGTCTTATTAGATCATTACTTAGACGGAGCTATTGAGGCAGAAGCCGATGCCATTTGTGATGGTGAAGATGCCTACATCATCGGTATAATGGAGCACGTTGAGCCCTGTGGTATACACTCCGGAGATTCTTCGGCGGTATTGCCTCCGTTCAACTTAGGTCCTTTAGTTATGCAACAGATTAAAGAGCACACTATAAATATTGCTAAATCGCTTGAAACAAAGGGGCTCATAAATATTCAATTCGCTGTTAAAGACGATGTAGTTTATATCATTGAAGCGAATCCACGTGCTTCTAGAACAGTGCCGTTTATTTGTAAAGCTTATGGCGAGCCTTATGTAAACTATGCTACAAAGGTCATGCTGGGAACTAAGAAGGTGAAGGACTTTGATTTCAACCCATACCTTGAGGGGTACGCGATTAAAATTCCAGTATTCTCGTTCAGTAAGTTCCCTAATGTGAACAAGAAATTAGGACCTGAAATGAAGTCAACGGGTGAGAAGATTCATTTCATCAAGGACCTTAAGGATCCGGTATTTAAAAAATTACACAGCGAAAGAAGTTTATACTTAAGCCGCTAGATCATTTTAAAGATATGCATTGAGATCCCGACGCCGAAAGGCGCCGGGATTCTTTTTATCTTGACAAAAATTTTCACCATGTTTCGTTTTTTATCACTTACCATTTTAGCTTGGCTCATCTTTAGATGGCTAGATCGTTTTTTTGGAGGTAGAGGCGGTTCGAACCGCAATTCATCGGGTCAAAGAAAGAACGAACCCAAAGGAAAGAGACCTTCCTCTAGTAAGGTGCCGAAGGATGTAGGCGAATATGTAGACTACGTCGAGGTTAAAGAAAACAAGAAAGAGGAGTAAATGAAGCTTGGTATCATCACATACTATTGGCCGCCTGCTGGTGGTCCTGGGGTACAGCGTTGGCTGAAGCTCAGTAAATATTTAGCGCGCGATGGTGTTGAGTTGTATGTGGTGACTGTAGATGCTCAGAAAGCAACCTATCCGTTGCGAGACGAAGGTTTGCTCAAGGACGTTGATACGACTATTAGGGTCTACAGGACTGGGACTTCCGAAAAGTTCGGGGCCTATAAAAAAGTTACAGGTAAAAAGTCCGTGCCTTTTAGTGGGTTTTCAGGTGAAGATGCAAATGTGAGTATCCTACAGAAATTGGCCCGATTCGTCCGCGGGAATTTCTTTGTTCCGGATGCCCGTAAAGGTTGGAATTCACATGCCTTTGCAGCTGCATCGGAGCTCATCAGGACAGAAGATGTTCGGCATTGGATAACGACATCGCCGCCGCACAGTACGCAGTTGGTCGGGTTAAAGCTTAAAGAACAGTTTGGTGTGCACTGGACTTCAGATTTTAGAGACCCATGGACAGATATTTACTATTACCGTAAGTTTTACCCAACAGCATTGACGCGTTGGTATGAGCGAGGTTTGGAACGTAAGGTGTTTGCAACCTGCGATGAGTTGATTAGTGTTAGCCCAAGCTGGAGCGGTTTGTACGAACAAAAAGGAGGCTTGAAGAAGGGTAGCGTGCATACCTTGACGAATGGTTTTGATCCCGAAGATTTTAGTGCGCTAATTCCTCAGCGTCCCTCAAAATTTACATTGCTTTATGCCGGTACACTTGCGGCACAATACCCCTGTGGTGAATTGGTTGCCGCTTTAAACTCACTAGATTTTGAAATGAACCTGCGCATTGTGGGTTCGTGGGATGGTCAAAGTCGAGAGACGCTCGAGGCCGTCAATGAACATGTAAATCTCACGTTTGAGGACTATGTGCCTAAGGCCCAATTAAACCAATACCTACTGGATTGTCACCTCATGTTATTCTTGTTGCCCAACGTAGCTAGTGCTACAGGTCACGTCCCGGGTAAATTATTCGATTATTTAGGTGCGGGTAATCCTATATTAGGATTGGGTCCAGTGGAAGGGGATGCGGCTGATATCATTAAAAGTACTGCTGCAGGAGCCGTATTCGATTACAAGGAAGTACCGTCCATTGCTGAATACGTTCGCGGGATGAAAGAGGAAGGTGCACCACGAACGGATGCATCGAAAGTTCAGGCCTATGCCCGTGATGTTCAAGCCAAACGCTTACTGAAAGAAATTTTACGGAATTAAGACCACAAAAAAAGCCGGCCCGAGGGCCGGCTTTTTTTGTGCTTCATACTCGCTCTTGTTTTACCCGTTGGTGCCTTCGCGCATTTGCTTGAAGCCCATCCAAAAGAGTAAGAGTAAGATGATGCCGGAACCGGCATAATTAATTTTTTGTCCGGTGAAATGTGATTTCGGTGCATATTCGAAAACCACTTCATGTTTGCCAGAAGGCACAGAGAGTCCACGAAGCAGGTAGTTTACGCGTATGTGCTCTACCGGCTCTCCATCTATATAGGCTTGCCAGTCGTTTCCAGATCCTTCATAAAATAGTTCGGAGAATACGAGGAATGCATCACCGCCTTCGACAGCATATTCTAAATATTTAGGATCATAGTTCGTTAAGCGAACTTTAGCAGGGTCAAAAGTTAATTTATCTGTAACATAATTGGTATATCGTGCATCAACTACAGCTGTGTTCTTCGGATTGAAAGCGTTCAAGGCCGCCATCTCCGCATCTGCATCTGGTACAATCTTGATGGTTTGTACAGACCATGCATTCCCACATGCATCCGGATTTCGCTGTGCTGTGGGTTGACCGTTTTGCCCCTGAGTAATGATGTATTTCGCGTTGAGCATACTGAAGCAAGCCATGTTTTGATTGTTTAATTGGTTGTCAATCAAATCTTGGTAACGCTGGAGTTTAGCGCCATGGTAGCCGCCAATACTTTTGTGATGGTAGCTCGTATAACTATCATTGGTCAAACCAACGGTGGCATTCCACACGCGGAAATGAGGGTCCTTATCTTGATTAATGGCATTATTTGCCTGAGTAGGTGCGTACTGGGCTTCCCATTGACGCTGACTTAAGAAATCTTCGCGTTCAACTTGATCTGTAGTGAACAGTCCTAGATCTAATAAAGCTATTCCACCAATGACCGCTGCACTACTCAAAAGTTTGAGCTTACCTGTATGGAAGAAGTAAAGTGTGGCGGCTGTGAGTATACCGAAGCCTAATGAGGCTAAGGCAGAGGAGGTGGCTAAACTACGACGGTCACCTACGAGTTGGTCAATACGAAAACCTTGTTGGGCGAATTGCGTATCGCGAGCGGTTTCGAGATCCATAACGAATGGAGCTATTAGACCAAAAAGCACAACAAATCCAGTAAATGCAAGGGCTCCTTTTTTAAGTGCATCAAAGCGGGCCTTTTTATCCAGCGTGTACCATTGGTTCAGCCCTAGGATGCCATAGAACGGTACAATGAAGAATAAAATGGTCAATGCCATGGAAGGCACACGGAACTTATTGTAGAGCGGGAGGTAGTTGAAAAGGAAGGTGTTGAATGCATTAAAATTGGACCCCCAACTCATGAATACAAAGAAAATCCCTGAGGCAATGACCCACTGCCTGGTGGCGCCGCCTACGACGAAAAAGGCAAGACAGAAAAGGAAGAACATTGCTGCGCCAACATAATACGCACCATTGCCCATACTTTCACCGGTCCAGCGCATGAAGGCTGCTCCCATATATTGATTTGCCTGTTGTTCCGCTTGCTTTACGTTCATTCCTTGGCCACGGAATGCTTTGACCAATTGGTCATAAGTTTTAGTGCCTTTTTTGCTGTAATCGACCATCATACCACCGCCGGCAGCATTTGGAATAACCATCGCTACAGTTTCGTAAATACCCGTGGACCAGCTCATTGCATAGTCATAGGATAAGCCACCCTCGCCTTGGTTTTGATTTTTTTGTGTGAGTTCACTTTTGCCACCACGCATACTCTCGGAAGTATATACTTTGGTGGACCACATATTAGCAATGTTTGGTCCTATCGCGAGCGCACCAGCTAAGGCCACTAATCCTGTATACCTAGCGAAGGTGGGTAGCGCTTTTTCTTTAGCATATTGTAAAAGGTAAACGACCCAGATGATGGCCATGAATAGCCCCGCATAGTAGGTGATTTGGAAGTGGTTTCTGTGGATACTCAATCCAGCGAAAACCGCCATAAGTATAAATGCACGCCAATTCTTCTTTTCAAAAACCAAGAGCAAGGCTAATATCATCAAAGGAATGAAAGCAGCCGTATTGACTTTTGCATTATGTCCTGCAGCGTAGCCAATGATGAAAAATCCGGAATATCCGTAGGCAAATCCGCCAATAGTGCTGAGCCAATGATGTACACCCATTCCCCGCAGGCCTATAAATGCTGCAATCATCAGATAAAAGATGATGTACGTAGAAGAGTTAGTGCCGCCTACTGCACGCACAACATCCGTTAAGTATTGAAAGATATTTCCATCGTACTTCGTACTGATCTGGGTAGCGGGCATGCCGCTAAACATGGCATTGGTCCAAAGCGCTTCATCGCCTGTTTCCGTGCGATAATCACGGATTTCTTTGCTTTTTGCATAGCCTAATTTGATATCGTCTTGGTCCAATATATCGCCGCTAAAATAGGCTGGACTTAAGAAGGCAACGTTGATACCCAATAGAATAACCATCGGTAGGATCCAGGTCTTGAGTACAGGAAGGTAATTTTTGAAATTCATAATAGCTTTTTGAATCGGGACTCCAAGCTAGCAAAAGTTGTGGAATAATACCGACTTAATACATTGATTATGCTAGCATTCGTACGTATTTTCGGTATTCCAATTAGAATCCGAAATAATGAACAATCAACCCGCGAACACCATAGGTAAGAAAGAAATAGAAGAACTCCTCACACAAGGCTGTGACGAGCGCGTTCATATTTTACCGGAAAGTGGATTGAATAAATATCACTTGAACCCTGTCCAATTTGAATCGTTGTTCCAAAGAGGGTCGTGCACTGCCAATGTTTTGACTCGCCGGTCGTTCAATGTCACCAAAGCATTTTTGGGTAAATACGACGAATTAAGCTACGAGAATTTACTGGAGAACCAGGCCAACCGCCTTCGCGCATTGGTGCAAAGTGAGTTCAAAGATCCTTTTGATGTGTTCTTTGCGCCATCAGGATCTGATTTGGTCTATTATCCACTGATGTTCCAAATGATGTTGAATCCCAACAAACGGTTGCTCAACATAGTAAGTTGTCCGGAAGAATTGGGTTCAGGATCGAAGTTTGCCAGCGAAACCAGATTCTACGCGAATTACAACCAGTTTGGAGATAAAATTGAAAAAGGTGCATTCGTTGACCCAAAAAACACCTCCGAAGTGCACTATCTCGATGCTAGAGATGCAGAAGGAAATATTTTAGACCGCACTGCAGCCATTAATGAACTTATAGCGAACAATCCCGACGCTTCGGTAGTGGGCAGTTTGGTCTTTGGTTCAAAATCTGGTATTAAGGATGATTTAAACGTCATAGATACGGACAGTGAAACCATGTGGGTGGTCGATTTATGTCAGTTCCGTGTAGATCACTCACTCATTCATGACTTATTAGAAAAAGGAGTGATGGTTATGCTCACGGGTAGTAAGTTTTTTCAAGCACCCCCGTTCTGTGCAGCAATGCTTGTGCCGCGTAAATGGAGCGAACGCTTAAAGCAGGTTGATGCCAGTATCATAGAGCCGTATGGCGCGCTCTTCAGCGCATATGATGTGCCGTGGTTCATGGAAAACATGCGCGAGCATCTGCCGCAAAAAGAAAATAAAGCACTTCGTTTGCGCTGGGAAATAGCGCTCGACGAAATGTCTGAATACAGCTATTGGTCTACAAAGCAGACCGACGATATCATTTCACGTTGGGCATTGGGCGTTATGAGTAAATTGGAAACATCTACTTCCTTTAAGCTCATGCCAGACCAATTAAAAACAAATATGTCCATTATCTCCTTTCAGGTTTGGGTGAATGATCGTGCATTAGACAATGAACAGCTTAAGGCTTTATTCAAAGCGATTACCACTTCCAAGCATGAAGGATTTATCGATGGTAAGGACCGTGTTTTCTTTGGGCAGCCAGTTCAATATGGAGATAAGAGTTTTATTAGATTGGCTATAGGTGCGTACACCGTACGTGCTTTTTTAGAGAAAGATGCTGTCGACCTAACTAATGATTACCGCTTGATAAGCATCATCGAATCCTTTGCTCAAGAGATGTTTGGTGGAGAATAGATCCTCGATAAATCAAGCGTTGAAATCGCTGTTGCCGCAATTAAGTGCGGAAGATACTGCTGCAATCGTCGCACACCTGCCGCGATTAAAACAGCGATTGGCGTATCTAAGCGAATCCATGCCTGGAATAAAGCACAGCATTGCTATTAAAACCAATCCACAGATTGAGCTGCTCCGAACGCTCGTTTCTTGGGGATACGGATTGGAGGCCGCCTCTATAGAGGAGGTAAGGAGAGCAAAAAAGGCGGGTTGTCCATTAGATCAGATTGTCTTTGATTCTCCGGTTAAAACACGTCTTGAAATCGCGGAAGTTGCATACGATACAGGGATGCTCGTTAATGTGAATACCATCGCTGAACTGGAGCGTTTTCCAGCCGATGCGACTTGCGTTTTGGGAATACGAATAAATCCGCAAGTTCACGCGGGTTCCCCGGAAATGTTTGATGTGAGCAAAAATGAAAGCAAATTTGGTGTGCCGATATCGAACCGTACTGAACTTATTCGAGCTGCGATTGATTTCCCAGTAGGTGCATTACACATTCATAGTGGGTCTCAAATGCAAGATTTAGAGGCTCAGAAAGAGGCACTTATAGGTTTACGTGAAGTGGCTTTGACCATAAACGAGCAGTCTCCGGGAACAATCCACACGCTTGATATTGGCGGTGGGTTGCCTACAGAGGAAATCGACGGCCAGACAAAGATGTCAGCGTATGGTTTAATGGTACAGGAGATTTTCCATGGGACTCCATTTAAATTGGTCACAGAATTTGGGCAATGGGTGCATGCGTCTGCGGGATTTGCGATTAGTACCATTGAATATGTTGTTCAGCCTGATCGCGTCTTCGTGCATTTAGGGGCCGATTTTTTTATGAGGGATGCATACACGAAAGCGCGTCCATTTCCTTTGGCAGTAATTTCGGCAGAGGGCAGGTGGCGATCAGGGGCCGTTCGTCCTTTTGATATAGCAGGTCCTTTGTGTTTTGCAGGAGATTATTTAGCGCATAAGAAAAACTTGCCTGGTGATTTAGAGGAAAGCGATTACCTAGTAATCGATGAAACCGGAGCGAATACTTACGCCCTCTGGTCAAGGCATTGTTCTCGTGACGTCCCTTCTTACTGGGCTTGGGATGGAAATTCTATAGTTAAGTGGGCAGAACGCCAAACAATTGTTTTTTAATCTTATTTTTGGAACTCAAGCAGTTATACATGAAGAATACGCTTCTCTTTTTATTCGCATTTTTTTCACCGGCACTTTTTTCGCAGGTAATGACCGTCACAGTTGATCAGGATGATTTCTTAGTTTGTCCAGATGAAATAGTAGAAGTCGTTGCTGCGCGTAGCACTACGTCGAACAACTCATTGCAATTTGATGGCTCGTCAGATTATTTGGAAATCCCAAATAACGCTGCATTTAACATTGGAACTACGAGCTTTTCGGTTGAATTTTGGGTTTTGGTTAATACCACTTCAGGACTCGAGTACCTATCCGTTTATAGAAATGCTACGGGTCAAGGCTGGGCTATTTGGAAGGACAATTCTGGAAACGTAGGATTCGCTGCTAGAGACAATGCAGGTGCATACGAATTAATGACAGGTAGTATTACAGAAATTGATGATGGGAATTGGCACCACGTTGCTGTGACTTGGAACCGCGGTACTACAACAGCAACACTCTACATAGATGGTGGATTTGAGACCTCGAAAAACTTTGGTGTAGGTGGAGATATATCACACACGGGTAATCTCACATTAGGATATGGAATAAGTCCTAGTTCAGGTAATGCAACCTATCTTAATGGTGAGATGGATGAATTCCGTATCTGGAATGAAGAGCGCGCCTCAGGAGATATTCAGACTTACATGAGTACACATTTGAATCCTGCTTCTTTTCCAACGCTTGCAACGAATTTTGACTTCAATGAGTTGACTGATGCAGATGGATGGGAAGATTGTGCGGCAGGTATTATCGCGTCAAACGGTACCACAACCCCTTCTGTAAATACGATGGGCGGGCCGGCAATGACGTTTAATTTTGCCTATAACTGGACAAACACCTCTGGAAACACTCAAAGTGGAAGCATCTACCAAAAAGGCTTCTCTCGCGATGATACCGTTGTTGTAGAAGCAGGTTATTGTAAATATTTCTGTACTGACACAGTATATATAGCTTTAGCGGAATGCGATACGCTCCCAGATCCAAGAGATGTAGCTGCGGTATTCGCACCGACTGCATTTACGCCAAACGGCGATTCAAAGAATGATGTGTACCTCGTTAAAGCGAATGCGATCACGTATTTCGAAATGCAGATTTATAATAGAGATGGTAATATCTTATTTCACAGTAAAGACATCAACACCGGTTGGAATGGGACTTTTAATGGTAAGTCCTGTTATGAAGGAGTGTACATTGCTCAAATCATGTATCGCGACGTAGACGGGATTGAGTTCATCAAATACGAGCAATTTACCCTAATGCGTTAAGGTTGCGATAGCTCTGCGAAACAAATTAGCCTCGAGAGTTTTCTCGGGGCTTTTTTTATTCGCCCGTATTTTGATGCCTTTGTTGTTGAGCTCCGGAGATACTCGCATTGAGTTCAAAACCTATGATAAGGCCAAAAGCATTCACGTAGATCCAAAGCAGCATAATCAATAGCGTTCCTATAGAGCCGTAGAATTTGTTGTAGGTAGAAAAATTCTCTACGTAGAAACTGAATCCTTGCGAGGAAATGATAATTAAGAAAGTGGCTAATAAGCTCCCCGCTGAAATAAAGCGCCAGTTTCTAGAGCGCACAGGTCCGTAATTATATACCAACGAGATAGCTAGAACTATAGTGAGGAGAAGTACGAGTAATCTACCCCAGTAAATTACAAAAGAGGCATATTCGGCGAGGTACCCTAATTCAACAAGCCAGCCCGTAAAGCCTTGCGTGAAAATCAATGCTACTATGGCGATAATGATTAATACTGTAAGGCCTATGGTGAGTAGGAAAGCAGAAAAGTATTGCGACCAGAAATTTTTAACATTGATATTATGGTAACTAATTCCCAGATTAGAAATGAGACTTAAAGTACCATTAGTTGCAAAAACAAGTGCCGCGATGAAGGTCACTGATAAAAGTCCACCGCGCTTTATGGTAAGGACATCTTCTATTGCGTCGATGGCCATTTCATGCGTGCTTGCAGGCAATACATCTTTCAAAACTCCGAAGAGTTCTTCCTGAAAAACATCGAGCGGTAAGTAGGCGATGAGGGTGAAGATGAAAATAATACCGGGGAAAAGAGCTAAGAAAAAACTGAAGCTCACTGAGCCCGCACGGGAGGTAATGGCACCTTGATAAATACCCCGAACAAAAAAGCTTAAAATATCCCATACCGAGAGACCGTCAAAAAACGGAGGCTTCACCTTACTTAGATTACGTTCTATAGTTGTTAAGAGCTTCATTTACAGTGCTTTTAAACTCATGTCTAGTCCCTTGATGTGGTGTGTAAGCGCGCCAACGCTTATAAAATCAACACCGCATTCGGCGTAAGGTACTAAGGTATCGTGAGTTATACCACCACTGCTTTCGACTTCTGTTCGTCCCGCAATATATTTTACGGCTTCTTTTGTTTCGGAAACACTAAAATTATCCAGCATGATTCGGTCCACACCCGCTCGAATCGCAGCCGCTACCTCTTGCATGTTTCTCGTTTCTACTTCAATGGATAAGGTTCGATCACTTTCTGTTAAATATGCTTTTGTTCGTGCTACGGCTTCGGAAATACCCCCAGCAAAATCGATGTGGTTGTCTTTAAGCATTACCATGTCATAAAGACCCATTCTGTGATTTCCTCCGCCCCCTAAGGCAACCGCCCATTTTTCTAAAACCCTGAGGCCTGGTGTGGTTTTCCTTGTATCCAGCACAATACATTCAGTATGATCAATTTCACGAGCATACGAATAGGTTCTTGTAGCAATGCCTGAAAGCCGTTGAAGGTAATTTAAGACGAGCCGTTCACTCTGTAGTAGTTTGATAGTGTTCCCTTCAACGATTAAAGCTACTGTGCCTTTTTCTACGAGTGCACCGTCTTCAATAGATTGCTTTACTGTTGCTGTAGCGTCAATGTATTTGAACAAATACGCTGCCAAAGCACCGCCCGCGAAAACACCGCTTTCCTTTATGATTAACTGGGCTTTACCACGTTGTTCGGCGGGTATGCTAGATAACGCACTGTGATCTCCATCGCCTATATCTTCGGCAATGGCAAAGTCAAATTGGGCCTTTAAGGTTTCAAAATCAGGGGTCCAGGAAGCGTGGGGCATAAAATTGCAATTAAAAGTGTGCTTCTCATTGCAAGTTAGCATCTTTGTATGGCTCATGAAGATTGTATTCCTTGTTATTGGTAAAACTTCTGAACGCTATCTATCCGACGGAATGGCGCAGTTTGAAGGTCGATTAAAGCACTATTCGCCTTATGAGACTATCGTGGTGCCGGATGTTAAGGCTGGAGGCAAACGAAGTGCTGAGGTTGTAAAGGAATTAGAATCTCAAGCATTTCAGAAGTACTTTCAAGGCGGTGATTGGATCATTTTACTCGATGAAAAAGGGAAGCGCTACCATTCTAGGGGTTTCGCCCAGCAATTGCAAAAGTGGATGAATGGAGGGCCCAAGCGATTGGTATTTGTAGTTGGCGGGGCTTTCGGTTTTTCTCGTGGGATGTATGAAAGCGCCAATGGTATGCTGAGCATGAGTGAAATGACCACCTCGCATCAATTGATTCGTGTTGTATTTTTAGAGCAGCTCTACCGGGCCTTTACTATTTTAAATAATGAACCATACCACAATGATTAATGGCAACGTATAGCTACGAAAGTATAGTCAGAGATCTGCGTGCGAAGAAACTAGCTCCAGTCTACTTCTTTTCTGGTGAGGAATCCTTTTACGCTCAACAATTGCTGGAGGTGATAGAAAAAGAAGTGTTAGATGAGGCGGAACGCAGCTTTAATCAAAGTGTGCTTTACGGTAAAGACACCAACATGTTGCAAATCTTAGAGGAAGCCAAGCGTTTTCCAATGATGAGCGATTACATGGTAGTCGTCGTTAAGGAGGCGCAGCATCTTAAGGCGGCCGATTGGGAACTTTTGGCTTCATATCTTGATCAGCCTCAGCCAACCACAGTGCTTGCATTCGGACACATGCATAAAAAATTAGACAAGCGATCGAAAGCCGGCAAAGCTATTAAGGCGAAGACTGTTTTTCTCGAGTCCGACGCACTACGCGATTATCAGGTAACCCCATGGCTGGAAAAGCGATTAACGGCGAAAGGTTTTAAGACCAATCCTGCAGTTATTGCAGCTATGGCGGAACAAGTCGGTACCGATTTAAGTAGGTTACACAATGAAGTGAATAAGCTCGATGTAGCCATGGGTGATGCACGGAATTTAACCGCTGCAGATGTCGAGCGTCACATAGGTATTTCCAAAGATTACAACAACTTTGAACTGGTTGCAGCGATATCCGCAAGGGATATAGGTAAAGCATTCAAAATCGTTCATTTTTTTAGTAAAAATCCAAAGGAACACCCCGTTCAAATGATTACTGGGATCTTATTCAACTTTGTGAATAATCTTATTCAATACCATAGTTTAAAGGGTAAAAACGAAAAACAGATTGCGACAGCACTAAAAGTGCATCCGTACTTTTTAAAGCAGTTCTCATCAGCAGCACGACATTATTCGTCTGCTCATGCCCATAACATGCTCGAAGAATTGCTCGAGTTTGATCGTAAATGTAAAGGGGTAATACGTTCTTCTTCAGGGGAATATGAGCATTTACGGGAATGGTTGATTCGTTGTGTACTTTAGGCCTTATTTTTGCTGTAATTGCCCCACTATGAAAACTAGATTTCTCACCCTCTTTTTGTTGGTACAATGCGCTCTATTCGCACAAGGACAAATGCTACGAGGATTCGTATATGTCGAGGGTGGCGTGGAACCGGTCCCTTACGCAAACATTGTTGTTGAAGGCACGAGTGTCGGGGCCACTACTAATTTTGACGGGTACTTTCAGGTGAATAACGTGCCCGTTGGACTTCAAACAATCACAGTAAGTTTTTTGGGATTCGAATCTAAAACCGTCGAAACTCGTATTTACCGCAATAAACCGAGCACTATAAAAGTCTACCTGACGGAGTCTACCCAGATGCTAAATACGGTTGATTTAAATATTGAACGTGCGGAAAAGAAAGTCAAGGTGAATACCGCGGTGGTAACACTGAATCCTAAATCTATTGAAACCTTTTCTGCAGGCGGGGACCCAGATTTAATGAAAGCTATTGCAGTTTTGCCGGGTGTAGTGACCACAGGTGATCAGGGGGGACAACTTTATATACGTGGCGGTGCTCCGATACAAAACCTTGTGTTGCTGGATGGAATGATAGTTTATAATCCCTTTCATAGCATAGGATTCTTCTCTGTTTTTGATACTGATGTGATTCAAAGCGCAAAGGTGTACACCGCCGGCTTTGGTGCGGAGTATGGCTCCCGTAACTCTTCTGTTATGGACGTGAAAACAAGAGATGGGAATCGAAAAGACATTACAGGAAAATTGTATTCTTCAACTTACATGAGCAAGCTATTGCTAGAAGCTCCTGTAGGACCAAAGGGCAAGAATGGATTGGCAAATAATAGTATTTTCCTTTCGGGTAAAACAAGTTACCTGCGTCAAGCTGCACCTATATTTTATCCGTACGTAAAAACCCGGTTTGGTGGGCTGCCATTCAACTTTAACGATATTTACGGGAAATTTACCTCACAATCAGACAACGGGTCGAAGCTAAGCGCAAAGGCATTTAACTTTTCAGATGCTGTTATGCTGGATTCCACGAAAGGCATACAGTGGAACAGTTGGGGCTATGGGGCGAATTTCACGGTCATACCACCTGCCTCTGCAACCTTAATTCAAGGAGATTTCGCGCAAAGCCAATATTACATAGAGAGCACAGAGAATCCAGATCAACCTAGGAATTCTACCATCAATGGGTTTAATGGCGGACTGGACTTTACGTACTTTATAGGCAAGGCGGATGAGGCGAAATATGGTATTGATCTGATTGGGTATACCACGGATTTTAATTTCACGAATAGTCTTGGGTTAAACCTCAATCAACAAGAAAGTACCACAGAACTCGGGGGTTACTTCAACTACAGGCACGTAGGAACTTTACTGATAGTGGAGCCAGGACTACGATTGCATTATTACGGTTCACTATCTGAATTAAGCGTTGAGCCGAGGCTTGGTATAAAATACAGTATCACAGAGGACTTTAGATTTAAAGCCTCTGGTGGTTTGTACAGTCAAAATCTTGTGGCAGCAAATTCTGATCGTGATGTCGTGAATCTCTTTTATGGATTCTTATCCGGCGCCACAGATCTTCCAGAGAACTTTAGGGAAAACCCTATTACGTCGAAGTTGCAGAAAGCGACGCACGTCGTCGGCGGATTTGAATATGACTTAGGTGATCATTGGGATATAAATTTAGAAACATACCTCAAGGATTTTTCTCAAATCACGAATGTCAATCGCAATAAGCTGTATGATGATGTTCCTGCTTACAGCGATCGCCCGGAGATTTTGCGTAAGGATTTCATAGTAGAGCACGGTTGGGCTTATGGTTATGATGCAGTCTTGAAATATGAAAAGGGACGCTATTATTTTTGGGGTGTTTATGCATGGAGCAAGGTGCGACGCGATGATGGTATTCAGGTATATGCCCCAAATTTTGACCGCCGTCACAACTTAAATCTCGTTGGTAATGCGAAGTTGGGCAAAAAGGAACAATGGTATATCAGTGTACGCTGGAACTTGGGAACGGGCTTTCCGTTTACACCTACCCAGGGGTATTATCCGGGAATTGACTTTTTGGACCCATTGGGTAATCCGGATATTAATTTTGATTACACAACTGCTAATGGGGATCCTACGGTTCTTTATGGTGAGTTGAACAGCAATCGATTGCCCACATACCATAGATTAGACGCTAGTTTGAAATATTCTGGTGAGTGGAAATACGGTACCATGGAGGCTTCAATCGGGGCTACAAACATGTATAATCGGGAAAACATTTTCTATTATGACCGCGTCGCTGCTGAGCGTGTGAATCAATTGCCGATAATGCCGACGATTAGCTGCAATTTCTCCTTTTAATTGGGCTAGAAAAGAGGTACTTTTGCCCTGTTTCAAATGAACTATGGCAAGAACTAAATACATCTTTGTTACCGGTGGTGTAACATCTTCTCTGGGAAAAGGGATCATTTCAGCTTCTTTGGCGAAACTCTTACAAGCTCGAGGTTATCGGGTGACCATTCAGAAGCTAGACCCGTATATCAACGTGGATCCGGGTACACTGAACCCCTATGAACACGGAGAATGTTACGTTACTGAAGACGGTGCAGAAACAGATTTAGACCTTGGACATTACGAACGTTTTTTAGGAACCCCTACTTCACAGGGGAATAATGTTACTACTGGACGAATCTATCAGAGTGTTATAGAAAAAGAGCGTCGTGGTGACTATTTGGGAAAGACGGTTCAAGTCATACCTCACATCACAGACGAAATCAAGAACAGAGTAAAAATTCTTGGCGAGACGGGTGATTACGATATAGTCATCACAGAAATTGGTGGAACGGTGGGTGATATTGAGGCTGTGCCTTACATCGAGAGTGTTCGTCAATTGAAATGGGAAATGGAGCGTGATTGTATGGTTATACACCTCACTTTATTGCCCTTCTTGGCAGTGACAGGTGAATTAAAGACGAAGCCTACACAGCATAGCGTAAAAACGTTACTTGAAAGTGGTGTTCAGCCGGATGTATTAGTCTGTAGATCAGAGCATGCTATTGATGAAGACATCAGAAGAAAATTGGCTTTATTCACCAATGTTCGACCAAAGAATGTAATAGAATCACGTGATGCCAGTACCATTTACGAGGTTCCGGTCATGATGTATAAAGAAAAACTAGACGAGTCTGTTTTAGACTACTTCGGTTTAGAGTCAAAACAACAACCGGACTTGGATAAGTGGCGCGATTTCTTAAGCCGTTTAAAGTATCCTAAACGAACCGTTGAGATTGGCTTGATTGGTAAATATGTTGAGCTTAAAGACAGCTATAAATCAATTACTGAGGCATTTATTCATGCCGGAGCTGCAAATGAGGTAGAGGTAAAGATTCGCTGGATTCATTCAGAACATCTCACTGAGAAGAATGCGGCATCGACTTGCAAAGGCTTAGATGGGCTTCTAGTAGCTCCGGGTTTTGGTGAGCGAGGATTTGAAGGAAAGGTTGCTACTGTACAGTATGCAAGAGAAAATAAAATTCCGTATTTCGGCATCTGTTACGGTATGCAGGCAGCGGTAATTGAGTACGCTAGAAACGTATTGGGTTATACAAAGGCGAATACTACAGAAGTCGATCCTGAAACGGATAAGCCAGTAATTGCCTTGATGGACGAGCAAATGCACATTACAGACAAAGGCGGTACAATGCGTTTGGGCGCGCAAAAATGTGACCTAATCGAAGGATCTATTGCGAAAGCTGCCTACGGCGAGACACATATCACTGAGCGCCACCGTCACCGTTATGAATTCAATAATGACTTTAAAGACGCACTGACGGGAGCTGGACTAAAAGCAACGGGCATCAACCCGGATAGCGGTCTTGTTGAAATAGTTGAGGTGGAAGATCACCCCTTCTTCGTCGGTGTACAATACCATCCGGAGTATAAAAGTACGGTTGTAAAGCCGCATCCACTTTTCGTTGCATTCGTTAAGGCTTGTGATGAATTCCATCAAAAAAAATAGGACATGGAAAACCAAAATAGAGGGTTCGATAAAAATCAAATCATAGGTTTCATACTACTGGCTGTCATTATGCTTAGTTACGGCTGGTGGCAAAGTAAAAATGTACCGGACGAACCTCTTGTGCCTGTAATAGAGGAGTCTGAAGAATCAGTCAGCGACCCTGAATTAGTGGTACTCGACGAATTGACGGTAGATACTGTTTCTGAGATAGCTATTAATGCCTATCAAGCGGAAGAGTTTGTAGTTGAAAACAATGATTTAAAATTGACCTTCAGTACAAAGGGTGCACGGATGATTTCTGCACAGATTAAGGACTATCAAACCTACGATAGTCTGCCGCTGTATTTGGTGAATGAAAATCAGACAATGGATTTGATTCTACCAGGTGCGGAGAGTCTTAATCAGAAAGAATTCGCGATTGACTCACGCTCCTCGTCCGGTGTGGTGCTGAGCGATGGTGTTACGAAAGTTCGAATAACACTGCCTGAAAATGGCTTTGATTTTTCATGGGTAGTCAGTGGTCGTGCAGCAGCTTCAGGTAAGCCAGAGCTGTTTTGGGAGCGTACAGCCAAGCGCACGGAAAAAGGCATTAGTAACGAACGTATCTATTCCACTTATTCTTATAAAGTCTCTGAAGATGGAGATATTGAAAACATGAGTGGGCGAGGGGGTGACGACAGTGAAGCTCTTGGTGCCGTGGATTGGTTAGCACAAAAACAACATTTCTTTTCCTTCATTGCTCATCCTGAAGCTGGGTTCTCTCAAGTGCAAGCAGCTACTGTTAATGGAGGCGATGAAGATGAGAGTATCGTTAAAAAATTCTCTAGTACCGCTACACTTAATACCACTGTTGATGGTTCGTACACTTTACCCTTTACGTTTTATGTAGGTCCGAATCATTACCAGACACTGAAAGACTACGATCAAGGTTATGAAAAGGTGATTAACTTCGGTTGGGGAATCTTTGGTTGGATTGGTCGAGGCGTCGTAGTACCCATTTTTAATTGGCTTGAAGGTTATGGATTAGGTTACGGCTTAATCATACTCATTATGGTGCTTATCATTAAAGGAGCCATGTCGCCATTGACTTTCGCATCCTACCGTTCCATGGCTAAAATGCGTGTGCTCAAACCGCAATTAGACGAGATGAATAAGAAATTCGGGGAGAAAGATGCGGTCGCCAAACAGCAAGCACAGATGGCCTTATATAAAGAGGCAGGTGTGAATCCTTTAGGAGGTTGTATCCCAGTGATCGTTCAGATGCCAATTTTGATTGCCATGTTCCGATTTTTCCCTGCGTCGATTGAACTGCGAGGTGAAAGCTTCCTTTGGGCCACAGATTTAAGTACTTACGATGCACTCATCTCATGGGACCAACACATTCCTTTGATCAGTACATTCTACGGGAATCACATTTCGATATTCACCTTATTGATGACCGCGTCAACTATTCTATACACCAGAATGAATCAGCAAATGACCGCAGGTACGGGTTCAAGCGAGCAGATGAAACAAATGCAGATCATCATGTATGTGATGCCGCTAATGTTCATGTTTGTTCTGAACAGCTATCCTGCTGGACTTACGTACTATTACTTTCTTAGTAATATAGTAACCTTCAGCATGCAGTGGGGAATCCGTAAAAGCGTCAATGATGAAGCGATTCTTGCTAAGATTGAAGCTAAAAAGGCACAGCCTAAAGGCGAGAAGAAAAAGAGTAAGTTTCAGGCACGACTCGAAGAAATGCAACGCCAGCAAAATCTCAACAGATCGCAGCGTAGAAAATAATTTGGATTTTTTCCAGCAAAAAGCCCCGCCAAGAGCGGGGCTTTTTTATTCAGCACATTTCAATCGTTTGATTTTCGAAGTGGATGATTGTAGGTCCGCCGGTACACCCACCAATTTCTTCGAGATAAATGTCTTTCTCGTCGTTGCTGATGATCCATTGTCCGCTTTGGTGCTTTCGTAATGTACCCTCTTCAATCACATCACCTGGTTTGGCACCCATCCAAAGACTATTGCTGTTCTCAGATATTTTAAGGGTAATGTGACCGTCGTTAAGAATAAGGATCACTTCATCGCACATGGTTTTTCCACCCCACTCGGCAAAGGCAATCTCGAACCTGTAGGTACCGTTTGGAAGTATTTCGCTTTGTGGCGGGTCGGTAGTCGAGAGCCAACAGGTCAGTATTAGGCTGAGTAGGGCGTACATGGTTTCAAGATAAAAAAAGCCCCGCAGTTTCCTGCGAGGCTTTTATAAATGTGAAGATCAATGGTTAGTCAACGTGTGTCACAACGCCATTGATGTAATCATAGTCTCCTGAACCGTCTTGACGAAGTTCCCAGATGATCGTCGCGATGCTGAAATCAGCATCCATTCCAGTAGGAAGTGTGGGTTTATTGATATGGAACTGGAAAGGCGTGTAGCGCGTTCCGTAGATATCTCCAGCCGCATAAGCATTACCCAACGGGTTGATATCTCCTAGGTTCATTCCCCATGGTCCTAATGCAGTAGTGGTAGTGTCGCTAGTAGCAGCATCAGAGCTTTCAAGCCAGCCTACGACTGCTGTAGTCGCATGGTCATAAAGCACTTCGTCATGTGTGTACGTAGTCCCAGAAGTAATAAGCGGCGTTCCTGCTACTACTGCCGCGTCTTGAGCCCAAGTCGTTGGCGTTGTTCCAGAACCGGTGCTTACTTTAGGGAGTGAACTTACCTGATTTAAGTCTACACCGCCACCGTAATCTTTCGCAACAACCCCGTTTAGCAGAAGGTACGATTGAACCATGTAAATGTTTTCCGTTTTCGTTTCAAGTACTTTGATACGCGGGTAAACTGTGAAACTAGTTCCTGCGTCGTTAAGCATAGCATCTGCTTCGAGACTAAAGGCAACTTCTGCCATTGTCGCAGCAGCAGCAGCAGTAGCTGGGCTTTGACCAACATCAGTATTATTCACATAAAAGTTCGGGACACCGGAAGTAGGGAAGTTATCGTCAAACTTTGCAGAAGCTTCATTATCGGTAGAGAACCAATCACCAACGTGGTTTGCGATTAACACGACGCTATCTCCCAATATACCGTCGAGAGTTGCCATTATCTCGGCACCATTAGGGCAGTATTGACACCATGCTCCGGTGGTCTCAATCACCAATGGGCGGACAACACCACTCACAGATAAAGAATCTCCGGGGTAAGTAGCTGGTGCAGGCTCAGGACCTCCAGTATCACAAGAAGTGAGGAATAATGCGCCGAGAACAGCGCTTAAAGTGATTAATTTTTTCATAGGTCGTATTATGTCTTTTAACAAGACACTAAATTATCGAAAAATCATCAATCATTTACATGAAATATGTAAACGGGCAGATGGTCCGAGTAACCGTAGGTGTAGAATTGGCCTAAATGGGCTCTTTTAGGCTTGTAGCCGCCCCATTTAGTGTCAGTTTCCAATAAGAGTTGCGGCGCAAGAATTCTTCCCAGATACTGCCTTTTGCTCCGGTATAGTGCGAGATCAATATGTTGCCAGCGGCCTTGAAACTTGTAGGTGCCATTAATGTTTTTAGGATGCGAAAAACTAGGGGCAGTCCAGCCGCTGTCTATGATGTTTTGAAAATAATCTGCGGTAGATACATCGTTAAAGTCCCCAACTATTAATTGGTTTTGGGCGCTATCGCATTCCAATTCCGCCAAAACTGCCAATAAAGCCTTTTTTCGGAAGGGCGCACTTTTTAATGCACCGCCTCTTTTTGAGGGGAGATGGACGATGACACTGGTTAAATCGATACTGTCTTTTTGCGACACACTTCTTGAGGCTAAGAGTAACGCATCTCGACTTTTAAAGTGGCCTGAGCTGTAAGTAATGGGTTTACTTTGAAGGACTCGGGACGTGCTAAGATTAATAAGAGCGCCACAATCGATGCCTCTGTGGTCAGGACTATCAAAATGTACAATTTGCCAAGGTCCGAGGCTTCTAATTGCTTTGTGCTTTGCTAAATCCAGGAGAACTGTGCGGTTTTCTACTTCGGCAACGGCAATAATATCGATAGTATGTTCTGTAGTATTCATTGCACACCGAAGTGCACGAGCAGTCTGTCTAATTTTAAGAAAATAGGTTGGGCTGGCGTAGGAGTATGCCCCGTTTGGTGTAAAATCAAAGTCGTTTTTACCTCGATCGTGCAAAGTGTCAAATAGGTTTTCGACATTATAAAAGAGGATGTGTTGTGCGAAGCCGGAATAGGAGCACAACGAGAATAACAAGCAATAAGTAGAAAGGATAAACCGCATGTGCTCATAACGGCGATTTTCTGCTTATTTATATCCTGTGTTTATAAACAGAGGGTATCAACATTTACTCGAAATACAGCAATGAAGAGTCGCCGTAACTTAAGAATCGATAATCTTCCTGTAGGGCATGTTGGTAGACTTCTTGCCAGCGTTTTCCAATTCCAGCGCTAACTAATAGAAGAAGGGTCGAGCCGGGTTGATGGAAGTTGGTGATGATACCTTTGACCGATTTAATCCGATAGCCCGGCTTTATCATGAGCTGTGTTTTTAATGCAATCGATCGAATATTGTGGGTTTTCAAATATTCTAAAAGCGCTGAATACGCTTCTTCGGTACTAAAGGAGTTGTCTAAGGAGTATGCTTCGAACTGGCCCAAAGCCTCTAATGGCTCACCTTGCAAAATTTTAACTCCCATCCAATGGCAGCTTTCTAGTGTTCTCAAACTCGTCGTTCCAACCGCGAATCTAGTGCCTTTATGAGCTAGGTAGTGTTCGAGCCAATCGCGACTTAAAAGCAATTCCTCTGAATGCATTTCGTGCTTTTCGACTGCGCCATCGTCCAAAGGCTTGAAGGTCCCGGCGCCCACGTGAAGCGTAACTTCAAACCAATGGTGATTTTTTTTTGTTAACTGATCGAATACCGTTGGGGTAAAATGCAATCCAGCCGTTGGAGCAGCAACGGAGCCATTACTTGCCGCATAAACGGTTTGGTAACGTTCAACATCTGCATTTTCCGCATCCCTATTCATGTAGGGTGGCAGTGGAATTTTACCAGCAATTTCCAATACAGTGCTAAAAGTAGCTTCGCTGTTCCAGCTAAAATGAATGACGAAAGCGTGACCTATACGTATCCCTTTTTTAGCCGTAAGGACTAGGCCGTCGCCGAGATCTAAATGCAGCGTATGATCTTTCCACCGTTTAAGATTACCGACGAGACATTCAAATTGTACCTGGTGCGTGGCGTTCATGCTTTCTTCAACACTCCTGTTATAAGGCCCCAGACAAAATACCTCGATGGGTTTGGCGCCCGTGGTCTTGGTAAAATGAAGACGCGCTTTTACGACCCTCGTATTGTTAAATATGAGCTGGGAGTTTTCTGGGAGGAGATCATGAAGTTCTGAGAACCGTTGGTCTTCAATCTTACCATCGCGATACACAAGAAGTTTGCTAGCATCGCGTTGTTCCAATGGGTGGATAGCGATGCGGTGTTCGGGAAGTAGGTAATCGAAATCGGACTTTTGCATGGTAAATTAGCTCGATGCAAATGTAGGTATCGCTACCTTTACCCAAAGAACGAATTCTCGCATGCCTAAAAAGATCATTCTTTCCACTACCAACGACATCAGCACGGACAACCGCGTACACAAGGTGGCCATGCTGTTGCTGGAATTGGGGTACAATGTGCATTGGGTAGGGAGGTTACAGCCGAATAGCGTGCCTCTCGATAGGCCGTATGAGACTACGCGAATGCGTCTGTTGTTTAAAAAAGGCGGTCTATTCTATGCAGAATTTCAAGTGCGGTTATTTTTCTTTCTTTTGCTGAATAGATCGGCGGTATTGGTGTCGAATGATCTCGATACATTGTTGCCTAATTATTTAGTTTCACGTCTTTACCATTCAGAACTCGTTTACGACAGTCATGAATATTTTTGTGGCGTTCCCGAGATACAAGGAAGGTGGGTTAAAAAGGTTTGGCTTGCTGTAGAGCGATTAGTTTTTCCCAAGCTAACACACTCATGGACCGTAAATGAAAGCATTGCTGACCTTTACGAAAAGGATTACGGTATTCGACCTCAGGTGTTTCGGAACATAAGTCCGAAGCCGCATGCATTTGAGCCTAAAACAAGGCGAGAATTAGGTCTGCCGGAGCACTTGTGTATTGCAATAAACCAAGGTTCAGGAATGAATGTTGACCGAGGCCTAGAAGAAGCAGTATCCGCGGTTGCAGGTATGGAAGGATGGCTTTTGCTCTTGGTGGGCAGTGGAGATGCTATCCCAAGTTTAAAAGAAAAAGTAGCTCAAGAAGGTTGGCAGGGGAAAGTGAAATTTATTGATCGCATTCCTTATGACCAATTATTGCACTACACGGCCGCTGCTGATGTGGGTTTAAGTCTAGATAAAGATTCAAATATCAATTACCGTTTTTCGCTCCCGAATAAGCTCTTCGACTACATCCATTGCAACACACCTGTTGTGACTTCTCGGGTAATTGAGGTAAAGCGCATTGTTGAGGACTATAATGTTGGACTAACGGTACATGTGGAAAATATATTAGCCTTACGAAGATCAATTGCTGCCGTTGCTGAACATCGGGAAGCCTATGATCCGGGCTTAAAGCATGCTCAAGAAGCTTTGAGTTGGGAAAAGGAGTGTATTCCGCTTAGAAATTTCTACGCCCAATTTTTATAGTGTGTCTCGACAAACGGAGAAGCTTGTAAAAGTCAAAAAGCAATACACTTCGTACCCCACCGATGAGCAATGCGCGTATACTGCGTGCAAATAGGAATCTTAATAGTCGAACTAAGTGCACTATTCCCGAACGTTGAAGTTTTCGGTAGACGGCAAATAATCGGACCTCTTCGTCAATTTTACCTTCTCGAATAAGCGCAGCGAGGTTATCCACGGCAAGGTCAGTTTTGTCAAGAAATTCTGCGTCGCTATCTCCGTCTAAATGGTAGGCCGGATTTTCGATGTGTGTTATGGTTTTACACGCGTAACGCAATTCTTGTCCGAATAGCGTGTCTTCGTGCCCGTATTGTTTTAGACGTTCATCAAAAGGATGTTGAAGGAAAGTAGCGCGTAAAATGGCGAAATTAAAGGCACTAAAATTTGCATGAGGGCTTTCTGTACGTTGGTGCGCAGGTATGGCTTCTTTGCGTTGGCCGATCGCATAACGAAGACTAGAGCGGTTGAGCTGGTATGCTGTTCCGCCGACGACAACTTCAGCTTCATTTAGTGCGGTACAATAGGCAACAAGAAATCGATTCGGATGCACGGGAAGTGCGTCAGCGTCAAGAAACAATAAGTACTTACCCGTTGAGGCTTTGGCTATGGTGTTTCTATTGTTACTGCGCCCAAGGCCATTAGGATTATGGAGGTAACGCAAGCTGTATTGGGTCTCCCATTGCTGCGCGTCAGCGGCGGGTTCTGGGTGCTGATCGCCTGCAATGATTTCAACAGTCCAATCTTCAGATAAAGCATGCCTCCCTTGGTCTAGGGCGTATAAAAGTGCGCCGAGATTGTCACCGTAACTAGCAATGCAAATGCTCAACGTATTTTTAATGGGCGTGTCCAAAAGATTCTAGAAGGCTTGTACTTGAGCGCTGCTTACTCCGCCGTTTTCCACTTTTAGTGTGCGGTAAGCATATTTATGGATCAATTGGAAATCGTGTGTTGCCATCAAAACAGCCTTGCCTTGTTCAGTTAAACTAAGTAATAAGCTCATGATTTCTTCTGAGGTACGCGGGTCTAAATTTCCTGTTGGTTCATCGGCAAGGATGATTTTAGGATCATTTAACAGTGCACGCGCTATGGCTACTCTTTGTTGTTCTCCACCTGAGATCTCAAAGGTGCTCTTATGCTTTTTATTCTGCATACCTACTAAGGATAGAACTTCTACAATTCTCGTGGCACGTGCTTCCTTGTCTTTCCAGCCTGTTGCACGAAGAACAAAATCTAGATTGCCTTCAACGCTTCGATCGCTGAGCAATTGAAAGTCTTGAAATACGATGCCTAAATCGCGACGTAAGGCTGGGATGCTTTTATCTTTTAGTCCATTGAGTTCGTGATCTGCAACCTGGCCTTCTCCTTGCGTTAAGGGCAAGTCACCGTAAAGTGTTTTTAGAACTGAGCTTTTACCAGATCCCGTTTGCCCAATGAGATATACGAATTCACCTGCACTGATTTCGAAGTTTACCGCGCTAAGAACGAGGTGTTTGCCTTGGAAAATAGATGCGTTTTTTAAAGCGACTAAAGCCATTGAGTAAAAGATCAGTTATAGGGCTACAAGCTATTAAATCCTCACTAGAATACATACCAAAGTAGCGAGGTTCTGCGTTTTTTCATGTGAATAACTCCCCTTAATAAACCTGTTTTACCGTACCACGTGCGAAGGGCTACGTTTATTTTTAAGGATAAACCTGAAAATGATGAGAAGATTTCTCTACAGCGCGTTGTTGCTGGCCTTTACTCATTTAGGAATGGCTCAAGAAACACCTTTAGAAGCGGGACTTGAAGCAACCTACAGTGAAAGTGTTAATTTGTTTGAAGACGGACTCTATGCAGCCGCAAGAGTTGGTTTTGACGAACTGCTTGAGTCTAATTTACCGACGCAGAGCTTTTTGAAGGAGGAGAGTAGCTTTTATCGAGCGCTCTGCGCACTTTATCTGATGAATGAAAACAGCGAATACTTTTTGACGTATTTCGCTCAAACGTATCCCTTGAGTCCGCGTTGGCAAGAAGCACACATTACAGCGGCAAATTATTACTTTAATAATCGCAGATATAAGAAAGTCGTACAATGGCTTGGGGCCATTGATCAGCAGGATGTTGCGTCAAGTTTTAGAAGTGAATACTATTTTAAATTGGCTTACAGTTATCTGATGGCCAAGGATGTAGATAAGGCTCGAAATCTATTTTTTCAAGGCAAGGATTACAAAGGAGAATACCGCAGTCATCACAGGTACTATTATGGACATATTGCTTACCAGGCAGAACAGTACAGCACCGCTGTTGAGCAGTTTAAGGTGCTCGTGGGTGACGATAGATTTGGAGGCGTAGTGCCTTATTACTTAAGTCAGATTTACTACAAGACGGGCGAAATTGATGAATTATTGCGTGTTGGAGAGGCGTTATTGGAGCAAGCGGTAGCCTCAAGAGCTGCTGAGGTTGCAAAACTCATCGGGGAAGGCTATTACCAAAAGAAAGATTGGAAATCAGCAGCACTATATTTGGAAAAACACCAGGTGCTTGGTGGTAAGCTAGACCAGCAAGACCATTATAAATTAGGTTTTGTGCTTTACAAGACTAACCGTTACGAAGAGGCGATAAGTGCATTTAATAAGATTCACAATCGGGGAGATGATTTAGGGCAGAGTGCTTATTACCATCTGGCAGATTGCTATTTAAAAACCGGCAAAAAAACCGAGGCTCAATCCGCTTTTTTCCGTGCTAGTGAAAGTGGAAAAGATCAGTCGCTACGTGAAGACGCCTATTTTAATTACGCAAAATTGGCCTATGATTCTAGTACCCCTTTTGAACAGCCTTTGGATATTTTTAAAGCCTTTTTAAGCACCTATCCCAACAGTCGTCACCGACAAGAAGCGAATGAATACCTCGCGAATTTATACCTAAACTCTAAAGATTACGAGAGTGCGATGAAAGCAATTTCGGCTGCAGGTTTAGATCAACCGACCATGCAAGGCGCTTATCAAAAGGTAGCTTATTTTAGAGGAGTGCAGCATTTTAATGCAATACAGTATGCCGCTGCAAGGCGTTTATTCAAGAAGTCTTTAGACTATCCATTAAATAATGTCTATGCGGCTTTAGCGCATTATTGGCTAGCAGAGATTGCATATCGAGAAGACGATTTTGATGCAGCGCTCATAGAAATTAGTAGCTTCGAGGCAACGCCGGGTTCTGCAACACTTAGTGAATACAGACGCAGCTTATACAATAAAGGATATGCGTATTTCTCGAAAGAAGATTACCGCAATGCGGCAACTACTTTCCGATTGTTCCTTAATAGTGCTAAACTTGGGAAAAAATTAGCAAATGACGCGGAACTCCGACTGGCAGATTCCTATTTTATGACGGCCCAATATGCCAATGCCATAACGTATTACACCACTTACCTGGGAAGGCAAGTTCCTGACGCCGATTATGCGGCATTCCAACGTTCGCTTTGTTATGGATTAGTTGATGAGCCTCAGAAAAAGGGGGATGCCTTGGAAGCTTTAGTGAAGCGATTCCCGAATTCTGTATACGCAACTGATGCGTATTTTGAGTTGGGAGAAACATACATGAAGCTGGGTAAAAACAAGCGCGCTGAAGAGATCTTCAATGCTTTTACAGCAGATTATCCTAAGAGTCGTTTTGTTAAGAATGCGCATGTGGCACTCGGGTTGATTTATCGCATGCAGGGGAATGGCGAGGAGGCTTTAACCGCATTTAAAAGGGTTGTTGAAACGTATCCAAATACCCCTGAAAGTAAAGAGGCATTGGGACTGGCGAAAATTCAATATTCGGAGCTGGACCAATTAGGAGACTATGTCGATTGGATACAAACGCTTACGGGTACAGATATTGGCCAGAGTGCACTGGATTCAACACTTTACAATGGTGCATTTGACCGTTACAGTCTAGGAGATTGCCCTGGTGCGAAAAAAGGCATGTTGGAATACCTCGCGAAATTCCCTGATGGTATTTTCCAGGTTCCTGCGAATTATTACATGGCTGAATGCGCTTTTGCTGAGGGCGAAGATGCAATGGCGACCACAGGTTATGAAGCTGTGGAGCGCTCTGGAGAATTGAGTTTTCGTAAAAGGACAGTGGAGCGTTTGGCGAGCTTGTATTATGCGGATGAAGATTACGAAGCTGCATTCACCTATTTCCAGCAAGTGGTAAGTCTAGTCGGGAATGCGGATGAAGGTCGTCGAGCGCGCTTAGGGCTAATGCGCTGCGCGAAGGCATTAGAGAATATCCCTGTTGTTATGCAGTATGCTGAAAGCCTATTACAGGATGAAGGCCTTCCTGCAGAATGGCGTTCAGAGGCATTAATGAATGCTGCACGTAGTGCCTTGCAAATGAGCGACAGTGCCAATGCAAAACGCTATTATACCCAGGTAGCAGAAGAGATTAAAGGAGAGGCACAGGCTGAATCGAACTATTATTTAGCTGAATTCGAATTTGTACAGGCAAAATATGAAGCTTCGAATGAGCGAATCTTCTGGATGATTGATAATTTACCTACCTATCCACAATGGCGATGGAAATCTTTATTGCTTATGGCAAAAAATTATGCCGGCCTTCAAGATGATTTCCAAGCAAATTACACACTTGATTTCATTATCGAAAATGCTGACTTTGGCACTTTGGCGCAGGAGGCACAACAGTTCAAGGCTGATCTAGCACTGAGTCGTGAACGGGAGTCGCAGATGACCTTTGGCGTAGATAGTTTAAAAGTAGAAGGATCGGAATTAGAGGAGTTAGAAGAAATTGAAGAGTAACGACATATGAAAAGGACAGTACTATTAGGACTCATGTTGTTGCCAGTTTTGGCTTGGAGTCAAGAGGAATCAGGCGATGAAGTGAAAAGCGTCGAAATTAGAGTAGTCGAAGATTACAAAGCGCAGGTGCGTTCGGCGCATAAAATTTCTGAGCAACCGTCATTTGCGGATACAACCTCGGAAAAATTAGACGTAAATGTTCGCATTCAACCGAAGGGAATGGTCATAGATTTTGATCCAGATCCTATACCGAGCATACGACTAGGTAGAGTGAAACTACCTAAACTACCTACGCAAAAAGTGAGTCTAGGTGCGGGTAATTATACCGGGACTTATGCCAGTTTTGTGCTTTCGTCGCCACGGAGTAAGAAGAACGTTTGGGGTATAAAAGCGTTGCACGACGGTACACTTGGCGGTGTAAATAGTCCGTTTTATACCCAGCCTACTTACGAGAATACGCTTTTGGCCGATTTTCAGCGGGCGACTAAGAATTGGAACTTCAAAACTCAAGCGCTCCTCCAAGCGAACTACCACAGTTTTTTTGGTGCAGCAGAGACTGGCGTATTAGACACCGTACGCGGGGCTTGGCAGCAGACTTATGGCATAAATCAGCAATGGTTGAGAACCTCTAATCCTACAAGTAAGGTGCTAGCGACGTATCGTAGAGGTGGAATATCGTACCTATATACTCATGCTGGTTTTGCCACGAGTGAGCACCTGGCTAAAACAGCACACACCATTGAGCTAGAGGCGGGTGATCAGGAAATTAATCTAGAATTAGGTTATCAGTTTTCACAATACAATGGTTGGTTTCGAGCAGGTGGACAATACCACAATTTCACAATAGCCCCCGTTACACAGGGTAAAAATGGTATACTCTCTTATGAATTCGGTTTGAATTTTAGCGGTACGCAAACGTCCGGCCTTACTCAAGATCGATTCGAATTCTATGTGTTTCCGAAAGTAAATCTTCAAGCAGAAATTTTACGCCGGACCCTTGCTATATACGGGGGATGGGACGGTTCTTCAAAGCAACAAACGTTACAAAACTTGATTCAAGAAGTACCGCAAATATCGTTAGATCAGGAATTTAGATTATCAGGTCAAAATCGCGGTTACGTAGGAATGCAAGGTGCGCTTACAGGTAAGCTGCAATATAGATTAGAAGGTGCCATGACGTTTATGAACGATGCAGTTCAATTCACGAGAGACACTTTGCTTTCACCTGTCGATTTGAATGGAACACTTCTTCCTGCCCTTTCTGTGGGCTACGCGGATCAGGTTCTGAAAACCTCCTTCAGAGGAGAGTTGAACTTGCCCCTGAAGCAGCTTACGGTAAGCACCTATGCCCAGTTTAACGCGTATTCTGGCAATGCTTACTTTGGCCGCGAAGGTCAGATAATTGGCGGTCTCCTGTCCTATGAGATCAATGATCTACGCGTTGCAGCCGCTGCGAAGCACGTAAGTGGCAGGTACGTGGGGGATGCTCCTGAACTAGGCTTAGAGGCTTTTACGGATGTTAATCTACAATTAGGCTACGAAATCAATGATAATCTGAGCATCAGCTTGCGTGCCTACAACCTGCTTAATCAGGACTACCAAATCTATTTGGGGTATCGCGTTAGAGGCGTCAGGGGTTTATTCGTTTTAAACTACCAATTCTAAGGGCATCGAGGCGATCGCAAACCGCGTAAATGTTAATAAAAATGTTGGTAAATGAAGAGGGGCTTCGTGTCCCTTTTCTCGCTTTTTGGGTACCTAAAAGGTATCTTTGTTAGGATAGCATTAAACATAACTTCATCTTAAGTTTATGAGCGAAGAGCAAAAGAATTATGACGGTGGATCCATTCAGATCCTTGAAGGGTTAGAAGCCGTTCGAAAGCGTCCAGCGATGTACATTGGAGACATCGGTGTTAAGGGACTCCACCACCTTGTTTACGAAGTAGTAGATAACTCTATTGATGAGGCCTTAGCGGGTCATGCATCGGATATATATGTAACCATTAATGAGGATGACAGTATCACCGTTAAGGATGACGGTCGAGGAATTCCTATTGATCCACACCCAAAAGATGGACGCTCCACTTTAGAAGTAGTAATGACCGTTCTTCACGCTGGTGGAAAGTTTGATAAAGACTCGTACAAAGTATCCGGTGGATTACATGGGGTAGGTGTGAGTTGTGTGAATGCACTTTCCATCATGTTGCACGCTGAAGTGCACAAGGACGGTAAAAAACATGAGGTTGAATTTTCACGCGGTGCAGCGAAATACCCTACGCGTGAAATCGGGACTACGGATTACCGTGGTACCATCGTTACCTTCAAGCCTGATGCAGAAATCTTTGAGGAATTAGAGTACCAGTACGAGATTTTAGCGAAACGCATGCGCGAATTGGCTTTCTTGAATAAAGGAATTTCTATAACACTAACAGATCTTCGTGAGAAGGATGAAAAAGGTGAATATATAGGACAACGCTTCCACAGTGAAGATGGATTGGCAGGGTTTGTTAAATACATTGATGCCAACCGCGAGGTGATTATGCCGGAAGTGATGTCAATGGAAGGCGAACGCGACGGAATACCTGTTGAGGTTGCTATGCATTACAACACGAGCTACAACGAGAACATCCACTCGTACGTAAACAACATCAACACGCATGAAGGAGGGACGCATCTTGCGGGTTTCCGCCGTGCATTGACGCGTACATTGAAGAAATATGCCGATGAAAGCGGTCTTCTAGCCAAAGAGAAAGTTGAAGTAAGCGGAGACGATTTTAGAGAGGGTTTGACTGCAGTGATTTCTGTAAAGGTCATGGAGCCTCAGTTTGAAGGACAGACGAAAACAAAGCTCGGTAACAAAGAAGTAAGTGGTGCCGTAGATAAGCTGGTAGGTGAGATGCTAACGGCTTTTCTTGAAGAACATCCGTCACAGGCAAAGATTATCGTTCAAAAGGTATTGCTCGCAGCGAAAGCTCGCGTCGCCGCAAAAAAGGCCCGCGAAATGGTGCAGCGTAAAGGAACAATGTCCTCTATGGGCTTGCCCGGTAAGTTGAGCGATTGTTCTGAAACAGATCCCGAAGTATGTGAAATCTTCCTTGTAGAGGGAGATTCAGCAGGCGGTACGGCGAAACAAGGTCGGGATCGTAACTTCCAAGCAATTCTTCCACTCCGTGGTAAGATTTTAAATGTTGAAAAAGCGATATCACACAAGGTCTTCGAAAACGAGGAGATCAAAAACATGTATACCGCTCTGGGTGTAAGTGTGGGGACCGAGGAAGACCATCGAGCACTCAATATTGATAAATTACGCTACCATAAGATTGTCATCATGACGGATGCCGATGTGGACGGTAGCCACATTTCAACCCTGATTTTGACGTTCTTCTTCCGTTACATGCGTGAATTAGTAGAAAAGGGATACGTATATATTGCAACCCCTCCGCTATACTTAGTGAAAAAAGGATCGAAATCATCGTACGCCTGGGATGATAAGCAACGTGACCAACTCCAGTTTGAATATGGTGGCGAAACGGGCCAGGGCGTAGGTATTCAACGTTATAAAGGTCTTGGTGAGATGAATGCCGAGCAATTGTGGGAGACTACAATGAATCCGGACGAGCGCATATTGAAGCAAGTGACTATAGACGATAGCGCTGAGGCTGATCGTGTATTCTCTATGCTCATGGGCGATGAAGTTCCGCCTCGTAAAGATTTTATTGAGCGCAACGCGAAGTATGCAAATATTGATGCCTAATTCACGGAACAGATTCAAAAAAGCCTCCTTTTTAGGGGGCTTTTTTGTAGTTGTTTTTTTTGTATTCACGGCCTGTAAAACAGAGCGGACAGACCGACAAATGGTTTTTCGTTACAATGAGCCGGCAGGAATCCCTTCGTTAGACCCCGCTTTTGCGAAAGAAAAAAGCTCTATTTGGGCGGTACAGCAGTTGTACGAAGGTTTGGTGGTATTGGATGCCAATAACGATATTGCGCCGGCTCTTGCAATAGACTGGAAAATAGACAGTGGTGCTACCGTCTACACGTTTCGTTTAAGAGATGCGCGGTTTCATAATGGTAAAATAGTAACAGCGGAAGATGTTGTTTACAGTCTGACCCGATTAAAAGATCCCAGGGTTGCATCACCCGGAAGCTGGGTCGTTGAAGGTCTTTCAACTTGTAAAGCGATTGATGCGTCGACCGTTGAAATCGTATTAGAGGAACCAAATGCCAGCTTTCTATCGTTGTTGGCCATGCCATTTTGTAGTGTAATTCCATCGGGGGAGACTGCTTTAAATACTGCACCTGTAGGTACTGGACCTTTTAAATTTCATGTATGGCATTACGGAGAAAAATTAGTGCTCCATAAGCATGAGATGTATTGGCGTGTTGACAGTGCAGGTGTCCAATTACCTTATCTAGACGGAATTAGTATCTCTTTCTTGACGGATCAACAGAGCGCTTTTTTAGAATATTTGCGTGGAACTTTTGACTTTCTACCGAACCTCGATCCTAGCTTTAAAGACGATCTGCTAACCAGACAGGGAATGCTTCAAGAGCGGTATATGGCCGAGCACACTCTAGTTCGCAGTCCTTTTTTGAATACGGAATACCTAGTGTTTAATGCCGAACGTCCGCTCTCCAGAGATTTGCGCTGGGCCATTAATGCAGCTATAGATAGAGCTGAGATGATAGCCTCTTTACGCAATGGGGTCGGGGTTCCCGCTACTGGAGGGATTATCCCGGTGGGCTTGCCAGGACATCAAACCGCAGGAGGTATAGGCTATGCTCCTGATAGTGCTAAAAGTATAATTAAAAGCTATCAGGTTTTACCAGAGCTGACTTTAACAACGGTTGCAAATTATCGTGATCTCTGTGAGTTTGTCCAGGGAGCTTTAGCCAAATTGGGCTGGGAAATTGCAGTGAATGTAGTGCCATCTGCAGCGCTTCGTAGTGAAAAGTCTGCAGGTTCGCTGGACTTTTTTAGAGCGAGTTGGATTGCAGATTATCCTGATGCTGCGAATTATTTAATGCTTTTTTCTTCTGAAATGAAGGCGCCAAATGGTCCTAATTATAGCCGCTACAGTTCTCCAATATTCGATTCTTTATATCGTTCAATTCAATATTTACCCGCGGGGAAAGAACGTACCGAATTAATATCAGCGGCTGATGCGTTTTTATCAGAGGAGGCTGTATCTGTGCCTTTGTATTATGATGAAGTTCTTCGTGTCTTTCCATCGCGAACTAGCGGCGTGCGCACAAATGCATTAAATGCTCTTATTCTCCTTGAGGCGCAGGTGGTTCAGGACTAAATCTAGTTACGAGTGGTCTATGGTCGCTTAGATTTATGTTTTCAATGTATTGACCCTTTGAGTGCAAGTCCGCGCTATGCATGGTCCAGTCAATTTTAAAAAACAATCCTCTTCTCGCAAGCGGTTCAAAAGAGCCCATAGTACCGTATCCGTCGAGAATGTATGGATCGCGCAGGTGTTGGAGCAATCGCCAATACAAATTACCTCCCGGTACTCCATTGAAATCCCCTGACAGTACCACTGGGTGCGGACTTTCCTTAACCCATTGAACGATATGATTCGCTTGCAGTCCTCGATTTCTATCGGTTGCAGTGAGTTTACTTAAGACAAATTGGCCTGTCTCTAAGAGTTCATCTCTTGAATGAACTGCGTCCATGTCTTGATCCTGTAAACCGGTAGAGCTGAGGTGAACGTTGAGAACACGGATTGTATCGAACGGCAGCGCTATATCCGCATACTGCGCACTCGTTCGAGCATACCCTTTGGTCGAGAGGCTGGTATACACAAGTGGGGAGTGCTTTATGATAGGGTGTTTAGAATAAATGGCGACCGAATAATTCTTATTTCGTGGTGCATAGGTTCGGTAGGGATAGTGTTTAGCTAATGGTTCGGCTACGCTTCGACGAATCTCTTGCATGCACAAGATATCTATGGATTGTTGCTGGGTCCAATTACCGATTTCTTGCGCCGCGCCACTGGTTTGATAAAAGGCGCGAACATTATAGGTTGCTATTTTAACTTCATCCTCGGTGATTTCCTCCGCTCGAGCATAAGGCCATTGTGCCATTAAGGGGAAGGCGATAATCGCTAAGCCTAAGAGGTTGGTGCTGGATTTTCTTGGATTGAATCGGATCCAAAAAAGAAGGGCAACCGCATGCGGTATAACGAGAAGTGGCAAGAGTAAAACGAGCACACTTATTCCAGGGATATACTGCGAAGGAATGAGACTCCCGATTGCCATCGCTAAAGTCACTCCGGTTAATACGAGATTCAACCATTGCAGCAAAATAAGCCGCTTTTTCATTTAGTCTTTGGAGATTTTGAAGAGAAAAGCCTTTTCCTCCTTTGACAGACTATCATATCCAGTGGCCTTAATTTTATCAAGGATTGCATTCATACGAGCCGTATCACCTGTTTCATCCGCTTTGGATGAAGTAGTTTTCGAGGCACTGTTTTTATAATTTCTTTCACCGAAACTGAACCCCTTTTTTCTTTTTCGTTGTCGGGGTTGAAAACCGCCTCGAACAAAGTCAATAACTTGGAACAAATACACATTCCACTCATTGCCCGCCCGCATGCTTCGGATAAAGAAAAAAGCAACAATTGCCCCTCCAAGATGGGCAATGTGTCCTCCTGCATTTTCGCTGGTTAAATTAAGCACATCAAGAAGCACTAGACCGGCTGCCAGCATCCAGTACTTTACTTCGAAAATTCCCCAAAGTCGGACCGGCATATTTGGCATATAAAGGGCACCAGCAACAAGAATGGCTATAACTCCAGCACTTGCACCTACCATAGATCCAGAGGTAAGTACCGGGCTGATATTGTAAAGTATTATGTAAAGTATTCCGCCTCCGATTCCTCCATAGATATACAAGGAGAGCATGCGTCGTTCTCCAAGGTATTCCGTAAGCATCTTCCCTGAAAAATAGAGGATGATCATGTTAAAGAGGATGTGACGAAAGCCAAAATGCGTGAACATATATGTCAATAGGGTCCACGGTCGTAAAGCAAATTTCAACGGATTAGAAGGGAGCGCGAGTAAATCATCTGCAATATTCGGAATAAGACCGAAGTTGCCTGTGAACAAGCTAGCGAATGCGTTAGTCAGGCTGAAAGCTAGAAATACGGCGATGTTTAAGTAGAGCAACCTTGTGAGGTAATCGCCCTTAAAAGCATCGTGTTTCACTTTTGAAAAGAAGTCGCTCATGTTCTAGTGGTAAGCTTTAAAGATACATATCTCTACGCCATTTTCTGATGAGAATATAACCGAAGAGCATGCCGCCTAAATGCGCGAAATGTGCGATACCACTATTGCTTACACTGAATCCATTGTAAAGCTCTAAAAGCCCATAACCTATTACAAAATACTTTGCCTTGATTGGGAAAAGGAAGTTGAGGTAAATGACTTGATTTGGAAAGGTCATTCCGAAAGCTAGGAGGACTCCAAATACGGCACCTGATGCTCCGACCATAGGTGCATGGAGTAATCGGTTTAAACTGCCCCAAGTAGGATTTGTATAGTTGAAACCACGCTCGATAAGATCTTTACCGTCGCGAGTAATGGTCTCAACGGCGCCGGCATCGAGCGCAGTAGTAAGCTGGAAGTATTCCATGGCGTTAACGCCTATCTGAAGGGCGCTGGCCCCTAATCCTGTAAGCAGGTAATAGGTGAGGAAACGTTTTGGTCCCCAGTGATTTTCCATCGCAGAACCAAGGAACCACAGCATCAACATATTTGAAAAAATATGGCCAAAATTCCCGTGCATGAACATGTGTGTGACTAACTGTACTGGAAGGAATTCTGAAGATGCAGGAAAGTATAGCCCCAGCCAATCGGTAATGTCTATTCCGAATGTAGTCCGAATAGAAGTCATGCCTAAGAAAAACAATCCATTGATAATGAGAAGGTTCTTTACTATTGTTGGCATTACGTTGAAGCTTCGCTGTACGATCATAAAAGTGATTCTAAATCCTCAGGAGCCAATTCTCGAATGACTTTTTTTCCCGAAGGTGAGTATTGTGGGTTGCTGCTGCTAAGCAACTGTTCTTTTAACGCTTGTAAAGCCTCCTTAGTTTTAGTGAATTCACTATTCGCTGCTTTTTTTGACAAGGTCTGTGCGAACGATTTAAGTAACGAGGATTCGATCGACTCGCTATCTAATGATCTTAATTGCTCAAGAAGCTCTTCCAATGCGGGTACCGCTTCTTCTGGAGCGAGAAGCATGGGCGCTCCCACTAAGGTGAACTCGCCAGTGTTCTTTTCCGCTCGTAAATCAAAACCGGCAGTTGCAAACCAATCTTCGTATTCTTGAAGTAAGGCGTGATCAGAAAGTTCAACCTGAATTTTCTCAGGAAAAAGAAGTTGCTGTGAAGGCAGTGTCGCGTTCCGTAATTTATCTAAAAATTGGTCGTAAAAAACACGGTATCTCGCCGCAGAAATATCGATGATCAGCGCTTTTCTTCCCAACAGTGTAATCATGTGTTTCCCCCAAATTAACACATGATTTGTTTGCTCATTCATCGCAAGGCTCTCAGAGCTTTCGTTCCAGAAATCCTTAATTTCATCTTCTGAGGAGTATTCAAACGAGGGTGTAGTATTTAGGTATTTTTCTTGCTGAATTCGCTGGTATTTTTCGTCATCAGAGCGGAAGCGCGGAGGCTGTGACTGGGTCGTTTCGAAAGGATTAAAGTTGGGGTTGACTTTAATTTGAGGAGCCTTCGGTAATTGCCCGTCCGGTAACGGCGGCACAGAGAAACTCTGCTCAGCATCAAAATCTATAGTGGGTGCAACGTTGAATTGGCCAATGGCATGGCGTGCAGCACTTCTTAAGACGGCGTAAATCGCGTGTTCGTCTTCAAATTTAATTTCAGTTTTAGTCGGATGTATGTTTACATCAATTTCGGCAGGATCCACACTCAGGTATAAGAAATACCCGGGATGATGTTCTCCGGTAAGCACATCTTCAAAGGCTTCACGAAGCGCATTATGCAGATAAGGTGATTTGACGTAACGGCCATTGACAAAAAAGAACTGTTCTCCACGCTTCTTCTTAGCGAATTCAGGTTTTATTATAAAGCCTTCTAGCTGGACCACTTCAGTGGATTCTTGGATAGGGACAAGGCGTTCGTCGAACTTCCTTCCGAAAATTCCGGTGATGCGTTGTCGTAAAGGCACTGGTTTTAAATGGAAGAGTAAGTTGTCGTCACTTTTCATGATCCACTCAATATGGCTATGAACAAGCGCTACCCGATGAAATTCATCGATGCAATGACGCAATTCTATTCGCTCATTTTTGAGGAATTTACGCCGTGCGGGGATGTTGTAAAACAAATTTTTAACGACGACTTGTGTTCCCTTGTTCCATGGGTAAGGTGCGACGGATTGTACTGTGCTGTCCTCTAATTTCAGTTCCAGCCCCAGGCCTTCCTCGTTTTGATTAGTCCGTAATAGTACGTGCGCAACAGCACCAATAGAGGCCATTGCTTCACCTCTGAATCCTCGAGTGGTGAGTTGAAATAGGTCGTCAGCCGATTTAATTTTTGAGGTAGCGTGCCTTAAAAAACAGTTTTTAGCATCCTCTTCGTCCATTCCGGAGCCGTCATCGGTAACGCTGATGCTTGTTTTACCGGAGCCAATAAGCGCTAGGGTGATTTTTGAAGCACCCGCGTCAATGCTGTTTTCCAACAATTCTTTCACAACAGATGCAGGTCTTTGGACCACTTCACCTGCAGCGATTTGATTCGCAACGTGATCAGGAAGTATATTTATTAAAGGCACTAAGCGAGGAATTTAACGGCGACAATGACAAGGACTACAAGGAAGAGAAAGCTGAGGAGTAAACGTTTGCCGTAGCCTTCACTTGCGCCCGCACTCCTTTTACGTCGCAAGTCCCAGTTTTCTCGTAAACGATCACGGTATTTGTCCTTATTCTGAAATGGAATTTCATCCACGCCTTCGTTGCGTTCCAAGATTCTCAATCGATCTTTACGCTCGTCGTGATATCTAGGTTGGTGTTGAAAACCGCGAGGTTGGCGTCGTTCAAATAGTCCCATATCTTTCTATATTCTCATCTCAAAGGTAAGAACCCCTTGGCACTTTATCGACCTATGGAAGTACGCTTTCTCAAAGCTCTAATTATAACCTTATTACTGGTAGTGTTACCAGGTAAAGGTCTTTATGCTCAATCGTTTAATGTGGATTCTGCACTAAGTGCAATGACACTTGAAGAGAAGATTGGCCAATTATTTATGGTCGCTGCTTATAGCAACAAAGGAGAGGAGCATCATGCGGATTTAGAGCAGTTGGTCAACGAATACCACATTGGAGGTGTCATTGTTATGCAAGGAGGGCCAGAGCGACAAAAGAAACTATTAAATCGATTACAAAGCGCCGCATCAACGCCGCTCTTAGTCGGGCAAGATGCCGAATGGGGACAGGCCATGCGCCTAGATAGTACCTATAAATTTCCAACATCATTGACAGTTGGTGCAGCTGGAGGCGGAATGGATGCCTATGATTTGGGTCATGCGCTGGCGCGTGAATGCAGCGCTGTAGGTGTGCATATGAGTTTTTCTCCAGTGCTTGATGTTAATACTAATCCAGGAAACCCTATCATAGGAGCACGGTCCTTTGGCTCAGACCCAAATCGCGTAAATGCTCTAGGTGTAGAAGTAGTAAAGGGTATTCAAGCTCAAGGGGTGCTAGCGTGTGGGAAGCATTTTCCGGGGCATGGAGATACTCAACAGGACAGTCATAAAACTCTCCCAAAGGTCGATCGAACTTTGAAAGAACTGATGGAGGTCGAATGGGTGCCGTTCAAAGGGGCAATAGACGCGGGAGTGAGCGCAATTATGATTGCACATTTGAATATTCCTTCTATTGAGCCTTCAGGAAAACCTACTAGTCTCTCGCACAAGGTGATAAACGGTATTTTGAGAGAACAGTGGGGCTATGATGGTTTAGTTATAACCGATGCCTTGAATATGAAAGGTGCAGCAGCATTTGCTCCTCCAGGCGAATTAGAGTTAGAAGCGTTTGCCGCGGGAAATGACATTTTGCTCTTTCCAATGGATGTGCCCAAAGCAACCGAAGCCTTTGTTGCTGCTACAGCAACAGATAAAATCAGTATTAAGTCTATTGATGAACGTGTTCGAAGAATCTTGGTGGCAAAGTCGAACTCCATGGCGTATGCGGATTGGTTAGAAGCTCAAAAGCCTGTAGATGCCAAATTGCTTGAATCTGACCACGGTCCTTTTGAGAGGGAGAATGAGAATCAAAGGGTTTCGTTTAAACTTATTCGGGACGCTGCCACTTTATTGGAAACAGGTACTACGCCTTTTCCAATTAAAAATTTGGAGCAAGACTTTTTACACATCGCCATCGGCGATTTTGAATCTGCGGGAACGGTGAAGCAATATCTCGATCGATACCAGGAAATGCCCCACCATCACGGGGTTGATGTAGACGATAGCGAAATGGCATCCAAAGATGCTTTTGTGGTGAGCTTTCATCAAAATAGCAAGAACCCTTGGAAGCGTTACAAATTGGAATCCTATGAGCAAGAATTTCTGAGGCGTTTATCAGCCACAGGCAAACCAGTATATCTACTTCATTTTGCAAATCCGTATGGGGTGTTAACCTATCCAAGTCTAGGTGAGAATGTGCGTATTTTAGTGATGTATGAGAATAACGAATATGCGCAACTGCTCGCGCCCCAATTTTTGTTTGGTGCAAGAAAAACCAAAGGTACTTTGCCCGTTGACCTCCGACAATGGGGAGCGGCTGGTGATGGTCAGAAAACTGAAGAGCTACTTCGTCTGAAGTACGGCCTCCCTTTTGAGGTGGGCCTTGATGCGGGGCCTTTAAATCGTATTGATTCTACCGTTCAACATGCCATCGTACAAGGTGCCACCCCTGGAGCACAGATTATCGTGGCTCGTCAAGGGACAGTTATCTATGATAAGGTGTTTGGTTCGCAGACTTATTCGGAAAGCGATCCAGTGGAATGGACAGACCTTTATGATATTGCTTCTGTCACGAAGATTACCGCGACACTTCCCGGTATTATGACATGGTACGAAAAGCAGCCACTACTTTTAAAGTCGACCCTTGGTAATCATACAAATCGATTAAAGGGTTCAGACAAAGAAAAATTGGTTTTCGAAGATGTCCTGGCACACCAAAGTGGCTTGGAGGCTTGGATCCCCTTCTATGCATCAACGATAGAAAACGACAGTACAAAAGCCTATTGGTACAGCAATGTCCCTTCAGAGGAGCACAACGAAGTAGTTCGTGGTATGTATTTACGCTCGAACATTCGCGATACCATGTTCGCAATGTTGGCGAAGAGCCCATTGAAAGGAACCGACTATCGCTATTCCGATCTGGGGTATTATTTATTTCAAGAAATGCTCGAAGAACGATTCAACGAGTCCCTTGACAGATGGGTAGCAAATACTTTCTATGCACCGCTGGGTGCACATCGATTGACCTACAATCCATTAGAGAACGGATTCTCGAGGAGTGAAATTATTCCCACCGAGATAGATGGATACTGGCGCAATACAACGGTCCACGGTACTGTTCACGACATGGGTGCTGCCATGATGAATGGCGTTGCGGGTCACGCAGGATTGTTTGCGAATGCAAACGACTTGGCGAAAATGATGCAGATGTATTTGAATGGTGGCTACTATGGCGGCCATCGCTATTTTCAAGAATCAACGATAGATTTATTCAGTGGGTGCGCGTTTTGCGAGTTACAGAATAGGCGGGGTTTGGGGTTCGATCGGAAACAGTTAGAAGACGGGCCAGGACCCAGTTGTACTTGTGCGTCTGAACAAAGTTTTGGTCATACGGGTTTTACTGGTACAATGGTGTGGATGGACCCTAAAGAGCAGCTGCTTTATATTTTTTTAAGCAATAGGACCTATCCCGACGCTGAGAATTGGAAACTCAGTAAAATGGATGTTCGAACCAATATTCAAGAGTACATTTACGACGCCCTTAATTAAGAGAAATACCTTAGCCGCATGAAAATTGGAGTTGTTTGTTATCCTACCTATGGAGGATCGGGAGTGGTTGCTACAGAATTAGGCATCCAATTGGCCAAAAAGGGTCATGAAATCCACTTCATAACCTACAGTCAGCCAGTCCGTTTAGACATATTAGAGCCTAACATATTTTACCATGAAGTAAATGTGCATGATTATCCGTTGTTTGAATACCAGCCCTATGAATTAGCGCTGAGTTCAAAAATGGTAGATACCGTATTGACTGAGGGTATTGAAATATTGCACGTGCATTATGCTATTCCACATGCTTATGCGGCGTATATGGCCAAAAAAATCTTGTTAGAAAAAGGCAAGTATTTGCCTGTTGTTACCACACTTCATGGCACAGATATTACTCTAGTTGGAAAACACCCTTCGTACAAACCTGCCGTGACCTTCTCTATTAACAAGAGTGATGTGGTTACAAGTGTAAGTGAAAGCTTGAAAAAGGATACTTTAAGTTCTTTTGTGATCAAAAGTGAAATAGATGTTATACCTAATTTTATAGATATCGATCTTTATAACATCTCGGACCAATGTAATCGCTCTCAGATAGCCCCGAATAACGAAAAAGTAGTGATTCATATTTCAAATATGCGTCCGGTTAAGCGCATACCAGATGTGATCGAGATATTTCACCGAATCGCTCAAGAAGAAGACGCAATCTTACTTATGTTAGGCGATGGTCCAGAACGAGAAAGAGCAGAGCAGCAAGTTCGGGATTTAGGAATTGCTGAAAAAGTAAGATTTTTAGGTAAGACCACAGAAGTACGCCGATTGCTCTGCATGAGTGATCTCTTTTTATTGACTTCGGAAAAAGAGAGCTTTGGTTTGGTAGCGTTGGAGGCAATGGCTGCAAAGGTCCCCGTTGTCAGCACCAATTCGGGCGGGATACCAGAGGTAAATATACACGGCGTTACGGGTTATTTGGCATCCCCTGGGGCAGTTGAAGAAATGGCAGCTCATGGTTTATCCTTGTTGCAGGATGAGGAAAAATTGGCCCAATTCAAACAGCAGGCTTTTGAACATGCGAAGAAGTTCTCTATTGAAAAGATTGTTCCTATGTATGAGGAAGCTTACGAAAAAGCACTAGCTGCAGTTCGGTAGTCTAATTTGAGACACAATTTTTTATTGTGTGAGATTTCTTGAAAAAAAAACGCTTTTTTTTAGTTCATGGGTTTATTGAATGCATTACCCACCGATTCGCTTTGTTTTGTACCCTTTTTTTTCAAGATAATCGGTCGCTTTATCGCGAACATTACCTTGTAGGATGATTTCGCTGTCCTTGCTACTACCACCCACACCGCAATGTTGTTTCAGTACTTTACCTAAATCTTTAAGTTCTTTTTCATTGCCCTGAAAACCTCTAATGATTACGACTTGCTTACCCCCACGGCCTTTCTTTTCGAAATAAAGCTCTAGTAGCTGTTCGCCAGGTTTTAAGGATTCTTCACCACTTTCTTCAAATGCCGGAGGTTCGAATTCTGGATTTGTACTAAATACGAAGCCTCCTAAGTCCTCTAAATTGATTTTCTTTGGTCTATTCTTTTTAGCCATATATATGAGCCGCTACATTTCTAGTCTTAGTAATCCAAAAGTAAAGGAGATTGTTCAATTAGTCTCTAAAAGTAAAGCGCGCAAAGTCTTTGGAGTTTGTGTTGTTGAAGGACGCCGTGAAGTAGCGAGGGCATTGGCCTGTAAATGGGAGATGAAAGAGTTATGGACGTTAGAGCAAGCTTCGCCCGTAGAAGGTGTTCCAGAAAGTGCTGAACATTTTGAGGTATCTGCTAAGGTCTACGAAAAGATTGCATATCGTAACGCTACTGAAGATGTGGTAGCAGTATTCTATCGTCCAGACAGCAGCTTTGCATCACGTTCGAAGATTCTTGATGCAGCGTATCGTGTAGTTGTAGTCGAAGGCATCGAAAAACCAGGGAACTTAGGGGCAATTATGCGTACGGCTTTGGCGGCAGGCGCAGGAGCTATCGTTTTGGCAGATCCCGCACTGGATCCTTTCGGTCCCAACGTCGTTCGTAATGCTACAGGAGCACTGTTTGAGCTTCCCATTTTTATGGGATCTAGCGATCAAGTACAACAATGGCTGAATGACAGCGGCTTTACTGGATACATAACCCACATGCATGAGGATGCGGTATCCATGTATGCGGTGAATTGGGCGCCGAAATCAGCAATTATATTGGGAGAGGAGAGTGGAGGTCTATCTTCCAGTTGGCTAGAGAATGGCTACGAAAACATTATTATTCCCATGGAGGGAAATGCTGTAGATAGTTTAAACGTAAGCGTTGCAGCTGCAGTATTACTCTATCAATGTGCTGGATCGCAAATGAAACAAGAATAGGGTAAAAAAGATACGGTCCGCCGAAGCGGACCGTATACCAAACCAATAAACCTAAGCTACCCTTTCGGGTACGTTCAAATGTAGTAATACAAACGCTACATTTTTCTATACTCTAATTAAATAAAGCGTTTTGGGTTTCCGACTTATTTCGGCAGTGTATAGTTTTTGATCAAAAATGTCTCGATTGAGACCTCTAAGAGTCTTGCGATTTCATGGCTTCCCCAGTTGGGCTTCCTTCTACTGAGATCAATTCATTTGGTGATCCGGCGTACAGTAGTTGACCACCTAATTCACCTCCTTCTGGTCCGATTTCAATCACGTGGTCACAGCGCTTTATCACATCCAAATCGTGCTCAATAACAAGAACGGTATGCCCCAGATCAACCAATTCATTGAATGCTCGAAGAAGCTTTTTTACATCGTCAAAATGCAGTCCTGTTGTGGGTTCGTCAAACAGAAAAAGAGTTTTACCGTTTTTGATTCCTTTAGATAAGAAAAAGGCCAATTTAACGCGCTGGGCTTCACCTCCGCTTAACGTAGAGCTGCTCTGACCAACATGCGCATAGCCTAAGCCAACATCTTGCAATGGTTGTAGCTTATTTGCAATCTTCCCTTGGTTATGTTCTTTAAAGAATTCGATAACCTCATCGATAGTACAATCTAGTATGTCCGAAATGGTTTTTCCGTGGAATTTTACTTCGAGTATTTCTGCCTTGAATCGTTTGCCGTTGCAGGCTTCACACGGAAGATGTACATCCGCCATAAACTGCATTTCAATCGTTACTTCGCCCTCGCCTTTGCAGGTGTCACATCTTCCGCCGTCTGTATTAAAGCTAAAATGTTTGGCTTTGTAGCCTCTTATACGTGCCAATTCTTCACTAGCAAAAAGATTTCGAATATCATCGTAGGCTTTGAGATAGGTTACTGGGTTGGAGCGCGAGGATTTACCAATCGGGTTTTGATCGACCATCTCTACGTGCTGAATGGCATTTAAATCGCCCTTCAATGCTTTGTGAATGCCGGGGCGTTCTCCGACCATTTCCAAATGCTTCTTTAATGCGGGATAAAGAATTTGCTTGATAAGTGTACTCTTACCAGAACCACTTACTCCTGCTACCACACTGAAGACCCCGAGGGGTATAGAAACATCAAATCCTTTAAGATTATGTTGGCGTACGCCTTCTAAAATGATTTCACCTGATGGTTTGCGAAGTAATTGAGGTAAAGGAATTTGCTGTGTACCGTTTAAATAGGCAGCCGTTAACGAAGTCTCATGATTCAGGACGTCTTTCGGGACGCCAGCAGCGAGAATTTCTCCGCCTAAATTGCCTGCAGCCGGACCGATATCAATGAGAAAATCAGCAGCACGCATAAAGGCTTCTTCGTGCTCCACAACGACAACTGTGTTGCCATTGTCGCGTAATGCCTCAATAACCGTAATGAGTTGTTGTGCATCTTTCGGGTGCAAACCTATACTGGGTTCGTCTAGTATATATAGCGACCCCACGAGCGAAGAGCCTAGAGAGGTGGCAAGTTGGATGCGCTGGCTTTCTCCACCGCTCAAAGTGCTAGAGACGCGGTTTAAGGTTAGATAGGGGAGGCCTACAGAAATAAGAAAGTCAATGCGTGTGGTGATTTCGGTAAGTAAACGCTTCGCAATGCTCGCGTCTTGCTCGTCTAAATCGAGGTCTTGAAAAAAGATTTTTAGCTTTCGTAATGGTAACTCGACTAGGTCACTTAGTGAACGCCCATCCACTTTAACATAATTCGCTTCAGGTTTCAGTCTTTTACCTTTACAAGTGCCGCATACCGTTCTCCCACGGTAACGACTTAACATTACGCGAAACTGAATTTTATAACTTTTACTTTCTAGGTGCTTAAATAGCGCATTGATACCCTTTACGCCTTTTGCCCCTTCCCAAAGCAGCGTTTTTTCTTTTTCGGTGAGGTCTATATACGGTCGGTGCACTGGAAAATCGTAAGCCGACGCTCCAAGGATAAATTTATCTTTCCATTTACCCATGGTTTCTCCCTTCCAAGGAGCAATACATCCCTCATACACGCTTAAATGAGGATTAGGCACAACCAAATCTGCATCAATACCCATAATGGATCCAAAGCCTTCACAGCTCGGACAAGCGCCTAAGGGATTGTTGAAGCTGAATAAATGAAGAGTAGGTTCGGTAAAGCTCATACCGTCTAACTCGAACAGGCTATTGAATTCGATGGTAGGGTGATTGTCCATAAATCGCAATTCACAGGTACCGCGTCCCTCATAGAATGCGGTTTGAATGGAGTCTTGTAGACGGTAGTCATTGTCCTCATCATCGATACGCACTACTGCCCGATCCACAACCAGTTGTATTTGGTTAGAGGTGTAGGTGTTTTGTTCGAGAATTTCTTCAATACTTACGATGGCGTCGTTCACCAAAATCCTCGCAAAACCTTGCTTTGAAAGAATTGATAGATGTTCAAGTGCTGTTCGGTCATGAAATGTTACCGGTGCGGTAATTAGAAATCGCGTTCCATCGTCAAGCTGATGGATAACTTTCATCACATCGCTCACGTTATGACGTTTTACTAATTCGCCAGAAACAGGGCTAAACGTTTTTCCAATTCTCGCGAAGAGTAATTTTAGATAGTCATAAATCTCTGTTGTCGTACCTACTGTGGACCTCGGATTACGACTAGTTACTTTCTGTTGAATGGCTACCGCAGGAGGAATTCCTTTGATGTATTCGACTTTTGGTTTGTCTAATTTCCCTAGAAATTGACGGGCATAGGCACTTAAGCTTTCAACATAACGTCGTTGTCCCTCCGCAAAAAGTGTGTCAAAAGCCAGCGAGCTTTTTCCAGAACCACTAACACCGGTAATTACAACCAGTTGATTTCTAGGTATGTTAACGCTCACTTCTTTAAGGTTGTGAACTGCTGCGCGCTTAATTTCGATGTGTGTCGTCATAGTCTAAGGTGGAGGGCAAACAACAAATTTAACCGAATTGGAACAGTTTTTGTTTCTTTACTTTTATATTCACATCAGAATTAATCATTAAAACACTTCGCCTATAGGACGACCATTACGTTAAATCCTTTATTATGAACTTAGGAAAGCTAGCAGACCACGAATTAGTGGAGTGTTACCGTAATGGTCAGGAAATTGCCTTGGAAGTGTTGATTCGTCGTCATAAAAAGCGAATCTTTCTCCAGATTTACAGTAAAGTACAGGACCGCCAGGTTGCAGATGATTTGTTTCAAGAAACGTTCATCAAAATCATTCGTTCCTTACGCAAATCTAAATATGAGGAAAAAGGTAAATTTTTGCCTTGGGCCTTGCGAGTCGCAAATAATACAACCCTAGATCATTTTCGCAGAGAATCGCGAAAGAAAGAAGTGCGAACAAGCGGTGAATACACGGTATTTGATACTTATGGGGAGTCTGATCAGCCCATGGAAGCTGCATTAATTGAAGCTCAAATCAGCGAAGATTTGCACCGTTTAATCGATGCATTACCCGAGGAGCAGCGCAAGGTTTTAGAGCTTCGTGTTTTTTGCGGTTATAGTTTTAAGGATATAGCAGAAGAGACTGACGTTAGTATTAATACGGCGTTAGGTCGCATGCGTTATGCAATAACTAACATTCAAAAACTTATGGTTACACACAATATCAGTCTTGAAGGATAATTTTTTGTGTACCTCATACGAAGGTGGTGACTGATTTCGTTATTCCCTAGTAATCTCAAAAGAGTCGCTATGGCCAAAACACTACCTTATGAAAACTTGGACGTGGATGCGTCTGAAAAAACCATCCAGTTTCTACTGACTTACAGTAGCGCCACAGCTAGCGTTTCGCTAGAAAATGAACTAGAAGAGTTAGAATTGCTCTATCAGAATTAAAAAAGCCCGCTTCAAGCGGGCTTTTTTAATGTTTAGTTCGCAACATCGGAGAAAAATTTGAGCCGTAATAACTGTAATTCATTTTCATCATAGTCGTCTCCAAACTCCTCAAGCAATTCTGTCATAGAGCCGCTCTCACATTCTTCTGTAAGAAAGTCAAATACCTCTTCAATACTGTCTTCATCCATAATATCTTCTAGGTAATAGTCGATATTGATTTTCGTGCCGCTCTGAACAATGCGGTCCATTTCAATAATCAGATCCTGCATTTTTAGTCCCTTTGCGCTTGCGATATCTTCCAGGGGTAATTTGCGGTCCGTACTTTGAATGATATATACCTTTAGCGCACTTTTATTAGCAACACTTTTAAAAACCATATCCTGAGGACGATCAATATCATTTTCCTCGACATAGACTGCTATGGCCTCGACAATGGGTGTGCCGTATTTTTTCGCTTTGCCTTCGCCCACGCCTTGAACATTTTTCAATTCATCGAGTGAACAAGGATAGATAGTCGCCATTTCGCTTAAAGAATTTTCTGCAAATACAGCATACGGTGGCACCCCTTTTGATTGCGCAATCTTTTTTCTTAAGTCCTTTAGAACCCCAAACAATGTGTCGTCCATTGCAACTACTTTTTTAGTGTCGTTCGCGCCACTATTAAGTTGCTGATAGTTCAACTCTTTACGTACTCTAAAAGCCTTTGGAAGTTTTCCTGCGTTTCCTTTCTCTGTAACGTGCACCGTCCCGTAGGCTTCGATGTTTTTTTCTAGGTAACGACGTATAATTCCTTGGCGTATCACTGCACGGAGGTGACTCTCCGTTTTATCTTTTTGGATTGCCCATGTCTTCAGAGTCTCTGCATCGTTTTGGGCGAGTATAGCAGTCTTATTGCCACGGAGTATATTGATAACTTCTGATGTTTTGAACTTTCCGTGCGTTTCATTTACGCAGGCGATGGTATCGAGAAGCTCTGCACTAGCGTCTACTTTCTCACGCGGATGTCGGCAGTTATCGCACATCTTGTCGCAATCGTCTTCATGAAACTCTTCTCCAAAATAATGTAAGAGTACGCGACGGCGACAGGTAGCTGCTTCAGCATAACCGGTTGCTTCTTCGAGTAACTGACGCCCAATCTCTTGCTCACTCACCGGTTTTTTACTCAAAAACTTCTGTAGGCGCTCGATATCTTTAATATCAAAATAGGTAATACACTTGCCTTCACCGCCATCGCGACCAGCACGTCCTGTCTCCTGGTAGTAACTCTCTAAGCTCTTAGGCATATCGTAGTGCAGAACGTATCGAACGTCGGGTTTGTCGATTCCCATGCCAAAGGCAATGGTAGCAACGATTACATCGCAGTCTTCGTTCAAGAAGGCATCTTGATGTTTTATTCGTTTCGCGCCTTCTAAGCCTGCATGATAGGGCAGTGCATTGATACCGTTAATCTGCAATTGTGCTGCAAGATCCTCGACTTTTTGACGGGATAAACAATAGACAATAGCACTTTTCCCAATATTCTGACTGAGTAGTTTAATAATGTCGTGGTCGATATCTCGCTTCGGCCGTACCTCATAATATAGGTTAGGCCGGTTAAAACTGGAAAGGAAGATGTTCGGCTGCTCCATTCCCATGGTTTTAATTATGTCTGCCTGCACTTTTGGAGTAGCCGTAGCAGTGAGTGCAATGACAGGCTTACGGCCCAATTCTTTAACACTTTGCTTTATGGTTCTATAGTCCGGTCTGAAGTCATGGCCCCATTCTGAAATACAATGCGCCTCATCGATAGCGAAAAAACTGATTTCGATTTCCTTAAACAATTCGATATTACCAGCTTTATTCAATGATTCCGGTGCAACGTAAAGTAATTTAGTTAAGCCAGCGCGGAGGTCGGCATGTACCTGTTCCATTTCCTTTTTAGTCAGAGAACTATTAAGTACGTGAGCAATGCTGTCTTTTTCAGAATGCCCGCGAATGGCATCCACTTGGTTTTTCATTAACGCGATTAAGGGGCTCACAACGATTGCAGTTCCAGGGCTTGAAAGTGCCGGTAACTGATAGCACATGCTTTTACCTCCACCTGTAGGCATGATCACAAAAGTGTCTTTACCGGCAGCGATACTTTCGATAATGGCCTGTTGATTTCCTTTAAATCCTGAAAAACCGAAATAGGTCTTTAAATGGTCTTCCCAATTCACCGACATAAGCGTGTGGTTTGTTCCCTTTTAATATACGCCAATTTTCAGCGGATTGTGAAGGTACTACAGATTGTTTTTCGGATTTTTGGCCTTTGAAAGAAACTATGAACACTGCGAACACTAAAAATTCAATGAGTTTTTTGGAGCACCTTGGGGAGCTCCGGTGGCATTTAATGCGCAGTTCATTAGCTATTGTGCTTTTCTCGGTAGTGGCATTCATGAATCGGTCTTTAGTTTTTGATCAGTTGATTTTTGGCCCCAAGCAACCTGATTTCCTTACCTATCGCTTTTTCTGTTGGTTGTCTAGTTTCGTGGGTGGTGATGTATTCTGTTTTGATGAAGTTCCATTCGAACTTTTAAATATGCGAATGAGCGGACAGTTTCAAATGCACTTATGGGTTTCGCTTGTCGCAGGTGCTATTATCGCTTTTCCTTATGTTTTTTGGGAGATTTGGCGGTTTGTTAAACCTGGACTCCACGAAACGGAGCGTAAAAGCAGTAAAGGTGTTATTTTCTTTACGACCCTTCTTTTCCTATTAGGTGTCTTGTTCGGTTACTATGTAATTGCGCCGTTAAGTATCCAGTTTCTAGGTACTTACACGGTGAGTGCTGAGGTAGTAAATAGAATCGATTTAACCTCGTACATCAGTATGGTGAGTTCCATTACGTTAGCTACAGGAATTTTATTTCAATTACCCATAGTGGTTTATTTCTTCAGTAAATTGGGAATGGTTACCCCGGGATTACTCAAACAATATCGCCGACACGCCATCGTTGGTATATTGTTGTTGAGTGCGATCATTACACCGCCAGATCTCGCATCGCAAATTTTAGTCACATTACCTGTGTTGATATTGTATCAAATCAGTATCATGGTAAGCCGACGTATTGTTAAAAGAAAGGCCGCGCGCTCGTGAAACTAGAAGCAAAAAACATCGTCAAGAAATACCGTTCAAGAACCGTTGTGAACGACGTTAGCTTTGAAGTGAATCAGGGCGAAATTGTAGGTTTATTAGGTCCTAATGGGGCCGGTAAAACGACTAGTTTCTATACCGTAGTAGGCCTTATCCGTCCTTACAGCGGTGCCGTTCTACTCGATGGACAGTCCATACAGAAAATGCCCATGTTTAAGCGTGCACAACTTGGGATCGGTTATTTAGCTCAGGAAGCTTCGGTTTTTCGAAAACTGAGTGTTGAAGATAACATCAGGGGCGTTCTTGAGATGACAAAGCTCTCGAAAGAAGCACAAGCGACTCGATTGGAAGAATTACTCGAAGAGTTTGGATTGACGCACATACGAACTACCCGCGGCGATTTATTAAGTGGGGGAGAGCGTCGCCGAACAGAAATTGCTCGAGCGCTCGCTACGAAGCCTAAATTCATACTATTGGATGAGCCTTTCGCGGGTGTAGATCCAATTGCAGTCGAGGACATTCAGGGTATTGTTGCTGGACTAAAGAAAAAAAACATCGGTATCTTAATTACCGACCATAATGTTCAAGAAACTTTGGCAATCACGGATCGCACCTATCTCATGTTTGAGGGTAAAATTCTTAAAAGTGGTACGGCTGAAGAATTGGCTGCGGATGAGCAGGTACGTCGCGTTTATCTGGGTCAGAATTTTGAGCTGAGGGCGCGTAAATAATTCACTATTCTTTCTGGTAATGGATCGCGCGGAACGCGTGGCTTTCTTCCTCTGTAAGCTTCTAGCGTTGGCGCAAAGCGTTCGAGAGCCGCAGCATACAGCGGCAGGTCGTATTCATTCATTGCTGCCCAGATATCGGGGTTGCTTACGGGTTTGCTACCGCCTTTATTGTGGTGTTCTGCCTGCGTGTTTTTCCAATCCAACACTTCCCCGAAGTATGCAATGGAAGCACTGTAATGTGCAGTGAAGCCAACAGCATCAAGTCGGTCGAAATTAGCTAAGGCCTTATTGAGTACCTCAGAATCTTTCAAAAATTCTTTTTGGTTGAGGTAGCCGCTTAAAAAAGCCGTTTGACGGTTATTGCTTTGGACCAATTTTGTAAAGTCTTCTGGCGATTCGATACCTTCCATGAGCTTTGCATGCTTTTCATTCATGCGCTTGCTGTAATGGTTGTAATGGCTGATGCTCCTTGCGATAGGCTCGCGAAGCAGGGTGACCACAGTAGCGTCAGAATCGATAATAACCGGGCGCAAAGGAAAATGACCGTAGATACATTTGATTTTCGGGTCAGCCAGTGCATTCGTAAGGTTTTCGTCTAAATCTTGGTGTGAATAAATTGCGGCTCTTTCGGCTTCTGGGTAATTGGATTCCAATAAAAGTCGCAAGGAAGTCCCTGCGGTTTTTGGGATGTGAATAAAAACGAGTTTCTTTGACTTAGACATATGCTCGAAAATACGTGTTAAAAACTAAAATACAGGCACCCGTTTTAATTCTAGGCATGCACCGCAGTGGAACGACTATGGTAGCGCAAGCGCTGGCCTCTGCTGGGGTATATCCTGGAGCCATATGTGATCACAATTCTGAACCCCTTTATGCAATCGACATCAATGACAGATTGCTTGAAGAGGCAAGCGGGAATTGGTGGAGCGTACCTGGTGATGCGTCTTTAGAAGTCGCTATGCAATCGGGTCTCAGTGAGCTGCAAGCACGTGACCTGTATGCTGCACATTTGAAAATTTCAACGGGCAGTTCGTTACGTCAATGGTTTCATTATGCCGGGCCGTGGATGGTTAAGGACCCGCGTTTGAGCCTGACCTTACCCTGGTGGTTGGAGCGTTTTCCCAACGCTAAGGTGATTTGGGTTTTACGTGATGAAGCGGCTGTCGTTGATTCACTGCTCCGTCGCCAGTCCCTTTCTTACGAAGCGCAAAGTGCATTAGACGATGAAAGTGCCTTAGAATTAACTCGTGCGTATACCACGAATGCAGCGAAGCTTCTTAAACGCTATGGAGTCGATTATCGTGCGGTTCATTATGAAGATTTGACCAATAGTGATGAAGCACTGCAACGCAAGACTTGGTTTGGTTTGTACCAGTTTGCAAATGTTAAGGCTGGTCAAATGACAGGGTTTATTCGGCGAGGTAAAAAACAAGTTGAAGAAGTAGTGCAGAAAAAGTCAACGTATGTGTTGCCCACTGACGGCCCCTTAGTGAGTGTGATTGTTCCGAATTATAACCATGCTGACTATTTAGACGAGCGCATCTCCACCATAGTGAATCAAACCTACCAAAACATTGAAGTGCTACTCATGGACGATTGTTCGCCGGATGAGAGTCGTAGTGTGCTGGAAAAGTGGGCTGCAAAGGATGATCGCCTGGAAGTGTTGTTTAACGAAAAGAATTCTGGAAGCCCGTTTGCGCAATGGGCTCGAGGTTCGGCCTGGGCAAAAGGTAAATACTTGTGGATTGCTGAAAGTGATGATGCATGTGCATTGGATATGTTGGCATTGCATGTGGATGCTCTTGAGCGCAATGAAAAAGCGGCAATGGCCTACAGTCACAGTCATTTAGTAGATGAGGAAGGCGCGTTTTTACGAGATTTTAAAACGGATTATGGATTCATATTTGGCGATGCTTCACGTTGGAAATCGGACTTTACGATAGATGGCAAGGCGGAGGTAGCGCGGAGTATGATTTTTTCAAATACGATACCCAATGCAAGCGGAGTTTTGTTCCGTAAGTCGATTTTTGATTTGGTAGGCGCCCCGGAGACGAGTTGGCGCCTGAACGGCGATTGGTTGTTCTATTCGCGGTTGTTGCAGCACGGTGAGTTGCAGTTTTTTGCAACGGCTAGAAATTATTTTCGTTTTCACGAGCGTACACAACGTTCGAGAGCGATTGCCAGTTACACGGCCTTTGATGAGATTTTGGCAATGTATGCCATCTATGAGCGCGAAGGTTGGACAGATCAGCAAACCCTGCGGTCTGCCCGTGCCCAAGTCGCTATGTGGTGGGCAGGCAATGTGTTTAGTATGAAATGGAGCTGGGATGTGTTACGAAATAACGCACGTTTGTTTCGAGTTTTCAGAAGGCACCGAAGTGGATTACTGATCTATTTAGTGAGGAGCACATTGATTAAATCGACAGGTGGGGTTGTGAAGGCGGTAGGTTTAAAGAAGCCGGTAAAGAAATTGGCCGCTCGATTATTTCCAAAAACGTTTTTCCCGTATTAATGAAGTTATCCGTTATCATACCGGCTTATAATGCTGCGGCGACGCTAAGTGAAGCGCTACATTCCGTGGAGCAGCAGCACGTACAACCTTTTGAGGTGGTTGTAGTGAACGACGGTTCGACGGATGATACGGAGATGGTTGTTCAATCGTTTATGGACCGGTTGCCATTGGTTTGTGTGCATCAGGAAAATGCAGGATTGGGTGCGGCAAGAAATGCAGGCATGCGCGCGGCAAAAGGTGCTGCATGGGTATTTTTAGATGCGGATGATGTGTGGGGTTCAAATAAACTGGCCCATGCACGGGATCATTTGATGCGCTTTCCAAAGGTTCAGTGGTTTTATACACCCATTTTTGAATGGAGTCCGGGTGCGGATGGGGAGGGTATGCGCATGCGCGCTTGTCCAAAGATCCGCAGTGTGGAAGATTTTTTGGCTTTTAATCCTATTGTGCCGAGCACGGTGGTTATGCGATCTAATACAGCATTTACGTGGGAGGAAGACCGCGATATGCAGGAAGATGTGGGCGCCTATTTGGCATTGTTTACTGAAGGCATAATGCCCATGAAGATTCCGCATTGCACCACTAAGTATCGATTAGATTTTGGAATGACCGCCGATGCGGAAGGACATGTCGATAAGGTGATGCGCGCGGTGAAGAAGTCTCGTGAACTTGACCATATCAATGACGCACAATTTGCACTTTACGAGGTACGTAAGGCCTATGAGCTTGCGCGGACGTTTAAGAAACGCGGTGATGAAAACGGGCAAAAAAAGTGGAAAAGGGAAGCGTTACGAAAGGCAAAAGCAGTACGCGTTCCTAAAAATCTATTTTGGAGACTTCGCTGGTTGATCTAAAAAAATCATGTGAGTAAAACTGAGGTAGGAGAAAGGATAGTCGTTGAGCCCTTTCGTCCATTGCAAAACGGATCTACTCTTTCCATTAAAGTTTCTATCGATGCTTAGGTTCAGTATACGGGGCCAATCACCGTCTCTGAAATATCCAGTAAAGGTTTTTAATTCAGCATGGAGGCCAAACCCGTGGTTCATTCTTTGGGTTAATCTTAGGTTATAGAGAAAACCATCGTTTTGAGGGTAGTCCACCCAATGGGTTTGATAGACCTGAAAGCCTGCATCAGAAGAAACAAAAAAATCTGTGTACTTCGGATTCCAACGGCCCGTGAAAAAGAAGGCGTAACCTGGCGCATCGGTGAATCGAGCATTGTTTAGCGGACCTGCGGCGGTCTTCAGGTGCGTAGTGAAATACACTTCCTTTGTGCCATCATCGTATTTTTCATAGAGTCGATGTGAGATATTTACAATCACATCGCCCGCTTGAATGCCCTGTCCACTTTCCCCTCGCGAAGCGCGTAGATCGCGCACGTCAGTTGTCGTTCTAAACGCTTCCACACTTTGGTGTACCACGTTGAATAATGTTTTTCCTGAGACCAATTGGACTTCATTGTGCCAATTGACGAATTGGTCGTCTCCACGAAGACTTATTTGCGCGCTGGAACTGGCATAATTACTATGTGTTCCTGCTACCGTGGGTATAGGCAAGGCGTTTGGTCCCAAAAATGCATGAGAATACGTCATGTATTGCGTCCATGGTGTAGCTCCATCCCAATTGTGCGTTTGATTCCACCAGTTGTATTGGGCTTGAGCACTGAAGGTGATCAAAAAAAGTAGGATTAAAACAGTACTGCGACGCATTATTCGAGATCGGTTTTGATTTTCTGACGCAGGTAAATGAGATTGGCATTCTTTTCAGCCATGTGCTTGTACTTTTCTTCAGGGAGGTACAGCTTTTTCACTTGCTCGCTTTCCACTAAAATGGTTTCAAATCGCAAAGCAAAATTGTCCAATTTCTTTCTCAAATAAGGAACCAATTCCTTTTGCTCTTCGTTGAAATAACTGAGCTGGATATTATTGTCCAGCGATATCTGAAGTGTATTCTTATCAAGAATTTTCGGAACCTGCGCCGAAAGTAACGTGCGTATGGCTGTCTTTACGTGTCTTTGCTTCACATAAGTACCAAGCGCGTCGATTAGTTCCTTTTCGTTGAATACACTCTGAGGACCTTCCTGTATCTGAGGAGCAGCTTCTTTATCCGTTGATTCAGGTACAAAAACGGGTGAATTATTTTCTTTCGAAAGATCGTTCAACGCAGCCATAAGTGATAAACCGCCACTGTTAGGTGTTGCTGGTAGCGGAGCTGGCTTTTTTGATTCGATTGGCACCGCCGGCGGTGGTGTTGTTGTTGAGGCTACAGTAGGTGAAGTATCAAACGCAGCTTCCGGACTCGCAATAGGCGGTTCATGGGCCGCGGTGTCCGGTAAAGCAGGTTCTTCAGGTAAATCGTCGGGAGTGGTACCTACGTTTTTCACAGACTTTGAAGCTGGCGAACTCATAGCCACATCTTTTCCCACGGTTGCAGCAGTAGCGGCTTGAGGCGTGTTTTGCACTGGGGTTGCTACTGGAACAGACTCTGGTGCTGGTGCCGTTCGCTTTGGTAAGGAAGGAGGTAGAAAATCCTCGGTGGATTTAGGTATTACGCTGGGTTGTGACTTTTTTTTTTCCTGCGAAATAAATTCGACCAATTTTAAGAGCCCTAATTCCACTAATATCCTGGGTTGACTCGCCATTTTGTATTGGCCGTCGAGTTCATTGAAGACCTTTAATCCATGGAGCAAGAAGCGCGTAGAACTTTCTTTGCTTTGGCTGAGGTATTGTTCGCGTATAGATGGTCCTACTTCGAGTAATTCAACGGTGCGCGGCTCTCGTGCAACTAACAAATCCCTGAAGTGCTTTGCCATTCCTACAACGAATTCATGTCCGTTGAATCCCTTTTCCAAAACTTCATTATAGAGTAGAAGTAGGTCAGGATAATTTACCGCATTGGCGAGACTTATGGTACGGAAGAAATAGCTGTAGTCCAGTATGTCGAGCACATTAACAACTTGCTCGTAAGTCAATTCATTGCCCGAAAAGCTAACCATTCGATCGAATAATGAAAGCGCATCGCGCAATGCGCCGTCTGCCTTCTCGGCAATCATGTGCAAGGCTTCAGATTCTGCATTTACGCCCTCTTTTTCTGCAACGAAAGCCAAATGACCGGCAATATCATCCACCGTTATACGCTTGAAGTCAAAGATTTGACAACGCGATAAGATGGTTGGTATGATTTTGTGCTTTTCTGTGGTCGCTAAAATAAAGATGGCGTGCGCAGGCGGTTCTTCTAGCGTCTTTAGGAAGGCATTGAAGGCTTGCTGTGATAGCATGTGTACCTCGTCAATGATGTACACCTTGAATTTACCAGTTTGCGGTGCAAAACGCACCTGATCAATAAGTCTGCGGATATCATCCACGGAATTGTTCGAAGCGGCATCGAGTTCGAAAATGTTGAGCGCTAATTCATCATCATTCAAATCTGCCCCGCCATTGATTACTTTTGCTAGAATTCGTGCACAAGTAGTTTTTCCTACACCACGCGGTCCACAAAATAATAGGGCTTGGGCTAAATGATCGTTGTCGACACTTTTCAGCAGTGTATCGGTTATATGTGACTGTCCCACTACGGCTTCAAAGGCCTGCGGGCGGTACTTTCTTGCTGATACGACGAATTGCTCCATAGGACAAATATAAGCGGTGATTGGACCAATTTCTACAGGAATAAAAAAAGACCTGTAAACACGTTGCTAACATACCTTGTCCGGATGGGAAAAGTCTCGTACATTTGCACTCCTTAATTTTTAAGTTCAAATAATTATGAATCAGTACGAAACCGTTTTCATTTTGAATCCCGTTTTATCTGAAGATCAGGTAAAGGAAGCGGTAGATAAGTTCGTAGGCCTCATGAAAGAGAAGGGCGCGAGCATTATCAACAAAGAAAACTGGGGCCTCAAGAAGATGGCTTACCCAATCCAAAAGAAAAAAAGTGGTTTTTACCACTTTGTAGAATTTACAGCTCCAGGTGAGGCAATCGCTCCATTGGAAGTTGAATTCAAACGCGACGAGCGCATCATGCGTTTCTTGACCGTTAGAATGGACAAATACGGCATCGAATACGCTGCAAAGCGTCGTGCAAAAGCTAACGCATAAATACTTAGACTATGGCATTTAAAGGAAAAGGTGATGTGCGTTACTTGCAGCCCATCAACGTAGAAAGCGGCAACCAAAAGAAATACTGTCGTTTTAAGAAATCCGGTATTAAATACATCGACTACAAGGATCCAGATTACTTGTTGCGTTTTGTAAACCCTCAAGGTAAAATCTTACCTCGTCGTTTGACCGGTACTTCATTGAAATATCAAAGAAAATTGTCTACAGCCATCAAACGTGCTCGTCACATTGCATTGATGCCTTACGTAGCTGATAACCTCAAATAATTCAGTACCATGGAAATCATTCTAAAGAAAGACGTAGAAAACTTAGGTTTTACTGACGACGTGGTAACGGTTAAAGACGGTTACGGTCGTAACTTTTTAATTCCTCAGGGAATAGGAGTATTGGCTACAGAAAGTGCAAAGAAGGTTTTGGCAGAAAACTTACGTCAACGTGCCCACAAAGAAGCGAAAGCAATTGCGGATGCAAAAGCGACTGCTGAGAAATTGGGTGCAGTTGATCTAAAGATGGCTGCAAAAATTGGTCAAGGCAACAAATTATTCGGTTCAATCACCAACGGTCATGTTGCTGACGCTCTTGGAAAAGAGGGTGTGTCTTTGGACAAGAAATTCATCCAAATCGTGGGTGGTTCTGTCAAAGCATTAGGACACTACACTGCAAACGTTCGCCTTCATCGCGAGGTAGTTGTAGCGTTTGAATTTGATGTTGTTGCTGAAGCTTAATTCGGTCACTACAAACATAGAAAAGCCATTCCTTTGGGAGTGGCTTTTTTTATACCCATAAAAAAATGAAAAAAGAAGAACATCCCATTTTCGTGAAGTACTTAACTATGGGAGTAGTAGCAGGGCTGCTACTTGGGTTGTTTATGGATGATGTTGGTTTATGGATTTCCCTAGGTACCAGCACAGGTGCCGCAGTAGGCTATCAAAAAATGGGACGTAAGTAGTATCCCTCGTGTTTATTCGTGCCTCAAAGCATCTACTGGGTTTAGGGCGGCAGCCTTACTCGCAGGATACCAGCCGGCTAAAAGACCAACGCCGACGGATAGAATAAAGGCAACAGTAATCCAGGTCCATGGGATAAAGAATTCACCGTCGACCATATTTGCTACGACATTCCCTATAACAATACCAAACACGATACCCGTCCAGCCTCCCAGTTGGGTAATGACCACGGCTTCCCCCAGGAATTGAGTGCTTATACTTTTCTTGGTAGCACCCAACGCTTTCCTAGTTCCTATCTCACGTGTTCGCTCCGTAACACTTACGAGCATAATATTCATCAAAGCTATAGACGCTCCTAAAAGCGTGATGATTCCAATTATAAATGCGCCCGTAGTGACCATTCCTAGGTTGTCAATCAAGCTTTTCGCGATACTGTCGCTTCTTATGATGAAAAAATTATTTTCCTCTTTAGGTTTAAGCTTTCGTACGCTGCGCATGAGCGCGGTGCACTGTCCTTGAACCGCATCCAGTAGATGCGCGCTTGGTGCATTTACACTCAGGGTATAATTGGGTCGGCCAGCGGTGAAGTTTGCCCGTGCATAGGTTATGGTAACCCATGCGCCACGGTCTCCGGAGAACATCCCCGAATTTCCTTTTTCAGCAAGAACCCCTACGACCATGTAGGGTTTACCGCGCATTTTAACCGTCTTACCTACGGCAGGAGCTTCGCCAAAAAGAGTGGTTTTTGTCTCATCCCCTAAGATGACGTAGTTTTTCCCGCGTTGAACATCATCGGCTGTGAAGTTTCGTCCTTCAGCCAATTCAAATCCTCCAGTGTATAAATAGTTTTCGTCCGCCGCAGTAACCATATTGTTCGGATTGGTACTGGTGTTGCCATAGCTGAGCTGTTCTGCGCCACCGGCGACATAGGTAAGGCTTGTACGGGCCTGAGCGAAGGCCATTCGGTCTTTAAACGCTTTTGCCTGGCGGTAGGAGATGGCTGGGTTTTGTCTTCGGTTCGCTCCACCAGCAAAAAATCCGCCTTGCGAATTTCTAAGGGTTAACGTATTCGCACCGAGGCTGGTGAAGTTACTTTCGAGACTCTGCTTAAGTGCATCAGTAGCACTCAAAATACCGACTAGCGCCATGATACCAAAAGAAATAATTAATGACGTAAGCACGGTTCTCAGCGGTGACGCTTTGATGGCGGACCAGGATAAAGAGAACGTCTCAGAAAAAGCTTTTGTCTTCATGTGTATTGCAGTGGGGTAACTCCAAATTTAGCAATTACTTTTACGCTATGGCGCAAAAGGACATATATACATTAGGGTTTTTGGCTGGTGGCTATAAAGCCGTTGCCCAATTCAAGGGAATTGATTTGGCCCAATTTCCCGCTCCGCCAGAAAAAAACAGTGCTCTTCATTCTTTGCTGGTTGGGTGGGATGCTGCGGATTGGCAGGTCATGACACCTTTGTTGACTTCTGGCAAGATGCCTCATTTGACTGCACTGATGGACGGTGGTGTACAAGCCCAATTAGCCACAATGGATCCGCCGATATCGCCCATGCTTTGGAGCACCATTGCTACAGCACAATGGCCTTCTAAGCACGGTATCCATGGATTTACAGAGATAGAAAATGGGACGGTGAGAGCCGTTCGAGGCGCTTCATTACAGGTGCCAACTTATTGGGATGTACTCGAAGAGAATGGCTTTCCATGCACTACGGTGGGTTGGTGGCCTTCACACCCGGCGCCTGAAAGTAAAAGCGGTGGGGTACGTATTTCTAACCTCGCTCCTGCAGAAGATGGGAATTGGATCGATGCAGGCATTCGACCGTCTTATCTACAGCCCATAGCAAAGGCCCTCTTACTGCAACCCGAGGAAATTCCGGCGCAGGCCATTGCTTTATTTTTCCCAAATCTAGAGGTAAGCAGTGAAGACGAAATAGTACGGAGTGTATTGAAAATTACAACGCATGCACTCAATGTACACACCCTTGCTACATTGGCATTAGCCTATGGAAATCAGGCGCATGCGAGTATATATTACGACGCACTAGATCATTACAAACACCTCGGGATGAAATACCATCCTCCTCAGCTTCCTGGGGTTACAGATGAAGCATTTACTAAGTACAAACACATCGTAACAGCTGCTTACAGATTGCACGACCTTTTTCTTGATGTCCTTTTAGGCTTCACTAATGAAAAGAGCACTACTTTTTTGATCAGTGATCACGGTTTTAAATCTGGAGATGAGCGTTGGGGCCAATTGCCGGATCATGCCGGTGCACCTGCTTTGGAGCATCGCCATTTCGGTGTGTTTTTAGCAAAGGGTTCTGCGGTCAATATTGCTGCGTTGACCAGCGGTTTAACGCTCTTAGACATCGCACCTACGCTGCTTGCTGTTCACCAGTTGAAAGCCATTCCTGATATGAAAGGAAGGGTGGCACCTTGTATAACGGCTAAACTCAAAGCGTCAGGTGTGCCTGCAGTCTCAAAAAGACGTTCAGAAGACCAAGAATCAATAACGCTCGAGTCATCCATGCTTTCGGATTTGATCGCCATGGGATATCTTGATGCTAATGCAGCAGAGGTCACAGATCAACGTCTTTTAGAGAACAGTTATTATCTCGCTAGAAGCCTGCGTGCTGAAGGCAGACCTGAAGATGCTTGGCGAGAATTGACTGCGCTAGGATTAAATAAAAAGTCGCCATTGCGTTATCTGCAGCTCGGTGCAGCACTGCTTGCAGAATCAAAGCAATTTAAGGATTTGGGCGAGCTACTTACATGGGTAGCGCAAGAGCAGAAGCAATCCGAGATTTGGTCGTATTACCGTGCCTTGGTTGCCTTATCTAAAAATGAAAAATGGATAGCGCCCAATTTCTCAACGCATACCATGGATGTATCTACCGCAATACTCTGGGGTAGATTCTTAGTAAAAGCAAACCTCTACAAGACCTTACATGAACTACTGCAGCCTTTCGCAGAGGACCGTCCCGATGTGTTAAACCTTTGGCTTCGGTATTATTTGCACATTGAAAACTGGCAAGAGGCCATACGGGTAGGGCTCAAAAGCACCGCGTTAGTTTTCCACCAGCCGTGGGTCCATGGAGCCTTGGCATGGTTGTTCGTTAAAACGGGCGATATCGAGGCGGCTCGCACGGCAAAGGCTGTACAGTTGGCAATACTCCCAGAGCAAAACGAAGCGCCTTTGTTTGTGGTGACCGGTCCGCCTCGCAGCGGTACATCTCTTGCCATGCAGCTACTGATGTCATTGGGTATAGATCCAGTCACAGATGAGACTAGGCAGGCGGACGATTTCAACCAAGCGGGTTATTTTGAACATGAAAAAATTAAGAATTGGACATTTGATGCACAATGGTTGCAAAGTCAGCGCGGACGATCGGTTAAAATCGTAGCGCCATTGCTGGTTAAGGCGCCGTTACCTGAAGGTCCAAAAGTCATTCTAGCCATGCGCCGTGGAAGTCAAGCACTCCTGAAAAGTCAACGCTACATGATGGGTGTGGAATCGGCACCCTTGCAATGGGATGAAATGGATCGTTGGGAAAAAGCACACGACGAAATGGCCTTGCTATTTTCAATGGATGTGCACGCTACGGTTGTCGAATTATGGTTCGAGGATCTGATGGAAGCTGAACAACAAGGTGATGTATCGCCTCGATTGACGCAGTCATTGGCGGTTTTAACAAAAGTTTTGAATAAAACCGTGGATATTTCCAGTCTCAAAGGGGTCGTAAAGGCACAATTGCGACGCTTTTAGGTTTATATTTGCCCCCATGGAAAAATCGGATTCTAAACGTCTTAGTCAATATATGGCCACTGCTGCCGCTCTTCTTGGGGGCACAGCTGCACAAGCACAATACCAATACACTGATATTTCGGATACCACTATAGTAGACGGAATTTTTGAATTGGACCTGGACGGGGATACCATTGTAGATTTTACCATTGAACATGTTTTAGGTGGAGGCCAATTAGGTAATGTAAATGCAGTGCTTCTGCACCCAGGGGATAGTATCGAGGGGAATCTTGCTATGGGCGCTGGCCAAAATGGCTTTAGCTATGTAGAAAAAGTACTTCCTGGAACTACCATAGACGCATCACAGAGTTGGTCGGGTATCAACAGCTCTACAGATGCCGGATATATGGCTTTTCATGTGGACGGAGTGGCTTATCCCAACTCTAACTGGGCGGGTCCGTTGACCGATGGTTACCTAGGACTTCGTATTGTCAAAAATGATACTGCTTGTTATGGTTGGGCGCGAATCGACGTGGAGGATAGTGCCAAGAGTTTTACCATAAAAGATTGGAGTTTTAATCCAGTAAAGGACAGTACGCATACGGCGGGATTTGAACTATTAGACATCATGGAAACCGTTTTGCGTTCGATGAAAGTCTTTCAAACTGAAGGATGTTTGAACGTAGCTTTGGAGAATCCACAAGGAATAAGCGTATTCGATGCTACTGGTAAATTAATTGTGGCATCTTCAAAAACAGCCCAAACGCACCGCTTCAGCACAGAGCTTTGGTCTTCTGGTATGTACATCGTTCGAATTGAGGGCGACAACTGGTACCATAATCTTAAGGTTTGGATTCCTTAATTCTCATATTCTGAGCGTATTTTTTATGAAAATAAAGATTTTCTATCCGGATAATCTTTAATCTTTCAATACCTGGGTCGACGGGTTGATTCTAACATAAAATCTCCACTGAAAATCGCATTTTATGTGGTAAATTCGTGGCGAATTAATAGAAAAACTAGACTTCTATGACCTTTGATATCGATATGATCCGCGAGGTTTATAACCGTTACCCAGAGCGCGTTGCAGCGGCTCGTGAGGCAGTTGGTAAGCCATTGACCTTAGCAGAAAAGATTTTATATACCCACTTGTGGGAAGGAAATGCCAGTGAAGCCTTTGGTAGAGGTACAAGCTACGTTGATTTTGCGCCCGACCGTGTGGCCATGCAAGATGCGACTGCGCAGATGGCTTTGTTACAATTCATGCAAGCAGGTAAGGATAAAGTTGCAGTGCCATCTACAGCGCACGCAGATCACTTGATTCAAGCCCGCATTGGAGCAGATAAAGATCTTCAAGAGGGAATCAACAAGAATAATGAAGTATTCAACTTCTTGTCTTCAGTTTGTAATAAATATGGCATTGGTTTTTGGAAGCCAGGAGCGGGTATTATTCACCAGGTAGTTTTGGAAAACTATGCCTTCCCAGGAGGTATGATGATCGGTACGGATAGCCATACTGTAAATGCGGGTGGTTTAGGTATGGTAGCTATCGGTGTTGGTGGTGCTGATGCGGTAGATGTCATGGCAGGTATGCCTTGGGAACTGAAATTCCCGAAGCTTATCGGTGTAAAACTCACGGGCCGTTTAAACGGCTGGACTGCGCCGAAGGATGTGATCTTAAAAGTAGCCGGTATCCTCACTGTAAAAGGAGGAACGGGTGCGATCGTCGAATATTTCGGCGAAGGTGCGGAGAGTATGAGTGCTACGGGTAAAGGAACCATCTGTAACATGGGCGCGGAGATTGGTGCAACCACTTCTACGTTCGGTTACGATGATAGTATGCGCCGTTACTTAGCCGCTACGGGTCGAAAAGATGTAGTTGATGCTGCAGATAAAGTAGCGGAACACTTAACTGGAGATGCAGAAGTTTATGCAAATCCTGAACAATACTTCGATCAAGTTATTGAGATCAATCTCGATGAATTGACTCCACATTTAAACGGTCCATTTACTCCGGATTTAGCAACACCTGTTGCTGAAATGAAGAAAAAAGCTGCAGCCAATGATTGGCCAACAGATATTGAGTGGGCTTTGATCGGTTCTTGTACGAACTCTTCCTACGAAGACTTGACGCGTGCCGCTTCTATCGTTGCAGATGCAGTAGAGAAAGGCATCGCTCCTAAGGCGATCTTGGGTATCAATCCCGGTTCTGAGCAGGTACGTTATACTGCCGAGCGCGACGGTTTGATGGATACGTTCAATAAACTAGAGGGCACGAGGATTTTCACCAACGCTTGTGGACCTTGTATAGGTCAGTGGGCGCGCGAAGGAGCTGAGAAGCAAGAGAAAAACTCTATCGTTCACTCGTTCAACAGAAACTTTGCGAAGCGTGCAGACGGTAACCCGAATACACACGCCTTCGTAACCTCGCCAGAAATGGTGGCTGCCATTGCAATTTCTGGTAAGCTAGACTTTAATCCGGTTACTGATACATTAACTAATGCAAATGGAGATGAAGTGATGTTGGCTGAGCCAACGGGTCACGAATTACCATCAGCTGGGTTCGCTGTTGAAGACAACGGATATCAAGCACCGGCAGAAGACGGTTCAGGTATTAATGTTGTGGTTGCTTCAGATTCTCAGCGTCTGCAGTTGCTCGCGCCATTTACGCCATGGGACGGTAAGAACATTGATGGAGCAAAACTGCTCATCAAAGCACTAGGTAAGTGTACTACGGATCATATTTCTATGGCGGGTCCATGGCTTCGCTACCGTGGACACTTAGATAATATATCGAACAACTGTTTGATCGGTGCAGTGAATGCTTATACAGAAGCTACGAATGCGGTTACGAATCAACTCGATGGTTCCGTCGATGAGGTTCCTAACGTAGCTCGCGCATACAAAGCAGCGGATGTTCCAACTATTGTTGTGGGTGATCACAATTATGGAGAAGGTTCTTCTCGTGAGCATGCGGCAATGGAGCCACGTCATTTGGGCGTGCGTGCAGTGATTGTGAAGTCGTTCGCTCGTATCCACGAAACAAACTTGAAGAAGCAAGGTATGTTGGGTCTGACTTTCGATAACGAAGCAGATTATGATCTTATTCTAGCCGACGATACGTTCAACTTTACTGATCTCGCTGATTTTGCCCCAGGTAAGCAGTTGAATCTTGAAGTGGTCCACGCTGACGGCTCTACAGATAACATCAAGTTAAATCACACTTATAATGCACAGCAGATTGATTGGTTTAAGGCAGGTTCTGCATTGAATTTGATTAAGATGCAGAACAATGCATAAAGCGTAGCGCCGTTAAGAGCGTTCAACTAAAAGCCCGGCGCATTCCAATGCGCCGGGCTTTTTTATGCGATCTACCGCGGGGCGGTATTATTTCATGAGGTACCCCACTTTTAAACCAAAGCTCCAAACGTATGGCGCAAGGTCCGTACCTACACCCCCACTGAAACCATAGTTTGAATAATTATAACGGACTTGCTTCGTGGTGAATCCGTAGCCGAATCCTGCAGAATATTCTACCATCAACTGTTCAGATAAGACCAACTGATTTCCGAATTCGAGCATTGCTGCTCCTGCAAAAGCCGTTTCACGGGTAGTAGGATACATGAATGTAACAGGATCAGGTGGATGATCGTAATCAATGCGGTCGTAATTATAAGTGGTGATCATTAGATTAGGCTTGATGTACGAACCTCTCATGATGTGACCATAGCGCATGCGTTGCATGTAGAAATTGGGGCTTCTTTTAAACTTATAACCAGTATAAAGGCCCGCACCCATTGCGCGTTCGGGGTCGTTCCAACCGTTTTGGTTTTCATAACCCGCACCTACAAATAAGGCGCCTGCTTCCCACGAGCTCGAAGGGTTAATGGCCTCTTCGTAAACAACGAACATGTAGTTCTGACTAATCGCGCCAATGTCAAGCTTAATCCCATGTCGACGTTGATTCGCGTAAATTCGCTCATCATTCATCATGGTTTTACTCAAATCCATTACGCGACCACTTTCAAAGATGATTTTACTCAAGTAATCCTTTTCGATACTAAAGGTTGCGGAATTCACTGGTGATCCATACTCGCGGTACTTAATAAAATCTGGATTTACTTCAATGATGGTCACTTCATCGATCGTTTTATCCTTGTAAATAATCATATCCTGTGCTGCGACTTCTAAGAAGGCAACTGAGCAGGCGAGGATAAGAAGCAGTTTTTTCATGGTCAAATTAATTTGGTCTCTTACTTCAAATATAATGCCGTTTCGCGTTGTAAATTAGTCGAACGATGAAATTCACAAAAACACAACGTGGTTGGGCCATGTACGATTGGGCCAATTCGGTCTATTCGCTGGTCATCAGTACCGTTTTATTTCCGCTGTACTATGAGGCGGTCACAAAGAACGAAACGAATGAAGTGTTGTTTTTAGGGCGCTATTGGGAAAATACGGTGGTCTACAGTTATGTCATCGCCGCCTCGTATTTAACTATTTCCATTTTATCGCCCTATCTCGCAGCTATGGCAGATCGCACTGGACGTCGTAAAGTATTTATGCGAACCTTTATGATTATGGGTGCCTTGAGTACTTCTTGTATGGGATTGTTTACTGCTGCTAACCCCTGGCTAGGACTTTACCTTGCCTTTTTAGCGAGCGTCGGATTTACTGGATCTATTGTTTTTTACAACAGTTTCTTACCGGTAATCGCCCCTGCTGAGATGCAAGACCGATTATCTGCGCGTGGCTTTTCCTTAGGCTACTTCGGGAGTGCTTTGTTACTGATTTTGTGTCTTGTACTTGTTCAGATGCCACATACGTTCGGTTTTTCCGATGAAGGCATTGCTTCTAGATTTTCATTCCTTGTAACCGGAATCTGGTGGCTGGGGTTCGGACTGCCCGCGATCAGAAGATTACCAAAAGATGAAGTAAAAGATTATTTTGAAGGTAAGCTGTTCTGGAAGAGTTGGAGGGAGCTATTGCTGGTATTTAAAGAATTCCGTGGAATTAAATCGCTGCGTATTTTCCTTGGAGGCTTTTTCTGGTACAGCGTAGGTATGCAAACCATAATACTGCTCGCAGCGGTTTTTGGATCAAAGGTTTTAGATCTAGAATCTTCGCAGCTCATTATGACCATTTTGATCATTCAATTCGTTGCTATAGCTGGTTCCGCAGTTTTTGCACGCTTAAGTGAACGAACGACTAATGTGTTCGCTATCAAAGTAGGCGTTGCGATTTGGATGTTGTTGTGTTTCGCCGCCTATTTTGTTCAGACCGCGGGCCAATTTTACATCGTAGGCGGTGTGCTGGGATTTGTTATGGGCGCGGTACAAAGTCTTTCACGTTCTACCTACAGCAAAATGCTGCCTGAAACAGAAGACCATACGACGTACTTTAGTTTCTACGACGTTATGGAAAAATTGGCCACGACTTTTGGAATGTTCAGTATAGGAATTCTAGAGGCATTGACGGGCGATCTAAGAAATTCTGCACTTGCACTTACCGTATTCTTTGGAATAGGTCTAATCCAGATTTTCAGACTTCGAGGGCTCGAGAAGAAAAGCGCCACTCACACGAATTAGCGTTTCCCCAAAGAATTCGTCTACTTCCTTGCCCTGGTAAAAACCTTGAACGGTGATGTATCCAGTAGTGGGCCACAAAGTAGTGTCAGAGGTGTCCTTGGTTACAATAATCCCATTAGGGAAGGTGATGCTTTTGCGCTCCGCACTTTGAATGGTATCTGACAGTTGAATTACGGTGCCGGTTTCCCATTCCGAGTCCATCAGTATTCCTGCAAATCCATCGGCACTGCCTTCGAACGCAGGCTTCTGCTGCATCGCTTTTTCGGGTGTTCTAAAGTATTGATAGAGTCCGAGAAAAATCGCTGCGGTAACAAAAAAAGATAGGGTAATGAGCGCTTTCTTCATGATGTAGCATTAGCTTCGAACCTGACCGATGTAATTGCTCGGGGTAATTTGTTTCAGCTCGGCTTTGATAGTATCCTTTACGTCTAAAGTATCAATAAAATCAGCGATGCTTGATGCAGTTATGGCGCTATTTGTGCGGGTTAAAGCTTTGAGTGCTTCATAAGGTTTAGGATAGCCCTCTCTACGCAGGATGTTTTGGATGGCTTCCGCAACTACGGCCCAATTCGCCTCTAGATCCGCAGCGATTTTACCTTCATTCACTAAGAGTTTGCCCAATCCTTTATTCATCGAGGCTATTGCAATTAAAAGATGACCAAATGGAACACCAACATTACGCAATACTGTAGAGTCCGTAAGATCGCGTTGTAAACGTGATATCGGTAGTTTTCCAGCTAGGTGTTCGAATAGTGCATTAGCAAGCCCTAAGTTCCCTTCTGCATTTTCAAAATCAATCGGATTCACCTTGTGCGGCATAGCGGATGACCCTACCTCACCGGCTTTGATTTTTTGTTTGAAGTAGTCCATACTGACGTAGGTCCAAACATCGCGGCAAAGGTCGATGAAGATATTATCGATGCGCTTAAGCGCATCGAATTGTGCAGCAATGTTATCGTAGTGCTCAATCTGAGTCGTTGGGTAGCTGCGTTGCAATCCCAGGTGATTACTTACAAAAGTGTCTCCCCAATTATGCCAGTCACGTCCCGGATAAGCCACGGTATGGGCATTAAAGTTACCCGTAGCACCTCCGAACTTCGCACTGTGCGGTACGGCTTTAAGCTGAGCGAGTTGGCTGCGTAAACGTGAGGTGAATACTTTAAACTCTTTACCTAAAGTAGTGGGAGATGCAGGCTGACCGTGTGTACGAGCAAGAAGAGGAATCGCCTCCCAGGCTTTTGCATTTGCTTCTATAGCTTCAATAAGCGTTTCAATGGAAGGGTAGATGACCTCTTCAAGGGCTTCTTTTACCGATAAAGGAACAGATGTGTTATTGATGTCCTGCGAAGTAAGTCCAAAGTGTATGAACTCTTGAAATGAGCTTAGACCTAAGGATTCAAAAGCTTCTTTGATAAAATATTCAACCGCTTTTACATCGTGGTTCGTGACCTTTTCAATGTCTTTTATTTTCTGTGCATCCTCCGTACTAAAGTTTTTATAGATGGCACGTAAGGCCTTAAAATGCTTATGGTCTACTCCTGTTAGCTGAGGTAAGTCGCTTTCGCACAATGCAATAAAGTATTCGATTTCAACGCGTACTCTGTATTTGATCAGTGCAAACTCAGAAAAGTACTGACTAAGGGCTTCGGTTTTCGAAGCATAACGACCGTCAACGGGTGTGATGGCATGTAAAGCTGTAGACATTGCAAGGCTATTAAAGCACAAAATTAACGGAGTTGACCGCGTTTTCCTAATTCTATGACCTCAAGGTTCATGACTTTTCCTTTTTCGTCCCCATGTTGGACCAAATCAAACCGGAGCATCGTACGCATCTTATGAAATCCGTGGATTCCGGCCGCACCCGGATTCATATGCAGGCAATCGATAGTATTGTCATGCACTACCTTCAGAATATGACTGTGTCCGCATACAAATACATCGGGTTTTTCTTTCTTCAGCCCTTCCCGGGTTCTGTTGTTGTAGCGCGGGGGATAGCCACCGATGTGTGTGATCCAGACTTTTACGCCGTTTAAAACGAACTTTTGGTGCAATGGATAGCGGCTTCGCATGGTGTGGTCATCGATATTCCCATAAACGGCAATTAAGGGTTTACCCAATGCTTCAAGAGCATCCACCCCTTCGTGACTACCGATATCTCCCGCGTGCCAAATCATATCCACGCCAGAGGCAAAGTCAAGGATTCTATCGTCCATATGACTGTGCGTATCAGAGAGTAGTAGGATTTTTGTCCTTTTGATTGTCACAAGCGTACCTTTGTTGCGAATTTTATTCAAATGTAATGCGTACACTCTTGAGATTAGCCTACGATGGCGCTCCCTTTTGTGGTTGGCAGATCCAGCCGAAGGAACGTACGGTTCAGGGTGATCTCGACGATGCGCTCAGTACACTCTTGCGCCAGCCTATACAGACCATGGGCGCTGGAAGAACGGATACAGGGGTGCATGCAAAAGAAATGTTCGTTCATTTTGATTGGGCACCAGAACTAGGCAAGGGAATTCAGGATTTGGACCAATTGGTTCACCGTCTCAATAGGTTTCTCGATCCTGCCATTCGCATTTACGAGGCGCGAGAAGTTCAACATGACTGGCATGCGCGTTTTGATGCGACTGCGCGTAGTTACGAATACATTCTTTGTGCATCAGGATCGCCTTTTCGACGTGAAAAGGCATGGATGGTAGAGCGTCTGCCAGATATTTTGAAAATGAATGCGGCAGCAGAATCACTTCTTACGGAGACGGATTTCTCAAGTTTTTGCAAAACTGGATCCGACAACAAAACCACCATTTGCGACGTCACTCGTGCAGAGTGGGTAATGGAAGGAGACGTTTTGATTTTCTACATCACCGCAGACCGTTTCCTCCGTAACATGGTTCGCGCCATTGTAGGATCTCTTTACGAGGTAGGTAACGGCAAATGGTCGGTGGCCGAATTTAAAGCACGATTTGCGCAAAAAAACAGAGGGGCGATGGGAACAAGTGCCCCCGCACAAGGCTTATACCTTACACAAGTAACTTATAACAACCTCTAGCATGTCTAAAGTAGGCGGGAAGGCGTTTGATTTTAAACTGTTCACTAAGGTCATGGCATATGCTCGGCCTTATCGTGGATTGTTTTGGGGTTCAGTCGTGCTGACAGTGGTCCTCGGCGTATTAGGAACCGCTCGTCCCATCATTACGAAAATGATTATCGATGATGCTATTTTAGCTTTAGACGGCGCTTATTTGTTGCATTTGAGTCTCGGGTTAGTTTCCTTACTTATTCTAGAAAGTCTGGGCCAATTCGGTTTTATGTATGCTGCAAACTGGTTGGGTCAGAGTATTATCAAAGACATTCGGATTGAGCTTTTCGATAAATTACAATCGTTTAAGCTGGGGTTTTATGATCGTACGCCCATCGGCCAATTGGTCACTCGAGTTGTTTCGGATATTGAGACCATAGCTCAAATTTTTTCACAGGGAATCCTCGTCATCTTTGGAGACTTGTTCCGCATTGTGATTATGCTCGGCGCGATGTTCTTTTATTTCAATCCCATTCTGGTACTTATTAGTTTATCCATTATACCCGTGCTGTTTATTGCAACACGTTGGTTTCAGAGAGGTATCAAGGGCGCTTTTCAACGCGTTCGTTCAGAAGTGTCGAATCTAAATACCTTCGTTCAAGAACACCTTGGAGGAATGAATGTGGTGCAGGCTTTCGGTCGTGAACAACAAGAATCTGAGAAGTTTCGTGCCATAAATGCCCGCCATCGCGATGCAAATATTGAAAGCATCTATTATTACGCATTGTTCTTTCCCATCATTGAAGTACTTAGTGCTATTTCGATAGGCTTAGCGGTATGGTATGGAGGCATGAATGCTGCACAAGGTGGTGCAGTGACGGTAGGAGAGCTGACCGCAATGATCATTTTTATCGGAATGTTATTCCGTCCCCTACGTCAACTTGCAGACCGATTCAACACTTTACAAATGGGTATGGTTGCTTCAGAACGCGTGCTCAACCTTCTTGAAAGCGATCATGAGCTTGAAGCAAACGGTACCAAGCGATTGCGTCCACTTAAAGGTGCCATTGCATTTGAATCGGTAGACTTCCATTACAATGAAGGCGAACCTATCTTACATGAGGTGAGCTTCGCCGTGGCTCCTGGTGAGACTGTGGCCGTAGTAGGAGCAACGGGCGCAGGCAAAAGCACCATTATTTCCATCCTTATGGGTTTTTACCCCTATGCGAAGGGAAGTGTGAGTATAGACGGTGAAGAGCTGAAAGAATTGGATTTGCATGACTTACGTCAGCAGTTGGCTTTAGTACTACAAGATGTTTTTTTATTCTCAGATACGGTTCGGTCAAACATCGTTCTAGGTGATGGCTCCATCAGCGATGAAGCTATTCTGAAGGCCGCCACTGCCATTGGTATTTCCGAATTTATAGAGGGCTTACCGGACGGCTTAGATTACAATGTCCAGGAGCGTGGTGGTGTGCTTTCTGCCGGTCAGCGCCAATTGCTAGCCTTCCTTCGTGCATATATCACGAATCCGGCCGTATTAATTCTTGATGAAGCTACCTCGTCGATCGATTCGCATACAGAAGAATTGATTCAACGTGCCTTGATTGCACTTACACAAAACAGAACATCCTTAATTATAGCACACCGTCTTTCGACTATTCAACACGCGGATAGAATTATAGTGCTTGACAAAGGACGCGTTGTGGAGATGGGGAGTCACCAGGAACTTCTCGAAAAAGCTGGAGCGTATTACAATTTATACGAGAAGCAGTTCGCTTCGGTGGAGTAAAAAAAAGC